>JACCDX010037648.1_pt1 | contig 25030 bp, 34 predicted proteins | sample 7449681 | NCBI WGS metagenome assembly JACCDX01 (sample SAMN15323450, study PRJNA562643) | freshwater metagenome | isolation source: river surface water | place: USA:Blue River Watershed | collected 2017-08-18
TAGTAGTTCGTGTGCTTCTCTGCTGTAACTCATTTTTATCCTTTCGTTTTTATAAATCTATCACAGGGGTCTGACTTTTTAGGCTACTTCAAAGTAGTCAACAAAATCTTCTGGGTCTAGCCCAATGTAAGGGATACCTTGCTCTAGTGGCATTAGCCCCTTGTATTCTCCACATTGGCAAACATAAGTATCCTTGTGAGATACCTCTTCGCAGAATACACAGATGTTGAAATCAGTCATTTTTATTTATCCTTTCTATTTACTTAGACACTACCACAGGGGTCTGACTTTTTACTGGCAACACGCTCAAGTGATAGGTTAGGTGATTAGCCTGCCATTGCTTACGGTCTAGGTAGTAACTGGTAACAGTCTCCTGAGTAAAGCCACAGCCTTTACAAACTGTCTTTCTCCACATTTTTCTGCTCATTCATTCCTTCTTTCTAACTACTAAAAACCTATCACACTACACGGACATTTTACAAGTGACACGCCGTTTTGTTACCATTTTGTTATAAACTTTCTGGGGGATCTATATCTAGTGTCGTAAATGGATCTTGCCACTACATATGGGGGCGGCACAAGATCAACGGTATGTCAAGTAGACACGCCGTATCTACTCTTTATTACTAACCATTAGTATCACATATCCATTAGCATCCAGGATATCTATAGCGTCATCTACCTGTTGTTCTGTTGGCATGTAGAACTGTTCGATTTTGTTGTTTAGACTTGCTGTAATTGTGAACATTTGTTCTATCCTTTCTAACTTACTTGCTTACTGACTCACAGTAGAAGCAACCACCATTTACAGTCTCTGGAACTGTTGAGTGGAAATCGCAAACCATTGGCTTGCCTGTTAGTTCTATTTTTTTCATTTATTTATCCTTTCTTTCTTTATACTTATACTCTATGAAGGGGGTCTGACATTTTTAGGGGATTTAGGGGGTGTTTCTTACAATGTTATCATTTTGTTATAAATGCCGCCCCATTTTGGGGACATTGTCAACACGACACGCCGTTAAGTTTTATAACGATTTGGTAACGGCTATCTCAGTTTCCAGGGTAACGATAGAGCCAATAGCCTGGTCAAATTCTTCCCAAGTCTCAAAAGTTAGAACAATCATTACCAAGCCCTTCTAGTTCCAAGAGCCTTAGCAACTTTGATTAGTCCATTGACTTCTTCGATAGTGTCCCAATCAGGGTCATCACCAGCGATAGAGATTAGCAGGTCAATCTGTTCCTCTACAGCCTGTAGGTTTAGTAGGTTTACTTTAGCATAGCGTTGTAGGCTATCAGTTGGTTCTAAATACTTTTTCATTTTTATCCTTTCTAATTATTTAGATACTATCACAAGGCTAAGACATTTAGCAAGCGTGTTGCTGAATTTCTTGCTTGATTATTTCTTTAGTTTTACCAAATACGGTTTTTCCGCATTCAGCACAATCAGCCTCATAGGCTCTATCATTCCAATGAATTGGAACTATCACTTTGTTATCTAGTGTTATAGTCATTTATTTATCCTTTCTACTATAAATAACTTATCATAGGGGTAAGACATTATGGCTAGTTTATTTCACCATAAGCCTCATAGCAGTATTGGCAAGCAAACTCACCATCTACTTCTACTACTGGAACATAGTTATCATCTATTTCGCAAAATTTGAAATCTAACATTTTTTATTTATCCTTTCTTTATTTCTTTATACTATTATCTAAGCACATAGGGCAGACAAAGTCAAGACGACACGCCGAGAATTACAAAAAATTTTTTAGGTGGCACCAGTGCTTGTGTGCGGTGTAAAAAATGTAAAATTTTACATCAGATCGTGCATCATACATTTCCAAAAAATATTCAGATTTTTGTCAAATCAAAAAACGCCCATATAAAATTTTTTTCAGATTTGGGGGTATTCAATTTGGGGTAAATCCAGGGGTATCCAAATATCTCTGATCAAATAGGTGTAGAATTAACTATGGAATGCAAACAATGTGGTTGTCCAGAAAAAGATGGACAATGTTGTTGTGATAGAGGAATTTGAGAATATCCCAATTTGTAGCTAGTCAATTTGGAGATTTGTCAAATTTGGACGGTATACAATCAGCTTCGCTGATCTCAAAATCACCATTTCCCAATAGGACAAGTAGCATTTAATAACTTAGTCTTCATCCTGAGAAAACATCCACATTTGTTACATCCTACAGTTAATTTGTTAAAAAATGGACATTCTCTACAAATAGCTAATCTTTCATCCATTAAATCTTTGGTGCTACGAGGCTGATTAGGATTTAGCATATCCCAAGGTCTTACTACTTTAGGATCATAGTTATCAAATTGGGACATATCAGGCATACACCTATTTTAGCATATCAAGAGATATTAACATTTGGACCCCATAGCAAATTTGTAATTTGTATAGGGGGATTTGGATGTTTGGTTATCTCTTATCACGGCGAGCTTTAGGTGCGAGCTTTATACCGCCGAAAAAAATGTAAAAAAATAAGTTATAATAATGTTATTATGACGACCCCACTTGAATTTGCTAGCATGCTACTTGGAATCATAATTTCAGTAGCCACAATTATTTCTGTTGCTGCCATGGGAATCAGATGGCTTGTCAAACACTACCTGGCCGAACTTAAACCAAATAGCGGATCTAGTATGAAAGATCAAGTAAGCAGCTTAGAGGCACGAATGGACAAATCTGACACTCTTCGTAAAGAAACCTATCTTAAAGTCGAAAAGCTGGAAAGAAAAGTAGACGATCTATATGACCGTATTCTAGACTATTTGTCTAATAAAGATAAGTAATATATAATATATATAAATAAATATTAGATAAATTCTATAAATTCTAGATAGAATTACTAAGAATTAATAAATATTAATAATTAATAATAATCGTAGCACACTTTGATGCTTTGTCAAGCTTTTTTCTATAACTCTTTTATAACGATTAATGTTATATTCTATAAAACAAAAGAATCTTCGTTATTTGATGCTTTTTACAAAATATTATTCGGAAATCTTATCGTTACCTTTATGTTATAATTGAATAGGCTAGCATTCAGCGACATCTCTCATACCCACTTCCTGGATGCTAGTCTTTTATGTTTTTAGTGGTATAATGTAGGTACTATGACTTCTTCTTGCTGTGGACCCGAAATTTTTGGTGCAGACCCTGCCAATGTCCAATGGACGATTGTGCGTGGAGACACCTCACCCTTGCGTATCGAATTTGTGCAGGATGACGAGGTTACCCCATACGATACCACTGGTTGGGAGTTTGCTGCTAATGCCTACGACTTTAGGGCAGACATCGTGGATGAGCTAGAAGTTGTCTCTGGAAATGGCTATGCAGAAATTAGTATCCCAACAGAAATTTCAGAGCAATGGGGAACAGGTTTTACAAGAGTCGTAGCAGAATTAGCATTTGATCTACAAGTTACCACAGGAGACGATAGCATCTGGACTCCAGTTATTGGAACAATTAAGGTTCTTGGAGATATTACAGGAGGAAGTTTATAATGCCAACCGTTAAGATTGTGCCATTCCCTGGGGCACCAGGACCAACAGGATCACAGGGTCCACGTGGTTATCAGGGAGAAACTGGTTTAACAGGAGCAGCTGGACCAGCAGGAGCGTCTGCATATGAAATTGCAGTGGACAATGGGTTTGAGGGAACAGAGCAAGATTGGTTAGACTCATTAGTAGGAGAATCTGCAACTCAAACTTGGACAGCTGCGAATGATTCTTTGTATGAGATTTATCAAGCACATGGTGGGGTAGAGGTTCAAACCGAAGCAGCTTTGTATCACAATGAAATCATCACCGTAACCTCCAATCAGGTAGCTTCTGGATCAATTGAAATTACCGTTTCTTCAACCTTGGACACAATTTTTGCAGACATTCTGAATGGGGCACAAACATTTAGGTCTCTTTATATTTTCATGAATGATCAATCTAGAGCTTTTACAATTTCCTATCAAAGCTCTCCAAATACGTGGATTCTTAATCCAGTAAGTTATACTGTTACAGTTAATCAGGGCGACACCTATGACCTAGACATATCTTATGGTGGTAATCCAGTTATTTGGTGGGATGCAGATACTCTTGGAATTAAAGCAGAGGCAGATTACGGAAAGTTCCGTGGTGCTAAGATTGATTATCATGCATATTCAACAGATTCTGGAACATTAATTGGAACAATCTATATTGCCCACGATTCTGGTGACCATAATGCTACCCACATTGAAACTGGTAGCGGTGGAAATGATCTTGGGGCTGTTGTTCTTTGGAGACGAAACTCAACTTCGTATGAAAACGAAAGAAAGCTTTATGTGTACAGAGCAGATGGAGAAAGTTCTACAACCAAGATTCATTGGACTGCACAAGTTTATTATGGACCAGAGTACTACGACTAGGAGATATGATGGCAAAGATTAAAAGAATTGTAACAAGTGATGTAGAAGGTAGAACTCTTAGCGACAGATATGACGATAACTCGTATATTTATAATGGAGAGGGGCTAATTCAGCACTATGGCGACAACAGTGTAATGCATGCAGTGCTAAGGCCTGGAACATTTTATGGTGCTGATGGAGACAGTGGCGATGGCTTTGGCAATAACACCATTAAGCTAATCCCAAACTATGAGGGAGGAGATGACCGCTATGTTATTCTTGACCCAACTACTCCAAATCACATTCACATTCGTGCTGGTGGTCAGATGGATGCCTCAACTGCAGAATTAATATTAGGTGGAGAGAATACTCATGTTAGGGTTATCGACAGCAGCAGCTCTGTAGTAATAAATGCTAACGATATATCTATTAATTCTCAGGCATCACCCTCTGCTTTGAATATAAATACATACAGCGGTGCTATTGTAAACAGTGCAAGAACAGCCTCATATACTGAAGAGGATAGGGTGGTCGCAACTCTAGGAGACATACAGACTTCTCTGCCTACACCAACTAGCTGGACACCAGTTCTTACTGGAACAGGGTTTGTCCAGTCCTCTAATCCAGCAACTGGATCATATATGAATTTTGGAAAATTGGCAGTAGTAAATCTAAGTATTCCGTTTAGTGCTGTTACAAATTTTGGTACTGGACAATATCAGGTTAATTTACCAATATCTGCTGCTAAGCACACAGATTTGTGGGCAGGAACATTGCACAACACAAGCTCATCTGACTTTTATTCAATTAAGGGGCATGTGGATGCAGCATCATCTACAATGACTCTATGGGCTATTGCCTCTACTCTTAAAGATGAGCCATTTAAGTATAATTACCCAATTGTTTTGGATACCACAGATCTCTTTCATATGTCGTTTATTTACGAAACTGTTTAGCTTTAACATGCTATAATAAAGCGAGGAGAAATCATGGCTTATCCAGGTACATATAACTTTAGCTATTATAGAGGCGATACTCTAGAGTTTAACATTTACCCTAAAAATAATGCTGGTGCTCCATTTAATCTTGCAGGATATACTGTAGATTTTAATATTGCTACTGCTAGAGGTGTTCCGTCAGGTCAACAGATTAGCCCATATGTAGCTATTTCTCCAGATTCAACATTTATTGCTTGTGCAATTACACCTGCTGATGGTGAACTTCTGACTGCAGGACAAACATATGTTTATGATATTGAAATTAGAAAACTTGATGATCTTAATTATCCAAAAGTTTATACAATTTTAAATGGAAATATTTCTGTTGTTGAACAGGTTACAAGATTGCCAGAGCCAGGGGTATCTCTTCCTAATGCAGCTACAAATCTACAGATTACAGAGGCTCCACCAGGACAAGTTAATATTAGTTGGACAGCACCAGCAACTGGAGATGCACCAACATCTTATAAGATTTATGGCAAGGCCCCATCACTTGGTGTTGCAGATTATGTCTTAGTAACTAGCGTTAATGATACGGACTACTCTTCAAGCGATATCTTTGGATTCCCATTCCAGTCTGGAGTTCAATATTTTGTTAAGGTTACTTCCGTAAATGCAGCTGGTGAAAACACAACTGATTTTGTGGAAGGAAACGTGACTATAGCATAATGGTAGATGTTGTTCTTGCTACAGAAGATTTAACAGTTTTTGGTGGTCCATCATCAATAAATGTAGATGTAGACTTTGGGCCAACTGGACCACGTGGTAGTCGTATTTATGGTGTGTCTGCAGACCCAAGATTAGCAACAACTGAAAAGCCACCAAGCCTTCAAAATTTTGACATCGCTATGGTAATTACTCCATCAGAGCCAGACTATCTTACTGTATATCAAAAAATTGGTGTTACAAATGAAGAGTGGGTTCAGTTTGCCACTCTTGTTCCTAATATTTTTGCTACAAAAATGGAAGTTGAGTTTACTGCTGGACTTGGTCTAATTAGCTTACAGGCATCAGACTTGTTTATTCTTGATGAATATACTGCAGATAAGTTTATGGTTCAGATTGGCCTTGAAAATGAAAATCCTCTTCTTAATAGACCAGTTTCTACTGGAATAAGCCTTAGTGTTGCTACAATATCTAATAAAAAGGTTTTAAACATCACTGTTACCGCTGCAGAAATAGATCCATCTACTGGAATCTGGAGTCCAGTCAGTGGTAATAGGCTTGCACATATTTTTGCCACAACTACTGTTGGCGTTGTTGGAGGTCAGTAATGCCAGAATCAATAGGTCAGTTTTATCCAACCCAGGTTCCATCTTATACAGAAGCTGCAGATATTAGAAAAGCCTTTAATTTATATCACTATGGGACAGAAGAGGTTCCAACAGATGAGGGAGACATCCTGCCACAATCAGTAGCAGGTTACATTAGAGACACCCTAGCTGCGATTGAAGCAGCTGAAATTGGAGAGGTAGTAGTTCTTTCACTAAGCTCTACAGACAACTTAAACTTTTCTAATGCCGTGCAAAGTGGTGTCTACAAAACTGCAATCAACTTAACACCTGAGCAAGCAACTGCATTAAACTACCCAGTAAATTCTTTAGGTCTTTTGAGCTTTACTAAAACTACAGATTCAACCTATTTTCAAACCTTTATATCTGTTTCAGATGCTGGTTATTGGTGGAGAGTTGGGGTAAAGCCACAGGTAGATGTTTTGTGGGGAGCATGGCAAAAAGCAGCAGAATCAAATCACACTCATGATAACAGATATTATACTGAAAGCGAAATTAACGCTAGAATAAACATGGGTTCTATTTCTGCAAACTCAGTTGCAATTGTAGATGCCAATAATAGAATTACATCTTCTTCAGTAATTAGCCAGGCAGAGCTTGAAACTCTTAATAATAGCAATACATCTACTACAGTACAGGCACAGCTTGATTTAAAGGCTCCATTAACACATTTCCATGATGACAGATACTATATCAGATCAGATGTATCCAATGTTCAAGCTGGTGGACAAAAAAGTGTAAGAGTTTTTGTACAATCTACACAACCAACTGGTGCAGCCGTTGGAGACATTTGGTTCTGGTGATATAGTTGGCTCAGCAAACTTTTTATCAAAACTTTAGCAGTCGAACAGAATATCGAATTGCTCTTACACTAACAACATCTTTTACTACAAGTGGTGGTGGTCTTAATGCTACTTTAGTAAATATTAAGGCAAATGCAGAAAAATATACTTATGTAAATAATGCACCAAACAGTACTGGATCTCCAAGATCATATAGCGTTCCAAATGGTAGGCTATCAACTGGAACAGTAGTGGCTAGCGATAGCGATAGTGCTTGGGCATTTAGCTTTACTGCTGGTAGTTCAACAAACTTTGTTACTCAGGTTCAGCCAATATGGAGTGAATTTAATAGAATTATTAGACACACAGATCCTGCACCATCTGTTACTATAACTGCATCACATAGCTTGCTTGGGTCTGCTAGTAGAACTGGAACATTACAGCACGTACATAGAACAACATTTGATGGAAATGGCGGAACAGCTGGAACTTCATTTTTAGATCAAGATAATAATGGAACAATTACTTTACCAACTGCAACTAGATCTGGTTTTAATTTTAATGGTTGGTATACCGCAGCATCTGGTGGAACATTTATTGGTAATGCAGGATCAAGCGTAACTGTTACATCTACAAGAACTTTGTTTGCACAGTGGGTTACTGCAAACTATACAGTTTCTTTTGATGGAAATAATGGAACAAGCCCTTCTGCTCAGTCTGTTGCACCAGGAAACTCTATAACTCTTCCAAGTTCTAGTAGAGATGGACATTCATTAATTGGTTGGTATACTGCTGCCTCTGGCGGAACATTTGTAGGAAGTGCAGGCTCTTCATATACTCCATCATCATCAATTACTCTTTTTGCTCAATGGTCTGTAAATACATTTACTATTAGTTATAATGGAAATGGTGCAACTGGTGGAAGCACATCTTCTACATCTTGGACATATCCAACATCTTCTGGATCAGTTAGAAGCAATGGATTCACTAGAACAGGGTTTAACTTTGTTGGATGGAATACAAACTCATCTGGTACAGGAACAACTTATCAGCCAGGCAGCACATATAGTGCAGATTTAACAAGCTCTAGTGGATCAGTTACATTGTGGGCAATTTGGGCAGCATCGCTACCAGTATTCACTGATACCTCAATAACAACAACTGGAGTTATTGGAAGAGATATTGCTTTAAATCCAGACAGAACAATAGCAGCATCTCCAGTTAGTGGAACCACACCATATACAGTAATATATGCTGGATCAGGATCAAATCCAACATCTTGGTTAACAATAAATAGTTCTGGTCAGCTATCTGGTATTCCACCAGCGGTTGGCACTTATACGTTTGGGATTAGGGCAAATAATGGTGGATCAAATAATACAGACACTACTACACCACTAAGCATAACTGTTAGACCAGCAGGCCAAAGATTTGGAACATCTGGATCTTTTGTTGATCCTGTACTGGCAAGAAGATTTGATGGTGCTAATTGGATTGATTTAACAATTATGAGAAAGTGGAACGGCACATCCTGGCAAAATATAACTAATTAGTAATTCTCTTAGCAGCCTTTTCAGTACTCCAAGCAGACCAGTTTTTTCCACCATTAGACATTTTAAAAGCAATTGATGCATTGATTACTGGATTAAACAAGTCTTCATTTTTAGATAGGCCATATTTTGCTCTCCTATCAGGCCCCATAGAACCAGTCATATTAATTTGAAAAAGACCATAGCAATTGCTAGACTTATTAAAAGCATATGGCCTATTTGTAGATTCTAAAAATACAATAGACTTAGCCATTTCTAAGTTCTTGCCTTCAAAACCAGCAAGGCTAAGGATTTTTGTTAGCTGGCTTTCTGACAATCTTTTAATCTGGCTTTCTTTTTTTAGCCAAGGCTTTGTCTCGATAATTTTATATGTGCCACGAGGAAAAGATATTGGTGCAAGCAGTGCACTATTTGGCTTTTTGTGAGAAATATTTAATATTTGAGTGTAGGCCTGCTCATCTGCAATGGCTGAATCTTCTAGCATAGGACTAGGAAAAGATATAAGAATTGAGCCAATAATTGCAGTAGTAATTATTTGTTTTTTATTCATTTGGCATCTCTAAAACTCTAACAAAGTAATGCTTTTGTCCATCGAAGGAAGGATCGTTTAGATTAATCACTTCTGTAACATTACCCTTTTTAAATCCAGCGTGAATCATTTTATTATTTCCAATATATATACCAGAATGAATAAAGTTCTTTGCATTATTGTATTTGAAGACTACAATATCTCCAGGTAATGGATTTTTAACCTTTGGCTTTAATAGCCCCTGTTTGCTTGCAGAATGTGGAACCTCAATTCCAACCTCTCCATAAAACCATCTTACTAGTCCAGAACAGTCCCAGCCTCTGGGGGTAGACCCAGAAAATACATATCTGGTTTTATTTACATATTTATAAAGCTTGTCTATACTTTGAGAAATAGCTCTTTTGTTGGCATAAAGGGCAGTTTGTCTTTTTATTTCAGCAATCTTAGCCTCTTTTGCAGCTTTAGCTTTTTGTTCAAGCATGGTTAGGTGCCCTACTGAACCCAAAACTGAGGACATTGGGTTTTCACTAAGTGGGGTAGATAAAACTTGATATTTAATTATTTGTTTATTGTTCTGATAATCAGCCAAACTAGCTGACGAGCAACCAATTAAAATGGCTGCAGTTCCAACTATTGCAATTCTTCTTTTCAAATTGCACCTCCTAAAGCAAAAAGCACCTTGTTTAAGGGTGCCGTCTTTATCGTTCTAATATTTTACCACTTATTTGGCATAAAAGCAAGAAAATGCTGTGCTATAATTAACCTATGGCCACTACTAGAAGATCTAATACATATGCTGTTGGAAATATCCCTCCACAGGTCACCTGGACCGTTGTAAGGGGAGATACTGCCTCTTTTAAGGTCTATGTAACAGACGATGCAAAACAGCCCTTAGATCTCGCTACATGGAATATAGCCATGGATATTAAGCGTCCAGATAGCCCACTAAACGCTGGAGTTATTACTGACGACTCTACGCTTATTTTTTCATTAACGCCATCTCCAGACGAAGACGATCTTCCAGGAGAGTTTACAGTGTCAATAACTGCTGAACAATCAGAGGTTTTACAAACAGGAGACATTTTTGATATTGAGCTTTCAACTGCTCAGGATGTTCTAGTTTGGACAGTTGCTCAGGGTAGAATGATTATTATTGAGGACGTAACTGCATAATGGCAAAAGCAGTAATTTCAAATGTTAGAGATTACAGAATATCTGATATAGAGCCTAAAAACTATTCAAGGTCTAAAATAGTTTATCGTAAACCATTTACATCTGTTATTGAAGACACTATTCCATTTAGAATAAAATTTATAAACATTGGTATTCCTGGGTATAGCCCAACAAATGTACCACCAATTGGTATAGCCATTGTTGGTGTAAACAACTATATTTTGTAGTATAATTATCTTATTTAGGAGATTGTGGTGGCCACCAACAACAAAGACTTTAAGGTAAAGAACGGATTATCCGTTGCTGGGTCTGGTACATTTGGTGGTACTGTAGTTGTAAGCTCTCCAACCGAAAACAATCACGCTGCAACAAAGCAATATGTTGATGAAAACAGCGGTGGTGGCCCATCGCTTTCAAGTAATCCCCCCCAAAATCCAGTTCAGGGCGATCAGTGGTACGATACAGATACTGGTGCTACATACATTTACTATGATAGCTTTTGGGTTGAAATGTCTAGCGGTGCTGAGATGCAGACAATACAGGCAGCCTCTCCGCTTGGGTATAATCAACAAAATTCTTTAATTAGCATTGATTTATCATTTTTTGAAGATCATAAAATTATGGCCATAATGGGTGCCATTTAATTATGATATAATAACCCTGGAGGATTATCTGGATGGCTACAACTGCAAAAGTATTATTTAGGGGTGCTGCGACTACTACAACGTCAACGACCCTTTATACTGTGCCAGCCAATACTACAGCAATTGTAACTAATATTGTTATAGCAAATTCAAGCTCCAGTGCAGCTACATACACCATCTCTCTTGATGATATTGCTATGGCCACCACAACTTCTGTTGCTGCAAATGACTCAACAGTAATTGACCTAAAGCAGGTTTTGTCTGCAGGTGACACCATAAAGGGTGGGGCATCTGCAAATACTGTAAGTCTTCATATTAGTGGAGTGGAGATTGCTTAATAATGAGCGTCTCAAATTTAGTACAATCAGGATTAGTTAATTTTAATAAGTACAGATCTGCAAAAGCAGGATATGGGACTGCATTGCCAGCATTAGCTGTAGAATATTTAGTCATTGCTGGAGGTGGAGCTGGCGGATATGATGTGGGTGGCGGTGGTGGTGCTGGTGGCTACCGTTCATCTGTATCAGGCGAATCATCTGGTGGCAATAGCTCTGCTGAATCAACAATAATCCCATTATTGGGCACTAACTATTTAGTAACAATTGGTGCAGGAGGTGCAGTAGCTGCCTCAACAGCCGCTAGAGGAGGCAGCGGTTCTGCGTCTACTTTCTCTACCGTCACTTCCAGTGGTGGTGGAGGCGGTGGCTCTGGTAGCGGTACCACAGACAATGGAGCCAATGGAGGTTCTGGTGGTGGTGCTAGTTCACAACTGGCAAGCGATGTTGGAGGTAGTGGTACATCTCAACAGGGTTATGCTGGTGGCTCTTCTATTATTAATCAAGGCAGTGGTGGAGGTGGTGGTGCAGGACAACTTGGTGGTAATGGCACTTCTTCATCTTCTGGAGTTGGTGGAAATGGAATTGAATCTTTTATAACTGGAGTAGGTGTTCGTAGGGCTGGCGGTGGCGGTGGTTCCAATAATAGCGGTACATATTCTGGTGGTGCTGGTGGACTTGGTGGCGGTGGTAGAGGTGCTGACAGAAACAATGGCCAAACACCAGGATCAGCTGGTACTCAAAATACTGGCGGTGGCGGTGGTGGAGGTTCTGGACAATCTGATGCAAGAGCAGGATATGCTGGTGGTTCTGGTATAGTTATTCTTAGATATCCTTCTGCATTTACTATTACTATTGGAGCTGGGCTAACTGGCTCTACATCAACAGTAGGTGACAATAAAGTAACTACTATTACTGCAGGCACAGGCAATGTAAGTTGGGCAGCATAATGGCACATTACGCATTTTTAGATGAAAATAACATTGTTACTGAAGTTATTGTTGGTATTGATGAAAATGAATTGATTGAAGGAAAAGATCCAGAAACTTGGTATGGTGAGTTTAGAAATCAAAAGTGCGTAAGAACTTCATATAATGCAAATATTCGTAAAAATTATGCAGGTATTGGATATACCTATGATAAAGAGCGAGACGCTTTTATACCACCAAAACCATTTGATTCTTGGATATTAAATGAAGAAACTTGCCAATGGGAGTCTCCAGTTTCATATCCAGAAGATAATAAATACTATTTATGGGATGAAGAATCTTTATCCTGGATTATACCATCAAACTAATTATTTAGTGTATAATAGAGCTTATGGCCATTGACTTTCCAAATCTACCCTCCCTTAATGAGGAGTTTACAGTTGGTACTCGTACCTGGATTTGGGATGGTACCGCATGGAAATCAAAGTCTAGAAACTTAGCAGAACTTGTAGATGCAGGTGTTGAAGAGGCTAACGACTATACTGACAATGCTATAGCTACACATGCCAATGTTACTACCAATGTTCATGGAATAGCAAATACTTTAGCACTGGCAACTCTTTCAGACCTATCCAGTAAGCAAGATGTTGTAGCCAATGTTAGCAATATAGAAATTGGGTATTTAGATGGAGTAACCTCTAGCATTCAATCTCAGCTAGATGGAAAGGCTTCCAATGTTCACACCCATAACATTTCTGATGTAACAAGTCTTGATGTAGCGTTGGGGGCTAAAGCAAATGCTACGCATACTCATATTATTTCAGATGTAGCCAATCTATCAAATACATTAAATGAAAAGGCAAGTCTTATTCACAGCCACTCAATTTCAGACGTTACGAACCTATCGTCTGAGTTGGCTGGTAAAGCAAGCACTGTCCACACTCACTCAATTAGTGACGTTACTAATCTTTCAAACAGCCTATCTGAAAAAGCAAATGTGGTGCACACTCACTCTATCTCAGATGTTACAGGCCTTTCTAATGCTCTTAGTGATAAGGCAAATGTAAGTCATACTCACACAGTATCAGATATAGCAAATCTAACTGCCACGGTAGAAGAACTAAATATTCTAGATGGTGCAACAATAACTACTGCAGAATTAAACTATTTAGATGGCGTAACTTCAAATGTTCAGTCACAGATAGACAGTAAGGCAGCTTCTTCTCATACCCACGTTATCTCTGATATTGCTAATATAACAGCAAGCGTAGAAGAAATTAATATTTTGGATGGTGCTACTGTTAGCACTGCAGAATTAAATTATCTGGATGGTGCAACATCAAATGTTCAAGCTCAAATAGACTCAAAAGCAAACTCTACACATACACATGTTGTTTCAGATCTAACAAATGTTACAGTAACAGCTACTGAAATTAATTATTTGGCAAATGTCTCTTCAAATATTCAAACACAGATTAATGGCAAGGCTGCTACATCTCATACCCACGTAATTTCTGATGTCACTAATCTTTCAGACTCTTTAGATGGTAAGGCCAATGCTACACATTCACATCTAATTTCTGACATTACAAATGTTACTGTTACAACAACAGAAATTAACTATTTAAGTGGGGCAACCTCAAATGTTCAGGCCCAGATAGATGGAAAGCTATCTCTTTCTGGCGGAACAATGACTGGGAAAATTACCCTAGACGGAGACCCAACCCAAGCCAATCACGCAGCAAATAAAGCCTATGTTGATAGCCTATCAGAAGGTCTGCACATTCATGCATCAGTTGTGGCTGCTACCACAGCTAACATTAATCTAGCTACTGATTTAGAAAATGGAGACACTCTTGATGGAGTAACCCTTGCTACTGGAAATCGTGTTTTGGTTAAGAATCAGACAACGCAATCACAAAACGGTATCTATGTCGTTCAAGCCTCTGGAGCAGCAGTACGTGCCTCTGACTTTGACTCACCAACAGAAGTAGACGGTGGTGACTTTGTATTCGTAAATCAAGGAACAATAAATGGTGATACTGGCTGGGTTCAGGTATCAGATAGCATAGTTACAATTGGAACTGATCCAATTGCTTTTACACAATTTTCGGGTGCAGGAACTATTCAGGCAGGGAACAACATTGTAGTAAACGGATATGAGATCTCAACTGTCAGCAATCCATCTTTTGCAAATTTAACAGTCACGTCTTCTGCCAGTTTTGGTAATGCTTTGGTTTCTGGAATCTTGCTAGATGAAATGGATGATGTAGCAACAAGCAATAACACCACTGGCGATGTTTTGCATTGGGATGGATCTAACTGGGTCAATACTCCTGTTGGAAATATACCAGTTAGAACTTCTTCTGTATCTGCGACTTCTTATTCATTTGTTCTGGCAGATAATGGTAAAAATGTAGAATTTACTAGTGCTAATGCTGTTGCTGTAACGGTCCCCACTAATGCATCAGTTGAGTTCCCAGTTGGAACGCAGATAACAGTAGTTCAGGTTGGTGCAGGGCAGGTGACTATTCAGGGAGACACTGGGGTAACCGTAAATGCCACACCAGGAAGTAAGCTAAGAGCACAGTGGTCAGTAGGAACTCTAGTTAAAAGAGCCACAAACACTTGGCTTCTCTATGGAGACTTGGTACTTTAATGAAAAATCCATTTTCCTCAATATCTGCTTCAGTTAGAAAAATATTTGTTGATATTTTTTCGGATAGGTCAAATACCACAGGATCTCTTGGAACTGCAAGTGATGGAAGCCGATGGACTGCTATATCAAAAGTTATTGAGGTTATAAGCGGAAAAGCTAAAGCTGGATATGTCCCACAAGCATTAGATGATGGAGATGAATACCCAATTGCTGTGGTAGACATGCCAACTCAAAACAATATCATAACTTTGCAAGACACAAATGTTGGATCTGCTGTTGCACTTTGGGTTCAGAGTAGCTCTGACTGGTGGATGGTTTCTGTAGACTCTTCATTCAACTTTATTCCAGGAGCGACCAACTATACAATTGGCCCAACAACATTTACTGGACAGTCTTCTTTTACTTCTGCTCAAGGCTTTTCTGTTTCTGGAGGTGTATACTCTACTGCAATACTTTACTCTCAGGGTCCAATAACCTATAGTATTGTTGGTGCAAACTATACACCATTGCCACCAACCTATACCGTATCTCCAACCCCTGCATATACAACGTCAACTACGACTAGCCCATATTCACAGTCTTACTCAAGCACTGTAACTCCATTTTCTGCAAGAAACTATACTTCAAGCCCACAAACATTTACTCCAGGGCCATGGTTTAATCTTTTGGTTAATTCTGGATTTACGGCAGCACCTCCAGCATATACTCAGGGACCAACAAATTATCAGGCCATAAGCACAGTTTGGTCAAGGGCAAACTCATATACTCGTGCCCAAAACTTTACATCTGCTTTAGTTTATTCTAGGGATAACGTTTTTTGGACTGCTGGACCCACTACATGGACTAGAACTTTTTCTAGAACAGGTCCAAACACGTATGCTGTAAATTACACTAGCTCAAGAACTTTTACTTCTGGTGGGCCATTTAGCTCTACAAGAAATTATACTGCAGGAACTGCAACATATAATCTTACCCAATTTTTTACATCTTCAGCATTTACACAGCCAGTAGATAACTTTACTTCTGCAGCAAGATGGACTAGCTTTCAAACATTTGTGCCAGAACAGTCGTTTACCTCTAATCAAACATTTTATAGTGCAATTAATTATACCTCTGCAGTACCAAACTTTACCGTTGCCTATGGCTGGACAATTGTAGGAACAGACACCTATTCTGAATTGTTTTATTATTCTTCTACACCATTTTCTTCAGCACCAACATTTACCTCAGACGTTACTTTTACTTCAGAATTGCAGTATAGTGGTCAAGAGGTATTTTCTTCTGCCATTGTTTATTCTGGGGGAAGCTCATATACTTCTGGTATTCAGTATTCATCAACAACTGAGCCAGACAGCTTTTCTTATGCTGCAATATTAAGAATATCTAATTCGGTTAATAATATTGTTTCGGACATATCTTCGGCAGTAGTTTCAACAGCTCAGACTATTAAATCTATTATTGTTCAGGCTTCTGGCAATACAATAACTGCCAAGGCCTTTTCTGATACTGGAGCAGTAACTCAGCTAGGAAATGACTTGATTTATCAGGCTACAGGTGCTATAATTAATACAAGGTATGGCATATCTCTGTCTACGGCAGAATATTCAAATGATCAGATTGCAGCCTCTATAAAAATAGAAAGACAATAGCTTGAAGATTATACGATTTTTTTCAAAAAAGGAATATCAGGGTTTGGGGCAACCACTCCCAGCTAAAAAATTTTTACCAGACTGGTACAAGGACTCTGAGACAGTTTTTATTGCAAAAGATGGAGAAGAGCATTCTGGCTTAAAACGCTGTGTTCCATTTATGGATTCTATGCTTGCAGGGTATATGTTGGTGACCCCATTTGATATATTCATTTCAAGAAAAGAAGATGGAACGCTAGATATTAAGTGGAACTCTTCTCCACATTTTCAGCACTTTATCGCTGAAAGAGATAAGCAGCTTGGAGAAAAAATTCCAAGACCGTCTGGACACTATCCAAACCATTTAGCATTTAGAGGGGTTTGGGGAATAAAGACACCAAAAGGCTGGAGCACCCTGGTTACTCAGCCATTTAATAGATTTGATTTGCCTTGGACTGTGACTTCTGGATTAATGGATACCGACAAATATTCTACAAGTGGAAATATTCCATTTTTTGTAAGAGATGATTTTGAGGGTGTTGTTCCAGCAGGAACTCCATTTGCACAGTTAATTCCAGTCAAAAGGTCCTCCTGGAAATCTATAATGAATGACCAGGGTATAGCATATTTGGATGACCTTCAGGGAGCTACTGTAAGATCAAAGGGTAAAAGTTATAAAAAGCTTTTTTGGGTAAGAAAAGAGTATAACTAATATGGCATTTAAAAAGAAAAGCAAAAGGGTTATATATGAGCAACTATTAAATCAATATAGACCAACCATAAGAAGCACACTTTTAGAAATTTTAAGAATTAAGCTATTTAATTTGCAAAAGGGCAAGCAGCCAATTATTAAAGATGGAGCAACATTTGTTCCAGAAGAAGACAAGCTTAAGGATTTGCCATTAAGATATATAGCTTTGATTGAAAATGATACCGTGGTAGAAATGATAAGAATTAATGAGCAAACTGCAGGAATGTTACTAAATAAAAAGGTTAAGCTGGTTGAGTTTGATCCTAAAAAAGATATAGTGAAAAAAGGTATTAAGTATATAGATAAGCAATTTGTGTTAGGTAGAAAAAATGAAAATGAAAAAAAGAGTTAAGTTTACTTCAACAGAGCCAGATCTTGCGATACCTCATCCATTACCAGCCTTTAAGGTAATTCCAGAGTGGTATAGGGGATCTAGGGCATCTGTCAATGGAATTGAGACCGTAAAGTCTTGCGTTCCATTTCTAGATTCAATGATTTCTGGATATATGCTTGTGTTATCGTCAGATGTATTCTTTCAAAATGGTGTTCCGCAAGATGTTGCAAAGATAGACACAGTGGGTGGTCATTTAGATGGCCAGCTTGGAAACTTGTTGATTCCACCAGAGTATAGCCAAAAAGTTTTGAAGTGGATGAATCCTTTTATTATGGAAACTCCCAAAAACTATAGTACTCTTTTTGTTCATCCATCTAATAGGATAGATTTGCCATTCTATACTTTTTCTGGTGTTGTTGACACCGATAAGTTTCCAGTGCAAGTCAATTTCCCATTTATTATTAAAAAAGATTTTGTTGGCATAGTCCCTGCAGGAACTCCAATTGCACAGGCAATACCTTTTAAAAGGGAAGACTGGCAATCAGAGGTTGAGGATACAAAGCCATATACTGCTCCACACTTTGTATACACTATGCATAATCCACCCTTTAAGTTTTATAAAAAGAATTTTTGGCAAAGAAAGAAGTACATTTAATGGATCAAGAAATAAAAAAGACTTCTCAGAAAAGAAGGTCCTGCAAAAGCTGTCCTCAATGTAAGCTAAAAACAGATACTTCTTGTTTTTGGCAAATTGAAAAAAATGTGCCAGAAAAATTTAAGCCATCTGAGATTGGTGCATACATTTGTATAGAAAATATCAGTGGAATTGGATATCTAAGAGCAGTCGAAATAGATAGATCCTTTGACTCAGAGTTTTTGTCTTGGTTTGTATCCTTTTGCGTAGGACAAGGGATTAATGCTTTTTGGAAAACAAAAGATGTTCCGTTTTGCTTAGGGTCTCAAGATTTTGTTGGTACTATGCTAAAGGCATCAAGCCTGGGCATGGTATAATTAAAGAAAGATAAACAGAGAGATTTGCTGAATGGGATTTTTAAGAAGAAATATTGCAAGAATTTGGAAAGATGCTGCTATTACTATAGACTTATCAGATTCTGACTATGATGAGTTACCATTTTTTGAGGGCATCTATACTGTAAGAAATATTACACCAGAAACCAGCGATGATCTGTTTTATTTTTTCCCAGAAAATATGATTCCAGGATACATTTATGCAGACTCTGAAAAAACACTAGAGCTTATTGATAATAAAAATAAGCTTGTTATTTCCATGGTTAATAGCTTTTATCACTCAATAGTTGATAACATATCTGAAGCAATTTATGCAATGACAACATACCCAGACCACAAGCTTATCCTAGATGTTAGCGAAATGGGGGATACTCTTGGTGATGAAAAGATATACCACAATGGATTTTTATATTTTCTTGAAATATTAGAAAAACGAAATGTGGATTATGAAATCGTTAGCCTAAAGAAATATGATATCGTATATATAAACAATTTCCATTTAATTAGATATGTTCATGAATCAAAACAAAAAGCAAACATTGTATATGAATTCTTTAAGCCAGAGTTTTCAAACCCAGATGCAAAACCAACAAAGAATGTTTTTATAAGCAGGGCAAAAACTGCTGGAAGAGATTACTCAGAATTTGCACAAGGCTTATCTTATACAAATGATGATAGAATCGATGACCATGAAGCCCTAGATAATTATTTTGCTTCTATGGGGTACGAGATAGTAAAGACAGAGGACTTTAGGTCTTTTCAAGAACAAATGGATTATTTTTATGAGGCAAAGGTGGTAGCGTCTTTGACTGGATCAGGGCTTGCTAATGCAATTTTTATGAGACCAGGCCAAACCATGATAGAAATAATCACACCGTTAGTGGTTCCAGTTGGAAGGCCTATGGAAAAAAAGGACAGAACAGATCCATACTTTGTTCAAGAACTACATAACTTTTATAAAAATGTGGCATTTTTTAAGGACCACACATACTTTGGAATTCAAAACGAAACAAGAAGTTTTGAAAAGCTAAAAAATGATATAGAGCAAAGCAGTTATATTAAAAACTTTTTGGATAGGTCAAATGAATCGATCAATAATATTTGATTTAGATGGTGTCCTGGTTGATAGCAAAGAAATACACTTTGTGGCTTTAAATAGGGCATTATCAGATATAAATGAAAAGTTTGTAATAAGCAAGCAAGAACAGGCAAACGTTTTTGAGGGCTTAACAACAAAGTCTAAATTAGACATTTTGACAATGACAAAGGGTTTGCCAAAAACCTTTCACGATCTTGTTTGGAAAAACAAACAGCAGTATTCGGCAGAACTATTTTCTAAAATGAATACGGACGATGGCTTAGTTGAGGTTATTTCTTTTATTAAAAAATGCAATATAAAAGTTGGTGTTGCAAGTAATGCAATTAGGGATACCCTAGATTCCTGCCTAAAAACTCTTGGCATTTATAACTTAATAGATTTTTCTTTAAGCAACGAAGATGTCATAAATCCAAAGCCAAACCCAGAAATCTATTTATCTATGATGCTAGCATTGGGATCTGATCAAGCATCTACAGTAATATTTGAAGATAGCTCTGTTGGCATTCAGGCAGCAAACAATTCTGGTGCAAAGGTTTTTGTCGTAAAGTCTAGAAAAGATATAACTTTAGATTTAGTTAAAAAGGCGATGGCTACAATTGAAGCTTAATATTCTAATACCAATGGCAGGCCTGGGGTCTAGATTTGCTTTAGCTGGTTATGAGCACCCAAAGCCTCTCATAGACATAATTGGAATGCCAATGATTGAACGAGTTATTGAAAGCTTGGAGCTAGATGGACAATATATCTTTATTGTGCAAAAAGAACACTCCAGGCGATATGACTTGGTTAAGTTTTTAAGGTCTATTGCAAAAAATTCAATAGTTATTGAAATTGATGGTCAAACAGACGGTGCAGCAAGGACCACTCTAATGGCAAGACACGTAATTGATAATGATACACCACTAATTATTGCTAACTCAGATCAAATAGTTGAATGGGATAGTTTCGAGTTTGTCAATCTTTTAAAAAGTGGCAACCCTATAGCACTATTCAACTCTGATGAAGAAAAGTGGTCTTATGCAGAAATATCTAATAACGTTATATCTAGAGTAGAAGAAAAAAGGGTAATTAGTAACAATGCAAGTGTGGGAATATATGGTTGGCAAAAGGGATCAGACTATGTTAAATATGTAGATCAAATGATTTCAAAAGATATTAGAACAAATAATGAATTCTATATTTGCCCAGTTTATAATGAGGCAATCTTAGATGGTAAGGTAGTATTGCCTTACTTTGTAAGTAAAATGCACGGTGTCGGAACACCAGAAGATTTGAAAAAGTATTTGGACATGAGATATAATGTATGACGCAATTCTTACCCCAATACGCAGAATTAGAAATAGTATTACTCAATATTTTACATTTTATCAAGATACTGTATTTTTTCGTATAGATGATGCTGGTAGGGTAAATGCCTTTGACCCATATAAAACCACTGAGGTAGCAAAAGAAAAAAATCTTAGGCTAGGTGGCAAAGAACAAAAAGCATTTTTTCAGGTTCACGATAGCTTTTTCACATTTTTATTCCAAGAGTTTCCAACAGTCATGCTTTTTTATTCAAGAATTAAAAATAGAAATATAAAACTATATATTAATATTACATATAAAACTGGAGAGTCCTATCACTCACTAATAGATTTTATGATTAAATATTTAAAAGATATAGGTGTGCCATTTGAAATAATTAATACAGAAAAATACTCTATTGTAGAATCTGAAAATATATATGTGTTTGCAAATGCCTTTGGCCCAATGGCAATAAACACAATGTATGCAAAAACCAGAAAATATGTAAGAGACAAAAGCCTTAAGCCTTTTAGAAAGGTTTTTGTTGCTAGAAAAGATGTTTTGCAAAAAAGAATTGATAGCTCAGAAAAAATAGCATCATACTTTGCATCCATTGGCTTTGAGGTGGTATACCCAGAAGATTTTGAAAGCTTTATCGATCAAATAAACTATTTTAGTGAATGTTCTGTTATAGCTGGACTATCTGGCTCAGGATTGTCAAATTGCATATTTATGAAGCAGGGTGGCACTGTTATAGAAGTTTCTAGCGTCTTTGACGTTGGTAATGTCAGCTATCCAATAGAAATTCATGACTTCTATAGAGTTATGGCAATGTATAGGGGACACATATATTTTTCTGTGTCTAATGTTTCTAAAAAGTTTGAAGATGTTATAAAAAACCATAAAGCAACTAGTTTTATGCAAATGGTATAATTAAGTATGTTAAAGATAGCACATAGGGGAAATACAGAAGGCCCATCGATTTATGAAAATCAGCCATCATACATTCTGACGGCACTAAAAAAAGGATTTGATGCAGAGGTAGATATTTGGTTTATAGATGGGAATCTGTGGGCAGGCCATGATTCTTCTAGGTATTTACTTAAAGATGACTTTCTGTATAATCCAGAAGTAGTTGAGCATGTGTGGTTTCATTGTAAAAATTTAGAGGCACTTCTTTACTTTTTGGATAGTCCAATTCAATATAAGTTTTTCTGGCATCAGAATGATAACTATGCGTTAACCAATAATAATATAATTTGGACATACCCTGGCAAAGAAGTGTCCCCCAAATCGGTTATAGTTACTTTTGAAAAAGACATACCAGAAGAATATAGAAATATTTTTGGGGTATGTGGAGATTATGTAGGCAACTGGTAAGCCTAATAAAACCATTATTTTTAATGATATGGTATAATCTAACTATGCCCAAAATTTCATTAAATAGCCTAAAGACCAAGTTCGAAACAGGCGATAGACCAAGTGGTCAAGACTATGTTGACCTGATTGACACTCTAGCAGCCCAGGCTACTGATCTTGGAACAGATGGCAATAATGAGAATACTGTTTATGGTATTGAAAACTATACTGTTTTGGAAACCCTAAACACGTCCCAGTGGAGAACAATTCACTATGTAGTTGGAGTTTCTTACACTGCAAATGGGGCAAACAAGTATTATGCTACACAGATTTCCGTGTTAATTGATGGTCAGAATGTGAACATTAATGAATACGGTGTATTAGACAATGATGGGGATATTGGAACCGTTGATGTCTCAAGAAATGGCAACACTCTTACTTTGAGTGTTACCCCAAATAATGCAATTAGGCCAATTACCGTAAGGTATTTTAGAACAGGTCTAAAGGCATAGCCAAAATAAGGAGATTAAAACATGGCGACAGTAACTAAAGACTTTAGAATTAAGTCTGGTCTGGTCGTTGAGGGTACTAATGCTACCGTTAACGGTTCAGATATTTTAACAGAGGACTCCATTGCTAATGGTGTCCAAAATAACATTACAGTAACATACAACGCAAATAGCAAAACGCTTGACTTTTCGGTTGACTCCCTTGCAATTGATACTACTGGTCCATTAACCTATGCAAATAACGTTTTGGACGTTGTGACTGGTGATGGTCTTACAGTAACAGACAATGCGTTAGTGGTATCTTTAGCACAAGGCAGCGGTCTTGAATTTCTACAAGGAACCCTTTCAACAAACACTGACAATTCAACGATTGCTATCAATAATTCAAATGAATTAGCAGTTCAATATGGAACTGGTCTAACCGTAGAATCACCATTTGGCCTGGTTCTGGATAACGAGCATGTAACTGACCTAATTGCAAATGTTGTAACTGGTGGAACACAAAATGGTATCTCAGTAACTTACGATGATAACACTAACACTTTGTCATTTGATGTAAATGACCCAACAATTACCATTTCTGGCGATGTTGATGGTTCTGCTACAATGACAAACCTTGGAAATACCACAATTAGCGTAACTCTTGACACTGTAAATGCTAACGTAGGAACTTATGGTTCTTCTACTGCAATTCCAGTAGTAACTGTAAATGCTAAGGGTCTTGTTACAGCAGTTGGAGAAGCAAGCATTTCGACAACTCTAAATGTTGCAGGTGATTCTGGAAATACCTCAGTTTCTCTAGGAACAGATACTCTAACATTTTCTGGTGGAGAGGGCATTGATGTAACAGTAGCAAATAACGATACAGTAACCATTGCTGCAGAAGACGCTACCACATCTAATAAGGGTGTTGCATCATTCAATACTAATAACTTTACAGTTACAGATGGTGCAGTAAGTTCTAAGAGCATTACTCTTGGAAGCTCTACACTAGAGCTAGGTGGAAACACCTCATCACTAGCTGGACTAACACAGCTAACTGTAGATAACCTTGAGATTAATGGAAATGAAATTTCTTCTACAGATACAAATGGAAACATCTCCCTTAATCCAAATGGAAATGGTGTTGTAGACGTTAATAGCTCAAGAATCACCAACCTTGCTGCCCCAGATCAATCAACTGATGCTGCAACTAAGGCATACGTAGATGGCGTTGCTGAAGGTCTACACATTCACGCATCTGCTAAGGCTGCAACTGTTGCAAACATTAACATTGCTACAGATCTAGAGGCTGGAGATGTTCTTGATAACGTTACCCTTGTTGCTGGCGACCGTGTTCTTGTAAAGAACCAGAATACAGCATCAGAAAACGGTATATATGTTGTTCAGGCTAGCGGTGCAGCAACTCGTGCACTTGACTTTGACGCACCAACAGAGGTTGACGGCGGTGACTTCATATTCGTAACTGGTGGTGCAATTAACGGAGATACTGGTTGGGTACAGACATCAGATACAGTAGCTACTATTGGAGTAGATCCAATTTACTTCACACAGTTCTCTGGTGCTGGTACGTATACAGCTGGATATGGTCTAAATCTAGATGGAACTGAGTTTGAAATCGATGACAATGTGGTAGTAACCCACACTGATCTAGATGGATTCCTAAACTCTACAGAAGGTGAAGAGGGTACAACAATTCTGTATGTTCAGGATTATGTATCTAACGCCATTGCAATTGGTGA
>JACCDX010191990.1_pt1 | contig 25004 bp, 31 predicted proteins | sample 7449681 | NCBI WGS metagenome assembly JACCDX01 (sample SAMN15323450, study PRJNA562643) | freshwater metagenome | isolation source: river surface water | place: USA:Blue River Watershed | collected 2017-08-18
ATCTTCTATTGTGTAGAACATCTCTCTCATTTTTTCTACATCACAACTTCTTTCTGCAGAACCGATTGTTTCTTGTCCGTAAAGGATGACATCAACCTTATTAAAGATTTCACCGTTGTTATGTTTCATATTCCAAAATGGGTTAGTTCTTCTTGGGAAATTCTGTAATGAAATAACATTACCTTTCTCTTCCCACATTCTTTGTTCGTGCTCGTTTTCCAAGATTGGTACACCGTTGTATTCTTCACATACATCTTCATAGTTTACTTCAATCATTTCATCATCAAATCCAAGATATGTTAGTAAATCACTCTCCAATTTGATTAGGTCTTTCATGCTTCCTTTTGATTCAAATTCGAACATTGGGAAAATCATTTCATGTCTTCCTGGAATTGGGTTCTTCTCCTCACGGTAAGATGTTGAGATACAGAATACACCTTCCCACTCTGGGTTTTTGAGTAATTCATATTCGAGCCACATTTGACCTGTCTGTGGTAATGGCCAAATCTCACCGTTGTATTCGAATGTTTTTACTGAGTGAGGATTCTCACATGCTGCGAGAATTGATAGTCTTGATTGTGTTGGGACTTCGATGAAACCTCTATCTAAGAAGAAGCTTCTCATTTTTTGTACTAGTTCGTTGTAAGTTTTTGTGTTTTTCATGTTATTTGATTTTTGTTTTTATTTATTTTTATTGGGGCAAAAAAAATTAGGGCAAAAAAAAATCCACCGAAATGGTGGATTTTAATATACTTACCTAACTTTGATTATTTCGTTTTGGGTAGTTCATTTTTTTGATTTCAAATAAATATATCTATAGTTTTAAAAGTGTCAAGTTAGAAATCCATATTATCGTATGGTTTTGAAATATCTTTTGTTTTGAAACCAACACCTCCGATATAAGTCTCAGCGTTTGACATTTCTTTTCTGTAGTAATCTACAATTGCTTTAGCCAATTTTCTGTCGTAGTCAACATCATCAGTCATTGGAACCAAACCGTCAATATAAATTGATGCTCTGTACTTTCTCATTGGACCTTTGTAGTAATCAATATCAGTCATGTCCGAATCTGAGATTTCAAAATCGATGTTATCTACATCATACTTTCCAGCAGGGAATTCTTCTTCCTCTTGAAAATCCTCATCATCCATCGGAGCTTCTTTTACTTGGCTCAATCTTTTCTCAACAATGTTTTCGATGAGTGATGCTAACTCGTCCTCATTCAACTTAAGTTTTTTCATAATTTTGGTTTTTACAATAAATATAGTATATTTGTGTAAATATTATAAACATGGCCCGAATAAAAGAAAGAAGCTATCTCCTTTTCATCTATGGTAATTTCATTGATGATGACAATGTTAAAAAAATGATAACACCACTTCTACCTGTATTATCAAGACAGGGTATGAAATACATTTGGGGTGATTATGGGGTTGTTTGTATGTTCTACTCCAAAACCAGGTTTGCTGAACTATCTGATTTTGTGTTTGCACACATCGCAGGTGAAGCAAATCAATATTTTTTGACAGAAAAAACTGACAAGTTGTCAGTATATGGACCTGACAAGGTTATGGAGCACTTATTGAGTTCTGATGATTTCATTCCATCATTGGACGACCAAGGTGATTCGCATTTCATATATGATATGATAAACAAAGATTTCAACCTTGATGTCACTGATTTACTCAAGGACTTTGCAGACATGAAAGACATGATGCAGGAAGATGATGATGAAAATGAGATTGAAAAAATAAAAAAACAAAGTAAGACTAAGTCTGAAGAACCATCTTTGGATGATATTTTGGAAAAAATACAAATCAAAGGACTTAAATCCCTATCTTTGCAAGAGAAAAAACTTTTAGATAACTACTCACATGGAAAATAACCACAACGAAAACCAAACCAAATCAACAAGTGCCCTTAATCAGGATGAGATTCAAATGTATCTTAAAGACATCCGCAAGATTAAGGTCATGACACCAGACCGTGAACGTGAACTATCTGACTTGATGTGTTCGGGTAAATGTACAGAAGCCGAAAAACATGCAATCTACCAAGAGTTACTCGAAGGTAACCTACGTTTTGTTATCACGGTGGCAAAACAGTATCAAAACCAAGGAATGGAACTTGGTGACTTGATTGCTGAGGGTAACCTCGGATTGATGAAAGCAATCAAAAATTTCGATTGGACCAAAAAACTACGTTTTATTTCTTACGCTGTGTGGTGGATTAAACAATCCATTATCCAATCACTGAATGAAAATTCGAGAATCATCCGACTACCGGTTAACGTAGTTCAAGACCTACAAAAGGCAAAAAAGGAATCTCAAAAGAACAATACAGAATTGGACGGTAGATTCGCATCCTTACCAAAAGTTATTGACCTTGACATGAATATCAACGAGGAAGGTGATACACTGGTTGATTTGATTGAAAACACCAATGCAGTACAACCTGATGAAAGTTTTGATACTGCTGAGATGTTAAAAGAAAAGTTACGTGATATCATGAAGATATTAGATGAACGTGAGAAGTTGATTGTTGAAGATTATTTCGGACTTTCAGGTACTCCACGTACTCTTGAAGATATCGGTCAAGACTTCAATCTAACAAAAGAACGTGTCCGTCAAATCAAGGAGAAAGCATTACGTAAACTTCGTAACGAAAGTTCCGTATTGTTTGATTATCTATAAACAGTATATTTATTAACTAAACACTTTTATTATGAAAGAATTTATTAAAAAGAATTTTACCGTAATCGTACTAGTCATTGCGGTATTGAGTTTCTTCAAAAGTTGTAGTGACTCTCGTAGCTTAGCAAATATCAATAAGAAAATGGAGACCATGGTTACCAAGGATGATTTAGCTAAGGAATTGAAAAAAGAAGGTCTGAAATCTGAAAAGAGAATGATACAATCGACAGACAGAAAAATGTTGGATGTAAACAGACAAACTCAAATTGATGAGGAATTAAAAAAATTAGAGAACAATTAATATGAATTGGTTTCAGAAGAATTTCAAAACTATAATCTACATTGCGTTTTTGGTTCCAATCCTAACGGTTGCGTTTGTATCAATATCACACGTAACAACATGGTACGGAATTACCAACCCAATGAGTTGGGCAGTTTATTTGTCCGTTGGTATTGAAATTGCGGCACTCGCAGCCCTTGCTGCTATATCGGCACAGATGGGAAGTAAAGTTTACTTTCCGTTTGGTATTGTAACGTTAATTCAGTTTTTGGGAAATATTTTCTTTGCTTATCAATATATTGATGTAAACTCAGCATCGTTCCAAAGTTGGGTGGAAATGGTTGACCCAATAGTATCTTACATTGGAGTTGAATCTGGTAATATGATTTCACACAAAAGATTCTTGGCTTTATTTGCAGGTGGTATGTTACCATTAATCTCTTTGTCTTTCCTTCACATGTTGGTTAAATTTGAAGAACAGGATAAAAAGAAAACACAACCATTACAAGATAGAGACATCATTGTTGAAAATTTGGATGACATTTCAAAGAAAGCTGGTGAGATGGAAATGGAACTTGAACAGAGCAAGTTCACACCAACCAATGAAGATTTAGAAAGACTACAAAGTGAATTAGATAAGCTCATGGCATTGAAAAAAGAACAAGAGGTTGATAATTCTACACAAGATACTAATATTTTAGAAGAGGTTGTAGAAACACCTCAGATAAATAGATTAGTATATAATAGTCGTAATGCTGGAAATACAACAACTGACGGGATTTAATTCAATAGGTAGGAACAAAAGAAAAAAACAAATTGTACTTACACATACATCAAGAAATGTAGATGACTACATTTTATCTTTGAAGTATAGATATAACGGAAAGTACGATAAAATACCGCACTTTATTATTAAAAAAGATGGAGGGGTCTTTCAGATGATGGACCCTTCTTTATATTCTAATATTTTGGATTCTGACCAAAAAAATAAGAATTCAATTGTAATTTGTTTGGAGAACCTTGGATGGTTAAAGAAAAATCCATTGAATCCTTCATACGTTAATTGGATTGGAGATATTTATAGAGAAGGTATATACGAAAGAAAGTGGCGTGGTCACTTTTTTTGGGAACCTTACACAAAAGAACAAATGGATAGTTTAATAGAACTGAGTTTGTATTTATGTGAAACGTTCTCTATACCTGCGACCAGTATAGGTCATAATGTAAAATTGGATGGAATTGAAAAATTTGAAGGAATTGTAACAAGAAGCAACTTCACAACCGATAGTACGGATTTAAGTCCGGCCTTCGATTTTGATTATTTTAAAAAAATATTAGAAAATGAACCAGTATGATGAAATAAAAAGACTTCTCGATAATTCAAGAAGTATGTTGGGTAAATCTAAATTAGATGAGACCCGTGAGACTTTAATTAAAAAAGGATTAATTCAAGAGGATGTTATACCTAATGACCCAACCAATATTGAGAAAGATATTGAAGTTGATGTGGATAACGAAACTCAGCCACAAAAAGATAAAACACAAGCATATAGAGTATCAGGTGGTGTTTTAAAAATGCACGGTAAAGACCAAAAAGAATTGGAACTTACTACAGATGAGAAAGTTGCTTTCCAAGAGACAATGGACGAGTTTGTGGACCAAGTGTCTGACCTGTCCGACTTTGGTGTTTTGAATGTTTATCCAAACAATGTTGATTGGAGTGGTAAAGTTATTGATTTTGATTTGGAGTTTTATTTCACAATCGGAGAAAACTCAGGAGTATATATCAATGGTGATATGATAAAACTTGATGCTGAACTAATTGAGTTAATTAATAAACTTACAAAGTTCTACGAGCAATTCAAATCAAAATGGGCTAAGGTATTGGCATCAAGAAAGAAAACAATGCCTGACCAAGAGTAATGGAACAGATTAAAAACATTTACACTATTATAGTTAACTTTATAAAAAGTATTACTTTAGATAAGGTTAAGAATATTTTGAGTCTGATAGGACTCATTTGTATTTTATGGTTTGTATTCTTCTTCACATTCCAAAGACCAAAAGAAATTGCAGAATCTCAAAGAGTTATTGATTCTTTAAATGTGGTGATTAAACAAAACAACATTGCATTCAAAAAGATAGAAAAAAGAAATAATGAAATTCTTGAAGACATTGAAAAGAAAAATAAAGAATTAGCGGATTTAGCTAAACAATCAAACAAGTATAAAAAAGATTATGAAAAACAAGTTGCTCGTCTTAACAGTCTTGACGATGATGACGTTACCGATTTATTCACAGAACGTTTCAGCACCTTCAAGTAAACCAACACAATGTGTGGTACCATGTGAGTCATTAAGAAATGCTTTAGTGGTATTAGAAAATAAAAAATTATTAGAGAATCAATTGGGAGTTGCTCGTGACTCTATACAGATTTTATCAAGTGTAATCAAATCACAAAATGAGTTGATTGATAATAAAACACAACAGATAAATCTATTAACAAGTAATATTTCCGCTCAAACACAAATCATTGACGAGAATAAAAAAATGGTTCAGGAGTATAAAAGATTATACAAGAAAGAAAAGAACCTCAAAAGAATTGGTTTTGGTACAGGTATCTTAGGTATTGTATTAGGTGTATTAGTGGCTCTTTAATATTTATAAACATGGCACTCTCAGCGGCAGACAAGAAAGAAATCGAAGTAATGGTTAGAAAGGAAATCAAAGACTTTCTTGAATCAAATACTTTAAAACAATTTGAGACTTCTATGATTGAGAAAATCAGACAGGAAATTCAAAAAGGTAAAATCAAAGGTGATATCAATGAGATTGTTGCTAAAATAATGAAAGAGTTTTATAGACTCATGTGGACACAGAGAAGTTTCTGGGAGCCAGCATTAAAAAACGTAAAATAATGAACATTTCAGAAGAATCACTCAAGACAATGATTAAGAGCTCACTCAATCGTGCGTTCCAAGAAAACAAAACTAAAAACCCCGGTTTGAATTCTGTTGAGAATTTGACAGCAAAGACAGACTCTCTTCGTAATATAAAAGAAGAAGATAAAATTGAAGCTAAAGAAGCCACAACCACAGCTTCTTCTGGTCAATACTCAGGGGCTCTTTTTGGTCCTGCACAAAATGAACAACCAGATGAGACTAAACCTTTAGGTGGTGAAGTTACTGAAGAACAAATCGAAGGTGGTAAATCTGAGGGTATGACAATCCTTGATTTAGCAAAAAAACATAAAGTGTCGATTGATAAAATCAAAGAACAGTTATCCAAGGGTATCGAGGTCGAAATGGAACATACTAATTCCAAAGCAATCGCTAAGGAAATTGCTATGGACCATATTTTTGAGGACCCTAACTATTATGTAAAGTTAAAAAAGATTGAAGCTACAGAAGCAACAACGGCAGGTGCGTCAGTAGGGCAATACGATGTTCCTTTCCCAACTAAGAAAAGAAAGGACCCATTGGCTATTGATGGTCCTAAAAGCATCTATAATAGTAGAGCGGTAAAAGATAAGAGTTTTCCAAAACTTGGAGGACCTGGTTCGAAATATGTTAAGGTAAAAGATAAATGTAATAAGTTTCCTTATTGTAATCAGGGTGACATTAATTCTTTGGAGATATTTGAAAACAAAACAATTAAAACTGTTGTAGAAAATCTATCCAAAAGAACATCAATACCTGATTATGTAATAAAAAACATTATAGCTAATGAACTTGGTTTTATCAAATAAAAATTGTTAAATGGTCATTAACGTATATTTATAATAAAAATATTCAAATGAAAAACAAAGTTATTGAGAATAAGATAAATGAAATAGTTGATAAGATTTTATCTGAAGAAATATCAACTAAAGTAAATAAAGCCGTTAGTAAAGTTAACGAAAAATGGGAGGGTGATGTTAAAGTTAAAAAGACTGGTGAACACGCTAAAAAAACCATTGCTCAACTTGAAAAAGAACTTAAAGGTTTGAAAGACAAATCTAAAAAATTACAGGATGCGGGTAAAGAAGTACCTAAATCTCATAAAGAACAAGAAAGTGAAATTGTTTTTGCTATCAGAGCGAAAAAAGATTGGCCTAAGGGTAAAGGTTCTTTAAAAGAAGATAATACAAAGGTTGAACAATTGGCGAGAAGAATTATGTCATCACCAAAGTTCAATAACATTATTAGTACTGAAGACCCTAATGATTATTCTGATGAATTTGAATATGCTGATAATATCATTGTAAGAGTATTGAATGATTACTTTGATGAGGATATCTATGATGACTTAGTTGAATACATTAAAGATAATTACTCTGAATATATGTTCGACGAATATAGAAATTCAGTTCCTGATGAGTTTGAAGACGATGAAGACTTCGACGAGTTAGAAGAAAACTATAAAATTGCAAAAGAAAGAAAAACCAAAAGAATGGAAAATAATGAAGAATTAAAAGGTGGTCAGAAAAAACTTGACGTAGCAGAACCAAAAGGTAAATTAACGGCAGCTGACTTCAAAAAATTACGTGACGACAAAAAAGATGACGGTAAAAAAAGAACACCGGCTGGTTTCGAACACGGTGAAATCGTATCAGGTGAAATGGAGGAAGATTACATGAGTGATAGATATCTCGGATTCAATAGAGATGGTGAAGATGAGTTCTATGATGAAAGAGATATAAGATATCAAGGAAATTTTGACTTTGATTATGATGAGGAAGAATTTGATGACTATGCAACATTCTCATCAAAAGTAGGAAAGAACAGTTGGTTTGATGATGACGATAGGGCTGAGATGTTCTTCAACAAATATCGTGACAAATACGGACCATTAAAGTTCCGTAAAAGAAAATCTATGGATGATATGACAGAATCTAAAAAAACTGTTAGATTGAGTGAGTCAGAAATGATTGAACTAATTGAGAGATTAGTTATTGAACAAAAGAAACAAGATTCAATCAAAATTACAGATAAGAATTTAAAAGATTCGAAAAAAGAAAATGATGAGTCAACAAAGGAAACATCTAAGAAAATGAAAGAATATACCAAGAATATGGGTATTTCATACGAAGCTGATAATAAAGAATTCCCAAGAGGTAATACCAAAATGGATATCGAAGATATGGGTAAAATCAAAAAGGATTCTGACAAGAAAAAGGCTTACAAAGCATCTGATGCTGTTGAAGAGTACATCGACCAAATTGCAAGAGCTGGTGGTATGGAAAATTTAGACTACGACCAAATCAAACCAAATGAGGAGTGGTTGGAGTTGAATATTGAAGGTTCATCTAAGACAGGTAATTCACAAGACTACGCAAACGCTATCCCAACTGACGTTAACAAAAAAGTTAATGAAAGAAGAAAGAAAAACATTTTAGCAATGTTGAAGAAACAATCTTACCAAAAAGCACCTCAGTCAGTTTACGACGTGGCTGGTGAGAATACACATGTTGAAAAAATGTTAGGTATCGGTGAATCTGTAGATGAGAAAAAACAAACAAAAATTAACGAGGATATTGATAAAATGAAGAACCTCTTTAATTACTCGAAAAATACACAATAACATTTATATTTTCTTTTAATAACTCCATCCTACTATTTAGTTATATGAATAAGGGGATGGAGTTTTTTTTTAATTGGATGGCTAAACCACTGAATCCTGAGGATGTTGATGCTTGGTTCAGAGCCAATAATATTATTCCTGAATATAGTGAACTATTTAAAGACTTTTGTTTTTCACTTTTGTTTTTGATAGGTGACACTTATTTGGGTCATAGTCATGGGGATAGTAGGGAAACTCAAATCGGTATGACTACTGAAGAAAAAAAACAACACTTTGAATGGTGTTGGAATACAACATTAAAGAATTTTGAAAAGGAAAATATTTTGTTTGAATTCAAACAAGATGACTATGATTATTTTGAAAGTTTTTTCTTTGAGGTATTTTATGAACAACCCGATTTCAAAGTTAGGGAGGCAATAAAAGACTTTATTAAACAGTTATTTACTAGAAACAGAGCATTTGCAAAATCAGATTTGGAGATGTTTACTGATGTTTATAAAGTGCTTGAAAGGTCCTTGATAAATTAATTTTTTGTTGTTGGCTTTACAACCAGACAAGAAAAATTATTTTATAATAAAAATAAAAAGTTTTATTAAATTAAAAAAAATGGAAACATTAGAAATTATTAAAAATTTGACAGAGTCACTTTCGGTAGACACTACAAAGTACTATGCTGGTAACAAATCTGCAGGTACAAGAGCAAGAAAGACAGCTCAAGAGCTTAAGGCTAAACTTCAAGATTTGAGAAAAGAAATTCTCGAATTCAAAAAAGACTAATCTGAATGTTGTTTGATTATTTAAAATATCTAACACTTTTTATAATGGTATCGTCGTCCGTCGGTATCATTAGTTTAGTCATTAACTTTTTCGTTTCTGTTTTTTCAAACCCACCTAAGAAGTTTGTTCTTACAGATAGAGAAAGAATTTTTTACGGACTACTAATCAGTTACTTTTTCACTTACATAATCGCTTATTCAATATGACATTTTCAGAATTTATAAACAAAACGGATGGGTACTTAAAAACCTGTAGGGTGTTAGAGGATTATATTTCTTTTGATTTCCTTATACCTGAAACTTGGACCATACCTAATAAAATGGTTAACGACTTCGAGGTAATACCTGGTGACAAGAATTCAAATAAAAGGTCCATCTCATTTGTATGTAAGAATGAAAAAAAAGTAATAGATAACTTAGAACAATCTTTTGATTCTATTATCCGTTTCAATAAAGAAAGGGAGGAGAAAGAAAGATTGTTCAAAGCCAAAATCCAAGAATTAAAAGGTCTATTCGAAAAAGAAGACATCGATTCACTTCGTACTTTGAAGTTTGATTTAGACGAATATGAAAAATTAGTTGGTTATGAGTACGAACAAGAACAACGAGGAACTGCTGACGTGGTACAAGACGGAAACAGTGAAGGACGAGTTGAAAATGAACAAAGCCAAAATTGATTTTATTCAAGAAATCAAAAAGGTGCCTGTTACAGAAATAAATAATACCAAAGTAGTTGAGAAAAAATACACCCTATGGGAGAGAATAACACGAGTTTTAGGGATGAACTAAAGAAGTTGGCTGAGGTCTCTGAACTGTTAGAAAATAGTATTTTTTCAAAAGGAACATTTTCTGTTATTGTAGAATTGAAAGAAGAGGACTTTAAAGAAGTTGTAAGTTACTTGAGTCCAAAAGATTTAAAACAAAAGAAAATTGTAATTGATATATCGGGTGTTGAGTTTACTATCGTTTTGAGTAAGTAGTAACCTGTTTGTACAATTTTTTCTTATCAAAACCATAATCAACCAGTATATTATATAACCATTTACGTTGTACTGTGGATGTATCTTTCACAAACATTGCATCCTTTCTTCCATTGTTCATAAAGAATGATTCTAAAATGTTAATAAGACGGTGACTGTCTTGAGAATTCTTCAAGGAAAACAAACTAAATTCTTCATCTACTTGAACAACCAATTTATTATTCAATGTAAATATATTTTTGAAATCCCTGTTGTTACAATATGATTTTAAAAATTCGTCAAATGATATTCTCTTATCTTTTTGCCAATCGTAAATCTTCTCTTCAACCTTTATTGGTTTTACTTCGATGATAGTAAAACCGGAATCATCATCCACAAAAACTTTTTCATTCCTTCCGTACTCATCTGACTTAAACAATAACATTTGAAAAGTCTTCTGATTTGTCATTAGCACCAATTCATGTTCAACGTATTCGGCGTTTTCAAATAACATATCAAAGATAGGTTCATTTGTTTTTAAATGTTTATCATAAAACTGTTTGGCCTTTTTTTCTGTTTTAAAAGATTTGATAATCTTTTTCTTTTGTTTATTCTTAAACAATACAACTATGTAGTTATCCGTCATGGCAAAAGATTATTATGAAATATTGGGTGTTGATAAGAGTGCTTCACAAGATGAAATAAAAAAGGCATATAGAAAATTAAGTAAACAATTTCACCCAGATGTAAACCCTGAAGGTGCTGAACGTTTCAAAGAGATTGCAACCGCATACGACACACTTAGTGACCCACAAAAGAAAGAAAAGTATGACACACCCCAAAATCCATTTGGTGGGTATGCAAATGACTTCTTTGATTTATTCAATCAACAAAGAAGACCTACACGAGCTCCCGATAAAGTTATAACCGTTGAGGTTACACCCGTTGAGTCTTTTAAAGGAATTGAACGTGAAATAAATATACAGACAAAAGAAGCTTGTGGTGGTTGTGGGGGTACTGGTGGAGAAAGAAAAGTTTGTTCTATTTGTGCCGGTCGTGGGGTTATTCAACAACGAGTTGGTTCAGGATTCTTTCAACAGATAATTCAAACACCATGTGGTGCGTGTAACCAATCGGGATATCAGGTTATTAATGCTTGTTATAATTGTGGTGGTGCCGGTGTAAAACCTAATATAGAAACTATCCGTGTGACCCTACCTAAAGGAATGGACGATGGGGATTTTTATAGAATTCAAGGTAAAGGTGATTTCAATATCCAACAAGGTAAAGGTGATTTGGTTATTCAAATAAGAATGAAACCAACAGATGGGTTTGAAAAAATGGGAATTGATTTGATTTACAATGTTGTTATGTCACCACTCAACTTTTTGTTATCAGATTCAATTATAGTACAACATCCTGACGGTGAAATAAAAATAACGTCACCAAAGTCTCTTAACACCCGTAGTCCACTTCGAATTCGTGGTAAAGGTTATAATGTCAACGGTAACGTTGGTGATATGTATTTGAAGATTTCTGTCGATAAAGAGATGGTCGACCCTTCAACAGTCGAAAGATTCAGAGAATTATTTAATGAAATCAACAATCAGGTGATATAGTTGAACCGTACCATACACAGAGGTGCCTAACATATATATTGATAGTGCAGTAATCCACCATTGAGTTGAACTCAATCTTTGATTACATGATTTACAGTTTTTATCTTTCTGTTCCATAGAGTATTTATTGTTATGAGTAAGTCTACTAATAATAATTACACTGTAAATGATATTGTGATTTTAGAGGCATCTAAAAGACACAAACTAAGTGAAAAGACAATACAGGACTTACGTAAAGCTGCGGTAGAAGCATTTAAGGCATATCAAAATGAAGATAGTGACTTTGAAAAAGTATCATCAATATATGTAGAAAATCCTCTTGGAGAAAAAGGCGAAGTTGAAGTCTATTATTTGGATGAATTAGAAGTTGAGGCATCAACTGAATTTAAAAAAGACGGACCTAATGAATTGTCAAGATACTTTATTGTGGTAAATCCCGATAATGGAATGTACCCATCTTTAAAATCTACATATAATGCGTTGTATCATGAGTTACAACACTTAACAGACCCTGCAATGACCACAAGAAAGAGTGAGAAACATATGTCTAAGTATTCGACTAAAAACGATGAAAATTATTATGGTCACGACGCTGAGTTCAAGGCAATGTCAAATGAGTTCTTAGAAGCGTTGGTGAATGAATATCTTGATAGTAGTTCTCCTTTGAGTAAGGAAGATACTCTTAAGTCTTTGAATAATATTAGATTGTTTTTTAAACAAAATGAAAAACTAACTAAAGAAACATATGGAATTATACAGTCAATGGCTGGTGGTAAGAACAGTGATTTTGAAATGTATATACCTGAAGACCTAATGACACTTCCTTATTATCTTAAGTTTGTTTGGTTATTAAAAAGGTACAATCCAAATAGATGGAATCAGTTTTTGAATATGTTATATGCAACAATCGAAGATATTGAATCACAACTTAAAAGTTCATCCAAACAGGAAGTAACTGAAAAAGAATTTAAAAAGCCAAGAAAGTATAGTAAATCATATTGTGAAAAAACCCCATGTGGGGACATGGGGTTTACTCAAAAAGCGTCTTGTAGACCTTATAAAAATTGCTACAAGTAATTATCTATTTGTATTTCTGATTCTTAAGTAATCATCTTTAGTTATTGTGGTTCTTGAAACAATGACGTAATATTCACCGTCCCTCTCAACCCAACGCTCTCTATGAATTGGTCGCACTTCTGACACAACTTCTGTATTTTGTTGCGTCTTGTGTTTCTTCTTTCCTTTTCCGCCATTAGCGAATGATGGTAATACCATTAATCCCATCATTAAAACCAAAATAAATTTTTTCATAATCTTATATTTTTATCGGTTTATGAAAAGTGTTAACACTCTCTTAACATAAATATAACAATTGTCTAACAAATTAGGCACTCATTAAAAATTTAACATTGGATTTTTTTGGACTTTGATTTGCTTTTTTGGATATGTTTTACTATATTTGTATAAAAGAATACCTATGCTAAGTTATATTGGAGGAAAAAGTAAGATTGGTAAGTGGATAACACCATACTACCCTACAGACATGGAAACATACGTTGAAACATTCGGTGGGATGTTTTGGTGTTTCTATAACATGGAATTGGAAAAATACCCAAATCTAAAAAAAGTTGTGTATAACGACTTTAACCCACTAAATTACAATTTATTTAAATGTTTGGAGAACCCTGTTGAACTTCTCCGTGCTGTTAATTCAATTCCATGTCAGGAAAAGGGGGTTGAAAATACACCTGAGATGTATAAAATTTTGTTTCAAAACTACCAACAGTCTTTGTTTAGTAGTGAACTTGTAATTAAATCACCGGACTACATGTTGGCTGCACAATATGCTTATGTATTAACACAAGTATTCAGTGGTTCTAAACCTGAGACAAGTTCTTTTATAGATTTGAAAGGTAAGTACAAATCAAAGTATTTAACTTTTCGTGATAAGTTGAGTAATGAAAAATGGGTTGAAAAATTTCTTAAAATCACCAATGTGGAGAACATGGATTTTGAATCGGTAATTAAGAAATACGATTCCGAGTCTACATATTTTTATTTGGACCCACCATATTGGAAAACTGAAAATTACTACTCAAATCACGATTTTGATAGAAATGACCACGAAAGACTGGCAAATGTTTTACATCAGTTAAAGGGTAAATTTTCTCTCTCATATTATGAATTTGAATTGTTACATACATGGTTCCCAAAACCACAGTACCGTTGGGAAACTAAAGAATTTGCAAAGGCGGCAGCGGCAACCAAAGGAAAAACACAAAATTTGGCAACTGAACTTTTGATTTTGAATTACTGATACAAGTAGTATATTTGTAACAAATATCAAAAACGGTATATTTATATGGAAAATAGAAAAGAAATGAAATTCAATGATTTGTTAAAGAGTGTTATCTTAGAAAACAGTCGTTATGATATCTTGAAAAAGACTTTGACTGAACCAAAAAAGAAAGATGACAAAGTAATCCCGCCAAAAATGTCTGTTGAGGAATTCAACAAAATCGTTTTAGCTGACCCGACAACACGTAAGGCTGGTGATGAAATTAAAAAGGCAGGTACATACGTAAACTGGCTTATTAAACAATACCTTTCATTGGTTCCTGAGGATGAAACTGAAGGTACTCCAAGATACAAAGAAGCGTTGAAACAAAAGAAAAATCTATTTTTTGAAGACTTGTTCAAAACAACTCAGGACTTACAAAAATTTGATAAGTTCAAACACAAACTACCTCAGGATATTCGTGATATCAATAAATTAAGTCTTGATAGTTTATATGATGCTGTTAAAGAATTTGATTTAACGATGGCAACAACTACGAAGTCTGAAAGAAAGTCGATGCCTTCACATCCTGGTGGTGATTTAGTTTTTGATGGTGATAGATGGAGAGTAGTTAAAATCACTGACAAGGGTTCTTTAGGAAAAGAAGCCGCATGTTTTTACGGTGGTAACGGTGAGGAGACACGTTGGTGTACATCAGCACCTGGTTTGAATTACTTTAATGGTTATATCTCAAGAGGTCCATTGTATGTTATTATGGACAAAAATGATACTAAACTTGGTCCTCAAACAGGATTACCGATGCATAGATACCAGTGGCACTTCCAAGACCAACAGTTCATGGATATCAATGACCGTCAAATGGATTGGATTGGATTCTTGAATGGTGACGGTAGTGAGTTGAAGGATTTCTTCAAACCTGAAATTATGAAAAACCTTTCAGGTCCTACAGGAAATTCAGTAGTTGTAGAATACCCTCGTGATGCAACATCTAAGTACATTGCCCTTTATGGTTTTGATGAGTTCTTTGATGAGTTACCAAAAACATTACAACGTTTTGATTTTACTAGTAGTAGTGGACGTGGTTATAGTGGTGAAAAAGGTGGTGAGATTAACTTGGAATTACCTGAAAAGATTGGTGATTACAAAAACTTGGAAGTATTACACCTTGATGGTGTGATTTCTAAATTACCTAACAGTATCGGTAATTTGAAGAAACTTCAATTCTTGTCGCTTCCTAATAACAAAAACTTGAAAGCATTACCAGAATCTATTGCGGACCTACCACAATTGATGGTATTGAATTTGAAGAATTCAAACCCTAATATTGAAATTCCTCAAAGATTGAAGGAGAAGATTGAAAGCGGTGATATTCACATCGTTAAATAATAATAAACAGGACCTTGAGTCCTGTTTTTTTTTTATTACATTTGAACCATGAATGTTGATGTTGAAATCTATATGAATGAATTTGTTAGGTTTTTTAAAGAAAACCCTAATGACTTGATAGACTTAATAGGTAAAGCAAATCAAGATGAGTTCTTTCATGGTGTTAGAGAATTAGCCGAAAAGAATTGGGAAAACGGTGATGACATCCAATTAACACAAAAACAAATTATTAATTTGATTTTGAAACTTAACGGTAAAACACCTGAGATGAAACTGAAGTTACCAATGATGGTGACAAAACACGGTAATATTTTTCTCAATTGATTTTTTGAAAAAATTACTTATCTCTATCTGATATGGGTAGATTTTTTTTTAATACTATTATCATAATAAATCTTCAGAGACGACCTGATAAATTAAAAAAGGTCTTACAAAGAATTTACGATTTAAAACTTGAGGAGAGTGTGGACATTCAGGTCCTATCTGCCGTTGATGGTAAAGAACTCTCAGACGAGTGGTTAAAGGACAACATAAGAATATCACCACTGTACCGTGATTCGATGAGAGGACGTGGTATGACGTATGGGGAGATAGGGTGTGCTTTATCACACATGAAAGCGTGGGAAATGGTTAAGAACTCTCCCTCAATCACTCAAGCATTGATAATAGAGGACGATGCGGTGTTCAAGCCTAATTTCTTAGAGGTGATAGAAAGAGTCAAACCAGGTATCGAGAATATAAATTATGACTTTATGTACTTGAGTAGAAAAAAAATGGTTGAAGAAAAAGAACCATTAGTTTATTCTGAAGTTGTTCAGCCTTATTTTTCATATTGGTGTTTAGCTTATGTCTTGAACAAGAATGGAGCAAACAAACTTTTGGGTAGTAATTTTCTACAAAATATGATACCTGTGGATGAGTTTGTTCCAATATTACTTGGTACTCCCAACCCAGGTTTAAGACACATGTTACACCACTATAACAATAATAAAAAATTGAATGGAATTGCTGTTGAGAATAGTATTATTTGGCCAGAGGAATTTGCATTCAACAATTCAGACACAGAAAAAAGCAAAGTGTATTTCGACAATAATTTTTACGACGACGGTATTGATAAGTTTGTGGTGATTACCGTAGCCACCGAAGAAAATGAAAACCTACTAAGGTTCAAAGAATCATGTCACTATTATAATGTACCTTACATTATACTTGGGATGGGGGACGAATGGTCTAGTGGTAAGGCTGAGAATGGAGTTCTTTTGGAACCTGGTGGAGCTCAAAAGATTAACTATTTGAAAAAAGAACTTTTGAGTTGGGAAAACTTACAAGACCATATTATAATGTTTACCGATTCGTATGATGTGGTTTTTAATACGGGACCTTTGGAAATTGTAACAAAGTTCAGACAGTTTGGTTCACCAATTGTCTTCTCTTCGGAAAAGACATGTTGGCCCGACCCTGAGGTAGAGTCATTATATCCTGAATCAAATACGGAATACAAATACTTAAATTCTGGTGGTTTCATAGGTTATGGGGACCATATACTAAAACTTATTACAGAAGAGGTTGATAACTCAGAAGATGACCAACGATATTACACAAATAAATTCTTGAATAGACCAATACCTGAACCTTTAAAATTTGATGGGGTAAATCCAAACAACAATGAAGGTCATGAAAATGGATACAAAATTGGTTGGATGAGTGAAACGTATTTTGATAATGATATTATAAACTATTGTTATGATAACTTCAGTCAGTTTGATAGAGTTTTAGATATAGGTGCTGGTGACGGGAAGTGGGGACTTAAGTTAGGTAGTTATTTTCATAATGTAGATGCTGTTGAAATATTTGAACCATATGTTGAGAGATATAACCTAAGGGAGATATATACTGAGGTACACATTATGTCCTTTTTAGATTATGAATTTGAGGATGGTAAGTATGATATAATAGTTATGGGTGACGTGTTTGAACACGTGGAAAAAGAAAGGGCGTATGAGTGGTTAAACAAGGTTAAAGACAAAGTTAGAGAGTTAATAATTGTTGTACCTTTCAATTACCCACAAGAGTGGGATGGGGTATATGAGAATGTATATGGACATCATCACCAACCAGACTTAACACCGAAAGTAATGTTGGAAAGATACCCAATGTTAAGAATAGTCAAATGGACTGATTCAGTATCCACATCAAATGAAGGTGAAGGTTTTGGTTGGTTTGGTAAATCAGGTGTGAATGAAACAAAACACGACATTGTTTTAGATTATAACCAAAGAATTTTCCAAACTTTGAATTTATCTCATGAGGATATTATTGTGGATAAAACTGACGGTAGAGTTACAAACATAGTTACAAACGAAGAACCCTGTGTGTTACATGCAAACGGTCCACAATCAACTAAAGACTTTCTTAAGTCAATCACGGGATATATGTTCGGTAGGTGGAATGATACTTATGGTTCATCTAACTTATTAGCTAAGAATGAACTTGAAATGAATAAAAGAATTTATATTTCTGTAATGTTGGATGTACCCGTCGGTGATGTAAATCAAGTGTTCGACCAAATTAGGTATTTAACATATCCTAAAAACAAAATACATTTGAATTTTGTTTATACAGACAAACGGCACGAGTATAAATTACACAAATTCTTAAATAAGTTTTCCAATGAGTATGAAAGTACTTCATTAACATATCAAGTTGCACTTAAGGGGGAACTCAGAAATGATTCTTTAGTTAGAGGTGTTGATTATGATTACGTTTTATTGATGGATTGTAATTACATTTTTAGAAACAGACAATCAATACAACTCCTTATTTCTGAAGATAAAGAAATAGTTTCTCCGATGATAAAGGAACAAGAATCTGGTTGGATTAATTTTTCTTTTGTAACTGATGAGACTGGTAATCCAATATTTAACCAAGAACAGACCACAATTAATAGCTATGAAAAACGGGGTTGTTGGCCTGTTGGATACAGTGCGGGTATATGGTTTATCAAAAGTTCTGTGATTGGTAACTTAAAAAACATATTCACTGAGGGTAACGACAGGTTCAATGGGGATGAAGACTATGATTTGATATTCTCAATCAATTGTAAGAATAGACTCAATACAATTTATGTTTCTAATAACCACTACTATGGTGGTATCATTAGTTAATTTTTACTATATTTGCTTTTATGAATCAAAATCCGATTTACGAATATTCGTATGATAAGTTCGTTGTTAACAAAGCTGCTGACAGTATGGACATTTTTGAACATGCAACAAGACGTAAAAGGGCTAAGTGGGAAATTGAATCAAGTAAGACTATTGATGCTGATGAGTTGAAAAAACTCTACGGTAATCTCATGTATAGTGTAAACGTTCAAAATGTGACGGTAAGTTGCACTGAGAAAGATGATAAAGTATCATTGAAAGTTTTTTACACTTTAAGAAATAGAGGATTTGGTAATAGATTTTTCAGAATCAGAAGAAATATTATTTTTTTATCTTATAACTTAAAGACTAATAATTTTTATTGTGGTGAAATCAATAAAAAGAACAAACAGGTTATTCAAAAAAAAATGTATTGTAATCGTTTCGGTGATGTTGGTCTCCGAAATATATTACTTAGAATGAGGAATCTTGTCAAAAACATAATTATTGACGAAAGACAAATTCATACTGATTTTATTATTGGTGGTAAGAAAGAGCAACAAGTCAAAGATATAATCTTGGAATCCACCAAAGCATTTTTTCAAAGAATCAGTGAAAAGACAAATTGTGATTTGACGGTTGGGTATGGCATCAGTGAAAAATTCTTTAAACTATACTTGGAGAAGAACGGTGTGAAATATCATGATTATGTGGGTGAATATGTTGATTGGTCAGTTCCTAAATCTAAGTTAAAGAAACATAAAAATTATGTGGATGCTTTTATGTCTCACTATAATTTGAGGGGTAAGAAGATAAAGAAATATATGAATCAAATCAAAAACATTGATTGGTATAAACTAAATTGGTCCTACTTTAAATTGGGTATTGATTATTTTAATAGAATCGACCCAAAGGTTTTGGAAAGTAAAGAAAAAACATATTCATATTATCACCAAGTACCAAAGGTTGAAGATGATTTATCTAACATAGAGAAGTCTAAAATTGTAATAGCCATTAATACCGGTATGAATATGGCAACAATTATCGAACACTTGGATATTATTAGAAAACTCAAAAAACATTATCAACATGATTTTAAAATGAGGTTTACCGATTTAGATTCATTCAACCAAGAACATTACGAATTATCAGAACTTTATATGACATATCGAAAGGGATTGGTGACACGTAGTTACGGTGACTTTGCAGAAGAACAAATCCAAGATTCAATCATGGGATTCAATTCGGACTATTACCCTGTAGTGTTAAAAACTAGTTTTGAGTTCAATCAAGAATCACAAGTTCAAACTAATTGTGTGAGGGGTTATGTTGAAAAACCAAACTGTATAATAATTTCTTTAAGGTCGGGGTCTAAAAATTCAACTGAAAGAGCAACTATCGAGTATCGATTCAGAAGAAATGAAATGGTTAGAGTTCAATCACTTGGTAAGTTTAATAAACAATTAGACACCACTTGGAACGTTCCAATGGAAATATTGGACAAGAGATTATCACAGTTATGGAAAAAGAATACACTGACAACACCAAGAATGAAAAAGGAAAGTATGAATGGTTTACATGTTGAAAACGTCAAATCTGTTTTTATCGACTCTCATACAGAACCTGTATGGGATAAGACTGTCGATAATAATCATGATGATGAAAATTTATTTTTTGATTTTGTTGGTTAATTCAAAAATGTAATATATATTTGTAGTCTAAAATAAAAACTAAAAATGGCAAAAGTAAAATCAAACACCACATCCTCTTTTCAAGAGCGTTCTAAAGTTTCACGTCCTGGAGTTCATGCGAAAACAAAAACTTCACGGTCTAAAAATTCAAAAAACTATAAGAAATCTTATCGTGGACAGGGCCGTTAATAAAGTGAAAAAAAGTTAATCAATGGGTACACTCATAGTGAGTGTGCCCTTTTTTTATTTTTAAAATCTATTATTTTTTAATCATGAAATTTAAATTAGAATATGTTTGGTTGGATGGTTATACACCGGAACCAAATCTTAGAAGCAAAGTCAAAGTAATTGACATTGAAAATATCAATCCAACAATCAGTGATTTACCTGAATGGTCTTTTGACGGTTCATCCACAAAACAGGCTGAGGGTCATTTTTCTGATTGTATATTAAAACCTGTTAGAATTTATGAAAATCCACTTAACAAGGGTTATGTAGAATCTTTATTGGTTTTGTGTGAGGTTATGAATCCTGATGGTACACCTCATTTGAGTAATACACGAGCACTTTCAGGTGATGATAAAGAAGACCTTTGGTTTGGTTACGAACAAGAATACACTATTATGAAAGACGGAAGACCTTTAGGTTTTCCTGAAAATGGATACCCTGAGCCACAAGGTAAGTATTATTGTGGTGTGGGTAATGGTCAAGTTCATGGTCGTGAATTTGTAGACAAACACATGGAAGCATGTTTAAATGCGGGTATTGATATTACAGGAACTAATGCTGAGGTATTACTAGGTCAATGGGAATACCAAGTTTTTTCAAAAGGAAAATTAAAGGCTGGTGATGATTTGTGGGTATCAAGATACATTTTACAACAGATGTCAGAAGATTATGGATTCAAGATTGAGTTTCATCCTAAACCTGTGATGGGTGATTGGAACGGTTCTGGACTACACTGTAATTTTTCAAATGATAAAATGAGAAATGAGGGTGGTGAGGAATACTTCAAAAACATTTTCAGAGCGTTTGATATCCGTCATAACTTACACATTGAGAACTATGGTTCTGATAATAATCTTCGTCTTACTGGAAGACATGAGACACAATCAATTGATAAATTCAGTTGGGGTATATCAGATAGAGGCTCATCTATCCGTGTACCATTGTCTACATCAAAAGAATGGAAAGGATATGTAGAAGACCGTAGACCTGCATCCAATGGAGACCCGTACAAAATTTGTAGAGTTATAAGTGATACCTTGGACTATGCTGAAACATTGAATCAAGTCAGTAATAATATGGTAGATAGGGAAATAACAATTCCAGGTTTTGTTGAAAACATGGAATCCTTTGAGGAAAGTCTAAAGGAAGAATATTCTAAAAGAGACTAATGGATAATAATAAGGTACCTGAATATATTATTGAAAGAGTTCAAACAGAACTTGGACAATACCCATGTATTTTACAGACTAATTACTTCAAAGAGGAAGCGGTATCTATCTTAGAAAAAAACTCTGATGAGTCATGGTTCAACCATTACTCGGATGATGGAAAATTTTTTAAGTTGGAGGGGTTATTAAAGTATTCGGATTCAGGTATCCATATTTATTACAAAAGAAAAAGTTCGGATGAGAATGTATTCCGTTTCGTTTTCTTGATTAATTCAAACCAAAAAGACACTTGCGTCTTTATGATACATAAATTAAAACAATATAAAATACAAGATTTTTATGCAAATTCTAACATCTCAACAACTTAGAGAAAAAATTAATTCAGGTGAAAATTTCATCGTAGACATGTATGCCGACTGGTGTGGGCCATGTAGAGTATTAGGTCCTATATTTGAAAAATTCGCAAAAGAACTTGAAAGTAATGGTTCAACAGTAGGTGCTTACAAGTTTAACATTGAAAGTGATAAAGAACTTACCGCTGAATTAGGTGTACGTTCAATTCCAACTATTAAAGCTTTTAGTTCAGGAAACGTTGTATCAACAAAAACTGGTGTGTTACAAGAGTCACAACTAAAAGAATTAGTATCCGAAGTATTCTAATGAAAAAAGTAATACTCTACACCATGAAAGGATGTCCATGGTGTCAATTGATGAAAGACGGACTAAAAGAGGCTCGTGTTAAGTACATCGAAAGAGACATTGACGACCACAATGATGAATATCAAATTTTTGTGGAGGCGACATCAAATGATTACTTACCTGCGTTGATGTTGATTACCATTGACAAAGGAGAATCTTCAGATGTTAAATTAATGGCACCCGATAGAGACTTCAAAGAAATATCGGAGGCGGTTGAAAAAGTAAAAAACTATCTGTAAAAAAAAGGGACCTTCGGGTCCCTTTTACATTAATACCATTTCTGATACTTTATCTCTTTTTTTCCACGGGTAGTTATCAAGTTCAAGAACCTCACCCTCAAAGTTATAGTCATCAAGATTTAAATGTTGAATAATTTCATTAATCTTAAATGGAAACACGTCTCTCACTAAAGACTCGAGCCAATTCCCTGTAACAATTAAATTTTTTGTAGTAAAATTTAAATCCACATTTTCTTCATCTATTTGTTCTATTAAGTGTTCTTTACCATTCATTAATAATGTTACGGTTTTACAAAGATTTCTTTCTACAATATTATAGGATATATACTTTGATAAAACTAAGTATGATTTGATTGTGTTTACTGACAAACCAAAATATTCATCAGAAACCACAGGTTCATTTTTGGGTGAGACATCCACACTAAAATCTGATTTATCATTCATAAAAGTATTTTTAGTATTCAAGTGATTCAAAGTGTATTCATCGTAAGAAATCAAATCGATAAAATTTAATGGGGAGTATTTTTCATCTTCAGTTTTTGAAATCATATATCTGTTAACAACCTCACTAATATTAATTGGGGTGTTGATTGTTGTCATCCCGTCAATAACAAAGAAGTTATTATGTTTTGTGACAAAAATTCTTGTTTTATTTTTTTTATCAATCGATTTGAATTCTTCAATTATAATATTTGCTATTAAATTACAAAGTTTTTTTCCCTTAAGTTTAGAGTATACATTCTCCATTTTTTATTTAATTTTTCTTAGTATTTATTGATGGAATAGTATTAAAACTTTTTCAAACAATAAATAAAAAAACAAGTAATAAATAAGATTACAGGTATTTATATTAAAATATTTTTTTAGTTCATGCCAAAGAACGTAACCATCCGTCCATATCCCACTACAGGTTTCCCAAGTATTGAGTTTATCAATGCCAGTGGTAATGCTGTAAGACTTAATGTTAAGGATGATGGTTCTATTGTCTTTTCGGGCGTGACTTATGGTGATAACTTAGTTACCCTAACGGCTGATGGTACAAAATTAATTGTTAAAGGTAGTGTTGTCTCCGAAAATTACGGACAAGGTCAAAAGACTAAATTTGGTGCTGGAGATAATTCATATATTGAGTATGGTACACCTGAGTCTACTTTTTATCAAAACACTTTACCTGCGGGGTATAAAGGTGATTTGGGACCTCAAGGACCTAAAGGTGACAAACAAGTAAAGGGTGATAAAGGACCTACGGGTGTTCAAGGACCTACAGGACCTACAGGACCAATTGGTTCAGATACACAAGGTGATAAGGGTAATAAAGGTATTAAAGGTGGTAAAGGTAATAAAGGTGGTGGTGGTGATAAGGGTATAAAAGGAACACAGGGTAGTTCACCTAAAGGACCAAAAGGACCACAAGGTAGTTCACCAATTGGACCTCAAGGTACGGGTGGAGCACAAGGACCAAGAGGGGGTACTGGAGGTACAGGAGATTCAACACAAGGTGGTGTAGGTCCAACGGGAGATTCAACACAAGGTGGTGTAGGTCCAACGGGTGATTCAACTCAAGGAGCGGGTGGGCCGACAGGACCAACAGGACCGACAGGTGACGGTGGGGACAAAGGACCTACAGCACCAAAAGGTGATAAAGGACCCAAAGGTCCGACAGCTCCTGCAGGGCCAAAAGGACCCAAAGGTCCGACAGCACCACAAGGTGCGAAAGGTATTAAAGGTATTAAAGGACCTAAGGGTGATAAGGGATTCAAAGGTGCTCAAGGTAACTCACCTATTGGTAATCAAGGAGCACAAGGACCTCAAGGTAATATAGGAAATACTGGTGGTACAGGAGACTCAACACAAGGTGCGGGTGGACCAACAGGAGACTCAACACAAGGTGCGGGTGGACCAACAGGAGACTCAACACAAGGTGGTGGTGGCCCAACAGGCCCAACAGGCCCAACAGGTGACGGTGGTGATAAAGGACCAACAGCACCTGCTGGTCCAAAAGGTCCAAAAGGACCAACAGCTCCTGCAGGACCAAAAGGACCAAAAGGACCAATAGCACCGGCTGGTGCAAAAGGAGATAAAGGTCCGACAGCACCTCAAGGACCAAAAGGTATTAAGGGTATTAAAGGACCTAAAGGTGATAAAGGTTTCAAAGGAGCTCAAGGTAACTCACCAAAGGGACCGAAGGGACCACAAGGTAACTCACCAAAGGGACCAAAGGGACCACAAGGTAACTCACCAATCGGACCTCAAGGTTCAGG
>JACCDX010436870.1_pt1 | contig 24994 bp, 18 predicted proteins | sample 7449681 | NCBI WGS metagenome assembly JACCDX01 (sample SAMN15323450, study PRJNA562643) | freshwater metagenome | isolation source: river surface water | place: USA:Blue River Watershed | collected 2017-08-18
CCGGCGCCCAGGACTACATCGGCGAAGACTGGCTCAGCCCTTATGTGCTGGCACGCGCGGTGGACAACGCGCGGGTGCGCTGGGCCATGGAGCGCGACCTGTGCGCGCGCGATGATGCGCTCCAGCGTAGCGAGGCCTTCGCCCGCGGCGTGCAGCGCCTGACCCAGACCATCATCGACGGCGCGGGCGCGCTGGTCTTCGCCAAGGATCTGGAGGGGCGCTACTTCCTGACCAACCGCGCCTGGCGTGATCGGGCGGGCCTGTCCGAGGAGCAAGCAGCCGGCATCACCGACGAGGTCGTCTATGGGCCGCAGGTGGCGCGCGACCTGCGCTACAACGACCAGCAGGTGCTGGCGTCGGGCCGCCTGATCGTCGCTGAAGAAACCACTTACCGGCAGGGACAGCCGGTCTATTACCTGTCCAGCAAATTCCCGCTGGTCGACGAGACCGGCCGGACCTATGCGGTCTGCGGAGTCTCCACCGATGTCACCTCCCTGAAGCAGGCACAGGCGGCGTTGCAGGCACGCGAGCGCGAGCTGCAGACCTTGGCCGACAACACGCCCGACATCCTCGCGCGGTTCGATCGGCAGCTTCGCCACGTGTTCGTCAGCGCCGCCATCGAGCGCATGACGGGCCGCGCACCCCAGGAGTTCATCGGCCGCACCCCGCGCGAGCTGGGCATGCCTGCCGGTCTGAGCGACTGCTGGGAGAACGCCGTCCAGGCCGCCTTCCAGACGGGCCAGGCCCAGACGGTGGAGTTCAATTACCCGGCGCCCGCCGGCTTGCACCACTTCTCGGGGCGCTTCGTCCCGGAGTTCGGCCCACAGGGCGCGATCGAGCACGTGCTGGGCGTGCTCCACGACATCACCGAGCAAAAGCGCGCCGAGCAGGACATCAACCGCCTGCTCGAGGAAGAGCGCCACTATTCGCGCCTGCTCGCGCGCATGGCGCAGGCCTCGCGCAAGATGCACGCCAGCCTGTCGGCCGACGAGATCGTGCAGGTTCTCACGCAGCAGGCCCGTGAGATCCTCGGCGCGCGCCGCGCCGTCACCCGGCTCACGCTGGAGGCGCCGGACGAGCGCACCCTGCAGGCGGTGGCCGTGGCCGACGACACGCCACCGACGGATCCGCCGCCGGGCGGCACCCTGCTGGCGGTACCGCTCACCGGGCAGGGCGGGCAGCAGATCGGCATCGTGCAACTGGCGGGCGGGCCCTACGGCGAATTCACCGCGGAGGACCGGGCCGTGCTGATGCAGCTGGCCGCCATCGCCTCCACCAGCCTGGAGAACGCGTGCCTGTATGCCTCCTTGCGCGAAGCCGATCACCGCAAGGACGAATTCCTGGCCACGCTGGCCCACGAGTTGCGCAACCCGCTCGCCCCGATCCGCAACGGCCTGGAGATCCTGCGGCGCAGCGGGCAGCTGACCGGCCCCGCCGCACGCGCCCGCGACATGATGGAGCGCCAGCTGGCCCACATGGTGCGGCTGGTCGACGACCTGCTGGATGTGTCGCGCATCAGCCGCGGCAAGGTGGATTTGCGGCTGGCACGCATCACCCTGCAGTCCGTCGTGGACAACGCCCTGGAGAGCAGCCGGCCCGCCATCGAGGGCAGTGGCCACAGCCTGGTGCTCCAGCTGGCCACGCAGCCCGTGTGGATCGAGGGCGACCTGACCCGCCTGGCGCAAGTCGTGAGCAACCTTCTGAACAACGCGGCGAAGTACACACCGGCCGGGGGACGCATCGAGCTGTCCGCGCAGGCGGAGGCGGGGCGCGCCGTGATCCGGGTCATCGACAACGGCACCGGCATCAGCGCGGACATGCTGCCGCGCGTGTTCGACCTCTTCGCCCAGGTCGACCGCACGATCGAGCACTCGCAGGGCGGCCTGGGCATCGGTCTGTCACTGGTCAAGAAACTGGTCGAGCTGCATGGCGGCGATATCCGGGCCGAGAGCGCCGGACTGAGCCAGGGCAGCCGCTTCACCGTGCGGCTGCCGCTGGCCGGACCGCCGGGCCACGCAGCGCCCTCCGCCAGCGAGAACGGACGGACCGGACTGTCCGCGGTGCCCTGCCGGGTACTGGTGTGCGATGACAACGTCGACGGCGCCGAGAGCCTCTCGCTGATGCTGGGCCTGCTCGGGCACGAGGTGCGCACGGTCCACGATGGTGCCCAGGCCCTGGAAGCGGCCCGCGCCTGGCGTCCCGAAGTGGTGCTGCTGGACATCGGCCTGCCCGGACTGAGCGGATATGACGTGGCCCAGCGCCTGCGGGCCGAACCCGCCCTGGCCGGCGTGCTGCTGGTGGCCGTCACCGGCTGGGGCACCGAGGACGACCAGCGGCGCAGCGCGCAGGCCGGCTTCGACTACCACCTGACCAAACCCGTGGAAGCCTCGGCCCTCGAGGCGGTGCTCGCTTGCCGGCGACCGGCCCAGCCCCGGGCAGACTAGGATGCAGTCCGGCCCGGTTCTTGCCGTGTCCATTTCATGCCCCTGCACGCCGCCCTTCGCCACGTCACCCAGTACCGCTACGACCGACCCGTACAACTCGGGCCGCAGCGGGTGCGCCTGCGGCCGGCACCGCACACGCGCAGCCCGATCCTGTCCTACGCGCTGACGGTCGAACCCGCCAGCGCGTCGGTCCACTGGCACCAGGACCCCTACGCCAACTACCAGGCGCGGCTGGTGTTCCCGGAGCGCACGACCGAGTTCACGCTGACGGTGGACCTGGTCGTCGAGCTGGCCCCCTTCAACCCTTTCGAGTTCTTCCTGGAACCGGATGCCGCGAATTTCCCGTTCCACTACGAACCGGAACTGGCCAAGGCGCTGGCGCCTTACCGCGTGGCCGAGGCGGCAGGCCCCCGGCTGCAGGCCTACCTGGACGGCATCCCGCGCAGCCCGCGGCCCAGCGTGGCCTTCCTCGTCGACCTGAACCGCCGCCTGCGCGCGGACGTGCAGTACCTGCGCCGGCCCGAGCCGGGCGTGCAGCCACCCGAGGACACCCTGGCCCGGGGCAGTGGTTCCTGCCGGGACAGCAGCTGGCTGCTGGTGCAGCTGCTGCGGCACCTGGGGCTGGCGGCGCGCTTCGTCTCGGGCTATCTGATCGAGATGACCCCAGGCGCCGCGACCGGCGACGAATTGCATGCGTGGTGCGAGGTCTATCTGCCAGGCGCGGGCTGGCTCGGGCTGGACCCGACCTCCGGCCTCGTCGCCAGCGAGGGCCACATTCCCCTGGCCTGCACCCCGGACCCGGCCAGCGCGGCACCCGTCGAGGGCCTGCTGGAGAGGACGGGGGTCACGTTCGCACACCACATGCAGGTCACGCGCCTGCCGGTTCCACCGCCCTGAAGTCGGCAGCCGGGACGGTGTCGAGCCCGTCCTACGCACGGCCGTCCAGGCCTCGGGGAAGCTGCGGGCGATGCGCGCCCTCCCGATCGAGACTGCAAGGACCCTGCTGGCCGCAGCCGCTCTGGCCGCAGCGGGCCCGGGCACGGCGCAGCCAGCGCCTGCGTTCGCGCTGATCGTCGTGGCCCCCGAACCCGCGGGATCCACGCTCATACGCCATCTTGAACTGGGGCGCTACCGCGAGGTCCCCGATCTCGACGAGGCCGAACTCGAACGCCTGCTCGGGCTGGCTCGGCGCGACGCACAGCGTCTGCTCGGAACGCTGGGTTTTTTCAACCCGCAGATCGACCTCGTGCGCGATACCTCGACGCATCCGCCCCATGTGACGATGCGGGTCGATCCGGGCCCCGCCACGACGGTGGGCGCGGTGCGCCTGGACTTCGAGGGCGACATCACCACCCGCGCTGACGCCGACGACGGTGCACGCGCCCAGCGCGAGGCCGTGCGCGCCGGATGGATCCTGACGCCCGGACAGGCCTGGACCCAGGACGCGTGGGATGCAGCCAAGGCCCTGGCCCTGCGCACCCTGGTCACGCGCCGCTACCTGCGTGGCCGTATCGCGCACAGCCAGGCGCGGGTCGATGCGCAGGCCGCGCGGGTCGACCTGGGCTTGCGGCTGGACTCCGGGCCCGCCTTCTTCCTGGGGCCGCTGCAGGTGCTCGGCATCGAGCGCTACGACCCGCAACTGGTGCCCGCCCTGGCCCGTCTGGCGCCCGGTTCCGCGTACGACGAGGAGCAGCTCGCGCAGGCACAGCGACGCCTCACTCGCAGCGGCTACTTCGACTCGGCCTTCGTGCATGTCGACCCCGAGAGCGACCCGCAGGCCGCTCCGGTACAGGTCAGCGTACGCGAGGCCCCGCTGCAACGCCTGGCCCTGGGCCTGGGCCTGACCACCGACCGGGGACTGCGCGCCTCGATGGAACACCGCCACAACCGCGTTCCCGGCATCGACTGGCGCGCCGTCTCGCGGCTCGAGCTGGAGAACAAGGCGCCGCTGGCGCAAACCGAATGGACCGCGTTGCCCGACGCGCGCGGCTGGCGGTGGAACCTGCTGGCCCGCGCAGAGCGGATCCGCGACGACGCGCAGACCACGCGCGCGCAGCGCCTGCGCATCGGTCAGACCCTGGAGGACGAACCGATCGACCGGCAGGCCTCCCTGCAGCTCGATCGCGCCCGCGTCCGAGATGCGGCGGGCCTGCCGCGGGCCGACACGGGAGATGGGTCAGCCCTGGCCGCCAGCTACCTGTGGACCGGGCGCTACTTCGACCGGCTGGCCAGCCCCCGGCGTGGTCACGGTCTCGGCCTGGAGGCGGGCCTGGGCGTCACCCTCGATGGCCATCGCGGCCTGTTCCAGCGGACCGTGGTACGGGGGCTGTGGCTGCTGCCCCGGGCGCAGGGCCGGCTGCAACTGCGGGCCGAGGGCGGCGCGGTGCTTGCGCCCGCGAAGATCCGCGTGCCCTCCACGCAGCTTTTCCGAACCGGCGGGGATACCACGGTGCGCGGCTACGGCTTTCGCGCCATCGGCGTGCAGCGGCCTGGGGCTCCGCCGTCCCCCGGTCGCTACCTCGCCACGGCCAGCGTCGAATGGCAGCGGCCCTTGCGCGCCGGTGCCTCCGCCTGGGAACAGACGGTGTTCGCCGATGGCGGGCTCGTGGCGGACCGTGGCAGTCAGCGTCGGCCCTCCGTGGGTTTGGGCACGGGGCTGCGCTACGCCAGCCCGGTAGGGCCGCTGCAGGCCGACCTCGCCTACGGCCTGCGCACGCGCAGGCTGCGCCTGCATCTGACTGTCGGAGTGACCTTCTGATGAACCCGGGCCAGGCGCTTGCCGCCAGCCTGCGCCGCATCGTGGGCGTCATGATCGCCCTGTTGCTGGCACTGGTGCTGATCGCTGGCGTCGCATGGATCTGGAGCGGCCGCCAGGCCTCGCTGGACTGGGCCTGGCAGCGACTCGCGGAGCCACACGGTCTGGTGGCCGAGGGCCTGTCGGGGTCGCTGCGGGAAGGCTTGCACGCGCAGCGCCTGCAGGCCCGGGTGGGCAACACCCACCTGGACCTGCAGGACGTCACGCTTGCCTGGGACCCCGTGTTCCTCCTGGACGGCGTCATCCGGATCACCGGCTTGCGCGTCACCCGCCTGCGCGTGCAGCCGCAGGATGAACCGAACGACGCGCCCCGGCTGCCGTCGGCGCCACCCGATTCGCTCGCCCTGCCCCTGGCTGTGCGGGTGGACCATGCCTGGATCGGCCAGCTCGCGTGGGACGGCCGCCTGCCGCTGCAGGCCCAGGACGTCGCCGCGGCCTACCGGTACGAACCCCGGGCGGGCCGGCATCAGCTCACGCTGCTGGACGCCCGAGTGGCCAGCGGCCGTTACCGGGGAGCGTGGACGCAGGCGGACCTGCCCCCTCTCGGCCTGAACGCCTGGCTGCGGGGCGACGTGGACGCCGGCACCCTGGCGGATCCGCTGCGCCTCAGGGTGGTTGCCGATGCCGCAGGCACCCTGGACGCCCTGCGCGTGCAACTGCATCTGCAAGCGGCTGGCGTTCCGACACGCGCGGCGCACGCACCAGCCGCCACCGTGCAGGCTCGCATCACCCCCTGGCAGGCCCCCTTCGTGCCCCAGGCGAGTGCACGGCTTCGTCAGGTTGACCTTGCCACGCTCTGGCCGCACGCGCCGCGCACCCGGCTGCAGGGCCTGCTGCAGGTGGCCCCGGGTCCCGCGGGCCCGCAGGACCCGTGGCGACTGCAGGTCCACCTGGACAACCTGCTGCCGGGGCCCTGGGACCGGCAGTACCTGCCGTTCTCGCACGCGCAGGGCGAGGTCAGCTGGAGCCGTGCGGCGATCTCCGTGAGCCCGCTGCGGGTGGACATCGGCGTGCGCGGCCAGGGGGGACGCCTTGAGGGCGCAGGCCGCTGGCGGGCGCGCCAGGGCTGGGACGCCGACCTGCGCCTTGCGGGCGTGCAGGCACAAGCCCTGCACAGTGCGCTGTCCGCGCAGTCAGCGGGTGCACGGCCGGCGGCCTTCGACGGACAGCTGCAGGCGCGCGCGCATGCCGGCACCACCCACTTCGACCTGTCGCTGCGCGCCACGGCAGGTGCGGGTCCTGCGGGCGGGCGCGATGCCACCGCGCCGGCGCCGGGGCCTGCGGACGCCGTCATCGGCCTGCAGTCGTTGAGTGCGAACGGCCACTGGCGATCGGGCGGTCTTGCGCTGCAGGCCCGCGCCAGGGGGGGCGCCAGCCGGGGCCGACAGTCGCTGGACTTCGACATCGCGGCGCAAGTGCAGCACGGTGCCGGCGCATCCGCCCCCTGGCAGGCCCGCTTCGAGCAGGTGCACCTGGCCCTGGCGGACCCGCGCACCGGCACGGGCACCTGGTCGCTCACGCTGCAGGAACCCGTGGACCTGCGCATTGACCGGCGGGGTCACTGGGTGGTGGGCGCAGGCCAGGCCCTGCTGCAAGCTCCCGTGCGCAGCGACAAGCAAGCGGCCCGCCTGTCCTGGAACCCGGTGCGGGGTCGCCAGGGCGAGTGGCATTCCTCGGGGCAGCTCACTGGCCTGCCCTTGTCCTGGCTGAAGCTGGCGAACCCGGCGAAGTCAGAGGGCAGCGGGAGCCTTGCCACGGGTGTTGGCGCTGACGGTGGCATGGTGTTCGACGCCCAATGGGAGGCCCACCTGGCGCGCGCCCTGCGCCTGTCGGCCCGCATCGCACGTGTGCGGGGCGACATCACCCTGCTGGCCGAGACGGCCGAGGGCACACCGGTGCGCGTGGCGGCCGGCGTGCGCGAGGCCAGCCTCACCCTGGACAGCGAGGGGGAGGCCCTGCGCCTGGCACTGCGATGGGCCAGCGAGCGCGCGGGCACCGTTGTCGGTGAACTCTCCACCCGACTGACCCGAACCGGCACCGGTGGATGGCGCTGGCCAGGACAGACGCCGATCGCGGGACGGGTGCAGGCACGCCTGCCACGCATCGCCGCGTGGTCGGCACTGGCGCCGCCCGGGTGGCGCCTGCGGGGCGCCCTGACGGCCGATATCACGGTGGGCGGAACGCGCGGCGACCCGCTGCTCTCAGGCCCTGTGCAGGCGGACGACCTGGCGCTGCGCTCCGTCGTCGACGGCATCGCACTCGAACGGGGACGATTGCGCGCCCGCCTCGACCGCCAGCGCTTGCTCATCGACGAGTGGACCTGGCAGACGGGCAGGTCCGGCACCCTGCGCGCCAGCGGAGAGGCCGGCTGGCGCCCTGGGCAGGCAGGTCAGCCCGGCGGACTGTTCGCGCAGGTCGACGCGCAGATCGACCACCTGCATGCCAGCGTGCGCAGCGACCGCCAGGTCACGGTCTCCGGCGCTGTGTCGGCGCGGCTCGATCCCGCGCAGCTGGCGCTGGAAGGCCGCGTGCGGATCGACCGGGCCCGGATCACGGTTCCCGACACGCCGGTGCCGCGTCTGGGCGATGACGTGACCGTGCGTCACCTGCCCGACGGGACGCAGTCGCCCTGGGGCGCCGGGGAGGAAGCGGCACTGCGGGCGCTGCGCCTGGATATGGCGGTGGACCTGGGACCGGATTTCCGCGTCAGCGGGCGGGGGGTGGACACCGGCGTGCAGGGCCAGCTGCGCGTCACCGGCACGTCCTTCGCGCAGCCTCGCCTGGCCGGCACGGTGTCCTCAGTGAACGGCCACTACACCGCCTATGGCCAGCGCCTGGAATTGCGGCGGGGCCTGCTGCAGTTCACGGGCCCGCATGACGACCCGGTCCTGGATGTGATCGCGGTGCGTCCGCACCTGGACCCGCCGGTTGGCATCCAGGTCACCGGCCGGGCCCGGGCGCCAGTGCTGCGCCTGTGGTCGCAGGAGCCCGCCACCGAGGCCGAGAAACTGTCCTGGCTCGTGCTCGGGCGCAGTGCGGCGGCCGGGAGCGCGGAGACGGTGCTGCTGGAACAAGCGGCCCTGGCGCTCCTGGCCCGGCGCGCGGGGCTGGGTGCCGGTGGCATCGCGTCGGCGTTCGGCCTGGACGAATTCACGCTGCGGCGCGAGGGCGAGCAAGGCGCGGCCATCACCCTGGGCAAGCGGCTGGGGCGCAAGCTGTATGCGGTGTACGAACACAGCCTCTCGGGGGCGCTGGGCACGCTGTACATCCTGTACGACCTGACTGCCCGCCTCACCTTGCGCGCGCAGGCCGGTGATCGCACCGGCCTGGACCTGGTCTACGCCCTGAGTTTCGACCACGTCCTCGCAGCGCCGTCCGGCCCTCCTGCGGATACACCGCCGCCGCGGTGACGCCGTCACGGCCTCCTACAATCGGCGGCTTCCCACGACCCGAATCCGCCATGTCCTCCATCGCCCAGAAACTCCAGGAACTGAACATCACCCTGCCGCCGGTGGCCACCCCCGCCGCGGCCTACGTGCCCTTCGCGCGCACCGGCAACCTTGTATTCCTCAGCGGTCACATCGCACGCAAGGACGGCAAGCCCTGGGTGGGACAACTGGGCAAGGACATGGACACCACGCAGGGCCAGGCGGCGGCGCGAGCCATCGCCATCGAGCTGCTGGGGACGCTGCAGGCCGCGGTGGGTGACCTGGCCAAGGTCAGGCGCATCGTGAAGGTGATGAGCCTGGTCAACTCCACGCCCACCTTCACCGAGCAGCACCTGGTGACCAATGGCTGCAGCGAGCTGCTCGCGCAGGTGTTCGGCGACAGGGGCGCGCATGCGCGCAGCGCCTTCGGCGTGGCGCAGATCCCGATGGGGGCCTGCGTCGAGATCGAGCTGATCGCGGAAGTGGAATAAACCGCCCGCGCGCGGACTCACTCCACCCGCTCGATCTCGGTCGGCTTGAACCCGAGGTCGGCGGCCTTGCCCTTGCGGCCACGCGCCGCCTTCGCGTTATTGAGCGAGCGGATCTCCAGGGTTTCATCGCGGTCCTTGCCACCGCGGCCCACGCCCTTGATCTTGATGCTGCGCACGTAGGCCGCAGCGCCTGCCAGGGTGTCCTTGGGCTCGAGGTCCAGCAGCATCAGGCCGCGACCGCCCTTGGGCTGCAGCTTCAGCTCACCGATCTCGAAGGTCAGGATACGCCCACCCGTGGAGGCACAGGCCACGTGCGTCGCCGGCACGGCCGGCGCGACGCGGGCGGGCGAGGGACGGCACACCGACTCGCCCGGACCGCAGGTGATGAAGGACTTGCCCCCGCGCTGGCGCGAGCTCATGTCCTCGACGCTGGCCAGGAAGCCGTAGCCGCCGGACGTGGACAGCAAGAGCACCGACGCGCCCGCGCCTGCAAAGTAGTGCACCACCTGCGTGCCCGGCTCGAGCTCGATGAAACTGGTGACGGGCTGGCCGTCGCCCCGGGCACCGGGCAGCGTGGACACGGCCAGCGAGTAGATGCGGCCATTGCTGCCGAAAGCCAGGAGGGTGTCGACGGTGCGGCACTCGAAGGTGCCGTACAGGCCATCGCCCGCCTTGAAGGCGAAGCTCGCGGCTTCGTGCCCATGGCCCTGGCGCGCGCGCACCCAGCCCTTTTGCGAGACGACCACCGTCACCGGTTCGTCGACGATCTTCACTTCGGCCACGGCCTTCTTCTCGGCCTGGATCAGGGTGCGTCGCGGGTCAGCGAACTGCTTGGCATCAGCCTCGATCTCCTTGACCATCAGGCGGCGCAGGGCGGCCGGGCTCCCCAGGATCTCCTCCAGCTTCTTCTGCTCCTCGCGCAGGGTGGCCAGCTCCTGCTCGATCTTGATCGCCTCCAGGCGGGCCAGCTGGCGCAGGCGAATCTCGAGGATGTCCTCGGCCTGCCGCTCGCTCAAGTTGAAGCGCGCAATCAGGGCCGCCCTGGGTTCATCGCTGCCTCGGATGATGCCGATCACTTCGTCGATGTTCAGCAGCACCAGCTGCCGGCCCTCGAGGATGTGGATGCGATCGAGCACCTTGTCCAGGCGGTGGCGCGAGCGGCGTTCGACCGTGCGCTGACGGAATTCGATCCATTCCTGCAGCATCTGGCGCAGTGACTTCTGCACCGGCTTGCCGTCCAGGCCCACCATCGTGAGGTTGACGGGCGCGGAGGTCTCCAGGCTGGTGTGGGCCAGCAGCACCTGGATCAACTCGGACTGCTCGATGCGGCTGGTCTTGGGCTCGAAGACCAGGCGCACCGCGGCGTCCTTGCTGGACTCGTCGCGTACCGCGTCGAGCACCGAGAGCACGGTCTGCTTCAACTGCAGCTGGTCCTGCGACAGCGCCTTCTTGCCGGCCTTGACCTTGGGGTTGGTGAGTTCCTCGATCTCCTCGAGCACGCGCTGGCTGCTCACGCCGGGAGGCAATTCGTTCACCACCAGCTGCCACTGGCCGCGGGCCAGGTCCTCGATCTTCCAGCGGGCGCGCACCTTGAGCGAACCGCGCCCGGTGCGGTAGGCGTCGGCGATGTCGGCGGCGCTGCTGATGATCTGTCCGCCGCCCGGGTAGTCAGGCCCGGGCAAGAGCGCGAAGAGTTCGTCGTCGGCCAGCTTGGGGTCCTTGACCAGGGCGACGCAGACCTCCGCGACTTCGCGCAGGTTGTGGCTCGGGATCTCGGTGGCCAGGCCCACCGCGATGCCACTGGCGCCATTGAGCAGGGCAAAGGGCAGGCGGGCAGGCAGCTGCACGGGCTCCTCGGTACTGCCGTCATAGTTCGGGGCGAAATCGACCGTGCCCTCGTCGATCTCCTCGAGCAGCAGGTTGGTGATTCGGGCCAGGCGCGCCTCGGTGTAGCGCATGGCCGCCGCGCCATCGCCGTCGCGGCTGCCGAAGTTGCCCTGGCCGTCGATCAGCGGATAGCGCTGCGAGAAGTCCTGCGCCATGCGCACCAGCGCGTCATACGCCGCCTGGTCGCCGTGGGGATGGAAGCGGCCCAGCACGTCGCCCACGACGCGGGCGCTCTTGACCGGCTTGGCACCGCCTGTGCCCGAGAAACCCAGGCCCATGCGGGACATCGAATACAGGATGCGGCGCTGCACCGGCTTCTGGCCGTCGGCCACATCGGGCAGCGCGCGGCCCTTGACCACGGAGAGGGCGTATTCGAGGTAGGCGCGCTGCGCGTAGGTGGCCAGGTCCAGGCCAGCGTCGTCATCGCCGCCAGCGGCGAGGGAAATGAGGTCCTGCTCCATGGGGTGTTCTTGTCGTCAGTTGGAGGTATCGGTCAGGGTCGGTGACAGCGGCGGGGGCATGCTGGCGCGCCCGGGCACCTGGCCGGGCAGCAGCATCTGCACGCGTCGCGGCGTGGACGCCACGATCACGGTCGCAGTGCGCGGCGGTTGTGGGGGCTTGAGCATGGCGTACAACTGCATCACCGTCTTCACGTAGTTCTGGGTTTCGCGAAACGGCGGAATCCGGTTGCCGGCCCGCTGCACGGCGCCCTCGCCCGCGTTGTAGGCGGCCAGCGCGAGGTCCAGCTGCCCGGGAAAGAGGTCCATCAGGTGGCGCAGGTAGCGGCTGCCGGTGCGGACATTGACCTGCGGGTCGGCGAGTTTTCTGCCGATCGGGGTGCGGGCATCCCCGCGCACGCCCCAGCGCTCGGCGGTGGCGGGCATCACCTGCATCAGGCCGATCGCCCCCTTGGGGGAGACGGCGGCGGGATCGAAGCCGGATTCGGCCACGATCAGGGCCTTGAGCAGCTCGTAATCGATGCCGTGCTGGCGGGACGCTTCGCGCAGCAAGGGCTGAGCCCGCTGGTAGCCAGAGGACGCCTCGAAGAATCGCACCAGCTGCGGCGGCAGCGGCGGCGCCGGTGCGGCGGCCTGCGGCGTCACCTCCTGCGGAGGCAGCGCTGAGGCAGCCGGCGTTGCGCCGACCGTGAAGGCCGAGCCGCCCCGCGAAAACAATTCGTAGCGGTCATCGAGCTTCTCGGCCGCCAGGTGCGCCACCCCGCGCTCGTCGACAAAGCCCCAGACCTGGGCCTGCACGGCGCAAGGCATGCCCCCCAGGGCCGCGCACAGCGCGAACCCCGGCAGCATCCGCCGCAGGAGGGCGCCGGCGCGGGCGGGCGATCGCGGGCGCAAGCGCTTCACGCAGGCAACTCCAGGCGCAGGGCGCGCCGGTCCGCAAACTCGGGGGCCAGCATGGACATCACGGTCAGCGATTCGTAGCCGTCCGCCACCCGCACCGACTCGCGCAGCACGCCCTCGACGACGAAGGCTTCGCTGTCGTAGAGGGCACGGGCACGGGTGTTGTGGGTCTTCACGTCCAACCAGAAGCGGTGCGCGCCCAGGTCGTCGAAGGCCACCTTCTTGGCCACGCGCAACGCCGCGCGGCCCACGCCCCGGCCCTGGGACTGAACCACCATCCGTTTGAGTTCGAGCGAGCGGTGGCGGCTCTTGCAGCCGATGAAGATCAGGAAACCCGCAGCGCTCAGCGCATCACCGCTTTCGATGATGAAGTGACGAAAGTCCGGGAAGCGAATCGCGGCTTCATGCTGCGTGCGCTCCCACGGCGTGATGAACGGCAGGTTCTGCGGGTCCTGCTCCAGGGTGAGCACGTACTCCAGGTCGCTTTGCAGCGTGGGGCGCAGGCGCACGCGTGGCACCACGCGGTCGGCGACGGCGGTGGCTCGGGTCGCAGTCATCAGATGTCGATCTCGACGGCGTCGCCGTGCAATTCCATCAGCTCGCGCCGGGCCGCGGCCTCACCCTTGCCCATGAGCTTGGTGATCAGGGCCTCGGTGCCTGCGAAGTCGAACGCGCCCAGTTGCACCGGCAGGAGGCGGCGGGTGTCCGGGTTCAGCGTGGTCTCCCACAGCTGCTCGGCGCTCATCTCGCCCAGTCCCTTGAAGCGGCTGATGGTCCAGGCGCCTTCGCGCACGCCTTCCTTGCGCAGCTTGTCCAGGATGGCGGTGAGCTCGCCCTCGTCCAGCGCGTAGTTCTTGGAGGCGGCCTTCTTGCCACGGGCTGGCGCATCGACGCGGAACAGGGGCGGGCGCGCCACGTAGACGTTGCCGGCGTCGATCAACTTGGGGAAGTGGCGGAAAAAGAGTGTGAGCAGCAGCACCTGGATGTGCGAGCCGTCCACATCGGCGTCGGACAGGATGCAGATCTTTCCGTAACGCAGGCCGGAGAGATCGGGGGTGTCGTTCGGGCCGTGCGGGTCGACGCCGATGGCCACCGAGATGTCATGGATCTCGGTGTTGGCAAACAGGCGGTCACGCTCGACCTCCCAGGTATTGAGTACCTTGCCCCGCAGCGGCAGCACCGCCTGCGATTCCTTGTTGCGGCCCATCTTGGCGCTGCCCCCGGCCGAGTCGCCCTCGACCAGGAAGATCTCGTTGTCACGGAGGTCGCGGCTCTCGCAGTCGGTGAGCTTGCCAGGCAGGACGGCCACGCCCGAGCCCTTGCGCTTTTCCACCTTCTGACCGGCGCGCTGGCGGGTCTGGGCGGCCTTGATCGCGAGTTCGGCCAGCTTCTTGCCGTACTCGACGTGCTGGTTCAGCCACAGCTCCAAGGCGGGGCGCACGAAGCTGGAGACCAGGCGCACGGCGTCGCGCGAGTTCAGACGCTCCTTGATCTGGCCCTGGAACTGGGGATCGAGCACCTTGGCCGAGAGCACATAGGAGGCGCGGGCGAAGACGTCCTCGGGCATCAGCTTCACGCCCTTGGGCAGCAGCGAGTGCAGGTCGATGAAGCTCTTGACCGCCGTGAACAGCCCGTCGCGCAGGCCGCTGTCATGGGTGCCGCCGGCGGTCGTGGGAATGAGGTTGACGTAGCTCTCGCGCACGGGCTGGCCGTCCTCGGTGAAGGCCACGCACCACTGCGCACCCTCGCCCTCGGCGAAGGTCTCGTTGCTGTCGGCAAAGCCCTCGCCCGAGAACAGCGGGATGACCGGGTCCGCGCTGATCGTCTGCATCAGGTAGTCGGCCAGGCCGCCCTTGTACTGCCAGCTCTGGGTCTCCTTGGTCTTTTCATTCACCAGCGACACGGCCACGCCCGGCATGAGCACCGCCTTGCTGCGAAGCAGGTGCGCCAGTTCGGTCATGGGCAGCTGGTGGGACTCGAAGTACTTGGCGTCGGGCCATACGCGCACCGTGGTGCCCTGGCGGCGGTCGCCCTCGCCGGCCTTGCGCACCTGCAAGGCCTCGGTCACGTCGCCGCCCTCGAACACCAGGCGCGCGACCTGGCCTTCGCGGTGGGACACCGCCTCCAGGCGCTTGGCCAGCGCGTTGGTGACGGACACACCCACGCCATGCAGGCCGCCGGAGAAGCTGTAGGCGCCGCCCTTGCCCTTGTCGAACTTGCCGCCCGCGTGCAGCCGGGTGAAGACCAGCTCGATGACCGGCGCACCTTCCTCGGGGTGCAGACCGAAGGGGATGCCGCGGCCGTCGTCCTCGACGCTGACCGAGCCGTCGGTGTGCAGGGTGACCTTGATCCGCTTGCCGTGGCCGGCCAGGGCCTCGTCCGCGGCGTTGTCCAGGACCTCCTGCACCACGTGCAGGGGGTTGTCGGTGCGGGTGTACATCCCGGGCCGCTGCTTGACGGGCTCCAGGCCCTTGAGCACGCGGATCGAGCCTTCGGAATAGTCGGAGGGGACGGAGGTGGGTTTGCTTGCCATGGGAGCGCGCATTGTAGTCACGACAGGCCCCGACGCTGTATGGATACCCAGTCCCCCGCCCAGGGCTCGCGCCCGCGCGACAGCGCCGGCACCCCGCATTGGGTACAGTCCACCGCCATGACCCAAGCCCCCCGTCTGTCCATGCTGCAGGTGCTCGCCTGCGGCGCCGCCATCGTCACCCTCTCCATGGGCATCCGCCACGGCTTCGGTCTGTGGCTGCAGCCGATCACCCAGGCCCAGGGATGGACCCGCGAGACCTTCTCCTTCGCCCTGGCGATCCAGAACCTGGCCTGGGGCTTCCTGGGGATCTTCGCGGGCATGCTCGCCGACCGCTTTGGTGCCTTCCGGGTGCTGATCGGGGGGTGCCTGCTGTATGCCCTGGGCCTGGCCGGCATGGCCCTCTCGCCCGACCCCTGGCTGTTCGCGCTGACTGCGGGCATCCTGATCGGCGCGGCGCAGGCAGGCACCACCTACACCGTGATCTACGGTGTCATCGGCCGGCAGATCGACCCCGCCAGGCGCTCCTGGGCGATGGGCGTGGCGGCCGCCGCAGGCTCCTTCGGACAGTTCCTGATGGTGCCGGTCGAGGGCCTGCTGATCGCCAGCCTGGGCTGGCAGGAATCGCTGGTCGCCCTCAGCCTGGTCGCCCTGTTGATCATCCCCCTGTCCATGGGCCTGCGCGAGCCAGGCTTCGCGGGCGGCGCGGCGCCCGTGCGTGACCAGACCATCCTGCAGGCGCTGCGCGAGGCGGCCCGCTACCCCAGCTTCCAACTGCTGGTCCTGGGCTACTTCGTCTGCGGGTTCCAGGTGGTCTTCATCGCGGTGCACATGCCCAGCTACCTGAAGGACAAGGGCCTCACCCCCGAGGTGGCGAGCTATTCGCTGGCGCTGATCGGCCTGTTCAACGTGTTTGGCACCTACATCGCGGGCACGCTGGGCCAGAAGCTGGCCAAGCAGAAGATCCTGGCCTTCATCTACGTTGCGCGGGGCGTGGCCATCGCGCTGTTCCTGATGGTGCCGCTGTCGCCGCTGTCGGTGTACGTGTTCTCGGCGGTGATCGGCCTGCTGTGGCTGTCCACGGTGCCGCCCACCACCGCGCTGGTCGCCCAGATCTTCGGGGTGGCCCACCTGTCCATGCTGGGAGGCATCGCCTTCTTCAACCACCAGATCGGATCCTTCATGGGGGTCTGGCTCGGCGGCTTCCTGTACGACCGCACGGGCAGCTACGACGTGGTCTGGTACCTCTCCATTGCACTGGGCCTGGTGGCTGCCGCCCTGAACCTGCCCGTGCGCGGCACGCCCATCCCGCGACCGGCCACGCCGCAGGCGGCCTGACGCGCCGCCTGCACCGACACGCCGCGCCATGACCCCGCGTCCGCCTGCCCTCCTGGCCTATGCCGTCATCCTCGCGGCGCTGGCAGCCGTGTTCGCGCTGTACACCCGGCCCGAGCTGCTGGTGACGCTGTCCGAGCAGATCTGGGCCTGCTTCAACTGATGCACGCGAGCCTGGCCCCCAGCGCCTGGGTTGAACGCTGGGCCCCCCTGGTTCCGGCGGGCCGGCCGGTGCTGGACGTGGCCTGCGGCAGCGGCCGCCACCTGGCCGTGTTTGCGCAGCGAGGCCATCCCGTCACCGGCGTCGACCGCGACCCGCAGGCGCTGGCCGCTGCAGCCTGGCACCTGGATGGCGCGGGCGAGCTGCTGGTGGCGGACATCGAAAACGGCCCCTGGCCCCTGGCGGGCCGCACCTTCGGCGGCGTGGTCGTGACGAATTACCTGTGGCGGGCGCTGATGCCGGACCTGGTGGCCAGCGTCGAGCCGGGCGGGGTGCTGGTGTACGAAACTTTCGCTGCCGGCAACGAGACGGTGGGCAAGCCCTCGCGACCGGATTTCCTGCTGCGGCCAGGAGAACTATTGACCGCCTGCAGCGGCCTGCGGATCGTGGCCTACGAGGACGGATTCCTCGAGGGGCCCGAGCGGTTCGTGCAGCGCATCGCCGCCAAGCGCGAGGCTGGCGGCGCCGGGCCGGCGCGCTATCCGCTCTAGTTAGAATGGCCGCTTTCGCCTCGAGGCGATTCCCAGCGACCCTCAGCGACCCACCGAGCGCCCATTCATGACCCCGATCACCGGCAGCATCGTAGCCCTGGCCACCCCCCTGCATGACGACGGCAGCGTCGACTACGCGGGCCTGCGCAAGCTGATCGACTGGCATGTCGCCGAAGGCACGGATTGCATCGGCGTGGTGGGCACCACTGGCGAGTCGCCCACTGTCAGCGTGGAGGAACACCGCGAGATCATCCGCGTGTCCGTCGAACACGCGAAAAAGCGCGTGCCGATCATGGCCGGCTGCGGAGCCAATTCCACGGCCGAGGCCATTTCGCTGGCCCGGTACGCGCGCGAGGTGGGTGCCGACTGCCAGCTGCAGGTCGTCCCCTATTACAACAAGCCCACGCAAGAGGGCCAATACCAGCATTTCAAGGCCATCGCCGAAGCCACCGGTGACCTGCCCATCGTCCTGTACAACGTCCCCGGCCGCACCGTGGCGGACATGGCCCATGACACGGTGCTGCGCCTGTCCGAGGTGCCTGGCATCGTCGGCATCAAGGAAGCCACCGGCAACATCGAGCGCGCCCAGTGGCTGATTCGCGATGCGCGCAAGGGGTTTGCCATCTACTCCGGCGATGACCCCACCGCCATCGCCCTGATGCTTTGCGGCGGCCATGGCAACGTGAGCGTCACCGCCAATGTGGCACCGCGCCTGATGCACGAGCTGTGCGTGGCCGCCATCGCCGGCGACGCGCGTCGTGCCATGGAGATCCAGAAGCAGCTGATGCCGGTGCACAAGCACCTGTTCGTCGAAGCCAACCCGATTCCCGTCAAGTGGGCGATGGCCCGCATGGGCCTGTGCGGCGGTGCGCTGCGCCTGCCCCTGACCCCGCTATCGCCCGCCCACCACGCCACGGTCGAAGGCGCCTTGCGCGCCAGCGGCCTCCTGCGCTGAAACACACCCCGAGCGCCCTGAGGAACCACGCCCCCATGAAGCCTTCCATCTCCCTGCCGCTGCTGGCGCTGACCGTCCTGCTCTCGGCCTGCTCGATCCTCGAGAGCGACAAGATCGATTACAAGAGCGCCGGCAAGGCCCCTTCGCTGGACATCCCGCCCGACCTGACCCAGCTGGCGCGGGACACCCGCTATGCCCTGCCCGGCGCGCCGGTGACCGCCAGCGGACAGCAGGCCGCCCGCACCGGTTCTGGCGTGCCGACGGCTACCCTGGCAGTGGGCGATGTGCGCATCGAGCGCGCGGGCAACCAACGCTGGCTGGTCGTGAACCGGCCCGCCGACCAGCTGTGGGGCCCGCTGCGCGAGTTCTGGCAGGAAAACGGTTTCCTCCTGACCCTGGACCAGGCCGAACTGGGCATCATGGAAACCGACTGGGCCGAGAACCGCGCCAAGTTGCCGCAGGACATCATCCGCGCCACGCTGGGCAAGCTCCTGGACAACCTGTACTCCACCTCCGAACGTGACCGCTTCCGCACCCGCGTGGAGCGCAACGCTGCCGGCGGTAGCGAGATCTACGTCTCCCACCGCGGCATGCAAGAGGTCTACACCCGCAGCGGCAGCGGCAATGACTCCGAGCGCGGCACCATCTGGCAGCCCCGGGCAGCCGACCCCGAACTCGAGACCGAATTCCTGCGCCGGATGATGATCAAGCTGGGCGTGTCACAGGAACAAGCCAAGGCCATGGCCGCCAGCGGCGCTCCCAAGCCCACCTCCCGGGCCACCAAGGTGGGCAACACCCCCGTGGTCGAAATCGATGAAGGCTTTGATCGCGCCTGGCGACGGGTGGGGCTGTCGCTCGATCGCACCGGCTTCACCGTCGAGGACCGTGACCGCGCCCAGGGTATCTACTTCGTCCGCTACGTCGAACCCTCGGCCGACAAGCAGGAAAAGGGCTTCTTTGCCCGCCTGTTCAGTGGCTCCGAGAAGGCAGCGCCGCCCGTGAAGTACCGCATCACCTTGCGCAGCGAGGGCTCGTCCACCACCGTCTCGGTGCTCAATGCCAGCGGCGCCGTCGAAACCTCGGCCACCGCCCAACGCATCGTGCAGGTGCTCGCGGACGACCTGAAGTAAGCGCGCCGCCCCAGGCGCCCGCTGCTCCCTCCGGCGTGCTGCGATTCAAGAACCTGGGCAGCGGCAGCTCAGGCAATGCCACCCTGGTGCAGGCGCGTGAGGGCAGCTCCCTCACGCACCTGTTGGTCGACTGCGGCCTGGGCCTCCGGGACCTGTCCCGGCGCCTGGGCGCTGCCGGCCTCCTGGCCGACCAGGTCGACGCCCTGTTCATCACCCACGAGCACGCCGACCACATCGGCTCGGCCCGCGCCCTGGCACTGCGACAGCGCATTCCTGTCTGGATGAGCGCGGGGACCTATGCCGCCATCGGCGAACCCGACTTCGAGGGCCTGCTGCAGATCGCCCGCGATGGCGAAGCGATCGCGGTGGGCAATCTGCAGGTCACGCCCTTCACCGTGCCCCACGATGCACGCGAGCCCCTGCAGCTGCATTGCACCGATGGCGCATCGCGCCTCGGAATCCTCACCGACCTGGGCCATGTGACCTCGCATGTGATGTCGCACCTGGCAGGCTGCGGCACGCTGCTGCTGGAGTGCAACCATGACAGCGGGATGCTGGCCAACGGTCCCTACCCGCACTTCCTGAAGCGGCGCGTGGGCGGTGACTGGGGCCACCTGGCCAACCACGCGGCGGCCGAGACCGCGGCAGCCCTGGTGAGCACCGGGCTGCGGCAAGTGGTGGCAGCCCACCTGAGCAAGATCAACAACCACCCCTCGCTGGCACGGTCGGCACTGGCGGACGCCTTGGGCTGCGAGCCGCAAGAGGTGCATGTGGCAGACGCGGCCAGCGGCAGCCACTGGCTGGACGCCTGACGCCAGCGCGTGTCCTTCGGCCAAGAAAAAAGCCGCCCGAGGGCGGCTTTTTCAAGTGAATCGGAAAACCGATTACTTGGCGGCGCTGGCGGGAGCGGAAGCAGCGGCGGCGGGAGCGGCAGCGTCCGAAGCCGGAGCAGCAGCGGGGGCAGCGGCGGGGGCGGGAGCGGCGGCGGGGGCCGGGGGCGCTTCTTTCTTGCCGCAAGCAGCCAGACCGATCACGGCGAACAGCGAAGCCAGGACGAGGGTTTTCTTCATTTCGGGTTCCTTGAGTTGTAAACGATTTTCCGGAAAAACGAACGGCTGCCAAGGCAACCGAGATAAGAACAAGAAGGACTCGAGCTCTTCTCGCTCAGCCCGCGATTATAGGCACAGGTTTACCAGCTTGCGTCCCTGGGGTATTCCGTGCATGCGGTCTGTGGCGTCATGGCCGCAGCCAACCCGCCTCGTACCACTCGCGCAGCAAGGCCAGGGCCTGCGGAGTGGCGCTGGCCAGGTCGGCAGGCTCGAGCCGGCGCTGGTCGGCCAGGCGCCGCATGAGGGTGGCGTCTCGGCCCGCGGCGCGCCAGCTCTCGCCGTTCACGAAGATATGCCGTTTGTCATAGAGCATCCGGGTGCGCGCATCCAGCGTCACCGCGCGTAGCCGACGCGGCGCCGGCTGGCGCTCGAACCAGACCGAGGGCTTGGGCTCGGTGAGGGATTCGCCCAGGGCGCGGTCCAGGGATTGGCCACGGCGCAGGGCGGCCGACACTGCCTCACGGGCAAAGGCCTGCAAGGCCTGCGGAATCGCACCGGGCGTGGCGGTGGCGGGCTGGCCCGGGTCTGCGTACAGGGCCTCACCCGCCTCCTCGTCCGCGTCCTCGGCCAGGTTGCGAAGCAGCTCGCGGGCCAGTGCCCCCCGCTGCGGGGCCCGAAAACCGATGGAGTAGGTCTGGCATTCACCCTCGGCGATGCCGTCGTGGGCATACCGGGGCGGCAGGTACAGCATGTCACCTGGCTCGAGCACGTACTCCTGCTGCGGCTCGAACTTGGCCAGGATCTTCAGCGGCATGTCGGGCTGCAGGGACAGGTCCTTTTGCCGACCGATACGCCAGCGCCTGCGCCCATGCGCCTGCAGCAGGAACACGTCGTAGCTGTCGACATGGGGGCCCACGCCGCCGCCGTCGCTGGCGTGGCTGATCATGAGGTCGTCCAGACGCGCCTCGGGTACGAAGCGGAACTGCTGCATCAGGGCATGCACGCCGGCATCGTGCAGGTCCATCCCCTGCACGAGCAGGGTCCAGCCCGGTCGCTGCCGGGCCGGGAGGGCGCGGCGCGCGAGGGGCCCGCGCCGCATTCGCCAGCCCCCGTCCGGCTCCCGGACCACCAGGCGCGACTCCACGTCGTCCCGGCCGGCCAGCTCGAACAGGCGCACCGGCGGCACCAGCGCCTGCATCCCGGGCACCGCACCACGCACCAGCAGGGGCTTGCGCTGCCAGTGGCGCGTCATGAATTGCGCGGGGCTGAGGCCGCCCAGGAGGGTGAGGGGTTGGTCGGTGTGCATGGTCAGGACGCTTGAACTGCGACAATTCTCGCCTATGGACATTTCCCAACCCTGCGTCGTGGCGCTGACCTGGACACTCAAGGATACGCTCGGCGAGACCCTGGACGAACTGGACACGCCCGTCGAATTCCTGGTGGGGGGCGACGACCTGCTCGCCCGCATCGAGGAGGCGCTGCAAGGCCACACCGCCGGCGCGAAACTGGACCTGCACCTCGAACCGGAAGAGGCCTTCGGCGACTACGACGAGAACCTCGTCTTCCTGGAGTCGCGCGCGATCTTTCCCGCAGAACTCGAAGAAGGGATGACCTTCGAGAGCCTGCCGGCTGGCGCGACATCGCGCGGGCCGAGCGACGCGCTGTACACGGTCACCGAGATCTACCCCGAGCACGTGGTGCTCGATGCCAACCACCCGCTGGCTGGCATCGCGCTGCGCCTGTCACTCACGGTGCAGTCCGTGCGCGAGGCAAGCCCCGAGGAAATCGAGCGGCGCAGCGCTGGCACCGGGTTCTTCCGGGTGCAGCCGCAGGCGCCAGGCAGCGACAGCCTGCACTGAGGCGGCAGGGCCTTCAGGCCTTGCCGGTGGACCCGTAGCCGCCCTCCCCGCGCTCGGTGGCGGGGAACTCGTTGACCACATGGAACTGCGCCTGCACCACCGGCACGATCACGAGCTGCGCCAGGCGCTCCATGGGCTGCAGGGTGAACGCCGTCTCGCTGCGGTTCCAGCAACTGACCATCAGCTGCCCCTGGTAGTCGCTGTCGATCAGCCCCACCAGGTTGCCCAGCACGATGCCGTGCTTGTGGCCCAGGCCCGAGCGCGGGAGGATCAGGGCGGCATAGGCCGGGTCCTTCAGCCACATCGCAAGGCCCGTGGGCACCAGCTGCCAGGCATTGGGGGCCAGGGTGAGCGGGGCGTCCAGGCAGGCACGCAGGTCCAGGCCGGCGCTACCGGGCGTGGCGTAGGCCGGCATCTGGTCCGCCAGGCGGGGATCGAGGATCTTGACGTCGACTTTCATGGGGTCTTGCGGGGAGCGGGTTCAGCGCGCCATGCGCTGTGCAATCTCGGCGACGAGCTGGCGGGCGAGCGTGCGCTTGGAAGCGCGGGGAAGTTCTCGCGTGCCCTGGGCGTCGACCAGCAGCAGCTGGTTGTCGTCCTGGCCAAACGTGGCGGGGCCGATGTTGCCCACCAGCAGCGGCACGCCCTTGCGCACGCGCTTGGCCTGGGCATTTGCGACGAGGTCATGGCTTTCGGCAGCGAACCCCACGCAGTACAAGGCTCCGGCACGGGCACGCGGCCCCTGGGCCAGCGTGGCCAGGATGTCGGGGTTCTCGACGAAGGACAGGGCTGGCGGCCGGCCCGAGCCGTCCTTCTTGATCTTCTGATCGCTCGCCTGGGCCGGCCGCCAGTCGGCGACGGCGGCGGTGGCGACGAAGATATCGGCCTGGCCGACGGCAGTTTCACACGCCACCATCATGTCCCGAGCCGACCGGACGTCGGTGCGGGCCACCCCGCGCGGCGTAGGCAGGCTCACAGGGCCAGCCACCAGTGTCACGTCGGCACCGGCCTCGCGCGCGGCGCGGGCGATGGCGAATCCCATCTTGCCCGAGGACAGGTTGGTGATCCCGCGTACCGGGTCCAGGGCCTCGAACGTGGGGCCGGCAGTGACCACCACGCGACGGCCCGCCAGCGACTTGGGCTGGAAGAAGGCAATCAGGTCCTCCAGCAGCTCCCAGGGCTCGAGCATGCGCCCGTCCCCCGTTTCGCCGCAGGCCTGCGCGCCACTTCCCACACCCAGCACGGTGACGCCGTCGGCCGCGAGCTGGGCGAAATTGCGTTGCGTGGCCGGGTGCGCCCACATCTCGCGGTTCATGGCGGGCGCCACCAGCAGGGGAACCTTGTCGATGGGGCGGGCCAGGCACAGGAGGGACAGCAGGTCGTCGGCACGCCCATGCAGCAGCTTGGCCACGAAGTCCGCACTGCAGGGAGCAATCAGGACGGCGTCCGCCTCGCGAGAGAGGTTGATGTGCGCCATGTTGTTCGCCTCGCGGGCGTCCCACTGCGAGTCGTACACCGGCCGGTTGGACAGGGCCTGCATCGTCACCGGGGTGATGAATTGCTGCGCCGCCTCGGTCATGACGACCTGCACGGTGGCGCCCTCCTTCACCAGGGCGCGGCACAACTCGGCGGCCTTGAAGCAGGCAATACCGCCGGTGAGCCCCAGGACGATGTGTTTTCCGGCCAGATCGGTCATGGCGCGCAGTGTAGCCGGGGGCGTTTTTACCCGGGAGGACCGCCCGGGCCGCCCGCCTATAATCTCGCATTACCACCTCCCGGAAGCACCCCCGCTTCCGACCTGACATGACCAAATTTGTCTTCGTCACCGGCGGTGTGGTGTCTTCCCTGGGCAAGGGAATCGCCTCAGCCTCCCTCGCCGCGATCCTCGAATCGCGCGGCCTCAAAGTCACCCTCATCAAGCTGGATCCGTACATCAACGTCGATCCGGGCACCATGTCTCCCTTCCAGCACGGTGAAGTCTTCGTCACCGACGACGGCGCCGAGACCGACCTGGACCTGGGCCACTACGAACGCTTCGTCACCACCCGCATGGGCAAGGTGAACAACTTCACCACCGGCCGCATCTACCAGAGCGTGCTGGAAAAGGAGCGCCGCGGCGACTACCTGGGCAAGACCGTGCAGGTCATCCCCCACGTCACCAACGAGATCCAGGAATTCATCCAGCGTGGCGCCGGCAAGGACGCCGACGTCGCCATCGTCGAAATCGGCGGGACGGTGGGCGATATCGAGTCCCTCCCCTTCCTGGAGGCCGTGCGCCAGATGAGCCTGCGCATGGGCCCCAACAACACCGCCTTCGTGCACCTGACCTACGTGCCCTGGATCGCTGCCGCCGGCGAGCTCAAGACCAAACCCACCCAGCACACGGTGCAGAAGCTGCGCGAGATCGGCATCCAGGCCGACGCCCTCCTGTGCCGCGCCGATCGCCGCATCCCCGACGAGGAACGCGGAAAGATCTCGCTGTTCACGAACGTGCCGGAGTGGGGCGTCATCTCCATGTGGGATGTGAACACCATCTACAAGGTGCCGCGCATGCTGCACGAGCAGGGCCTGGACGGCCTGATCTGCGACAAGCTGCGCCTGAACACCCCACCCGCCAACCTCAAGCGCTGGGACGATCTGGTGCACGAGACCGAGCACCCCCAGGGCGAGGTGTCCATCGCCATGGTGGGCAAGTACGTCGACCTGTCCGACAGCTACAAATCGGTCAACGAAGCGCTGCGCCACGCGGGCATGAAAAACCACGCCAAAACGCAGATCACCTACATCGACTCGGAAACCCTGGAAGGCGCCGATGTGGCCCAGGCACTGGGCCAGTTTGACGCCATCCTGGTGCCCGGTGGTTTTGGCGAACGCGGCGTGGAAGGCAAGATCCGCACCGTGCAGTACGCCCGCGAGAACAAGATTCCCTACCTGGGCATCTGTCTGGGGATGCAGCTGGCGACTATCGAATTTGCCCGCCATGTGGCCGGGCTGGAAGGGGC
>JACCDX011009847.1_pt1 | contig 24992 bp, 16 predicted proteins | sample 7449681 | NCBI WGS metagenome assembly JACCDX01 (sample SAMN15323450, study PRJNA562643) | freshwater metagenome | isolation source: river surface water | place: USA:Blue River Watershed | collected 2017-08-18
CCGCCCCGCCGCAATTCCAAGGCCAAGGGCTCCATCCACTACGATTGGCACTGGTTCTGGAACTACGGCGGCGGCGACATCACCAATCAGGGCATCCACCAGATGGACGTCGCCCGCTGGCTGCTCGGCGCCCAGGGCCTCCCCAACTCCGTCATGAGCTTCGGCGGCCGCTTCGGCTACCAGGACGACGCCGAGACCCCCAACACGCTCATCTCCGTCCTCAACTACGACGTCGCCCCGCTCATCTTCGAAGTCCGCGGCCTGCCCCGTAAGACCGGCATGCGCGCCATGGACGTCTACCGCTCCGGCGCCTCCATCGGCGTGATTCTCCAGTGCGAAGGCGGCTACGTGCACATCAACGAGGGCGGCACCGGCGCCATCTACGATCGCGACAACAAGAAGATCGAGACCCTCGTCAACGGCGGTAACGGCTCGCACCGCGCCAACTTCGTCAAGGCCGTCCAGACCCGCAAGGTCGTCAACGGTCTCGTCGAGGAGTGCCACTACTCCAGCGCGCTCTGCCACCTCGCCAACGTCAGCTACCTCGTCGGCGCGGAGAAGGCCAACACCGCCCTCGCCGAGGCGATCAAGTCCGACGTCAACACCAAGGACTCCTTCGCCCGCATGCTCGACCACCTCAAGGCGAACGACGTGAACACGGACACGACCAACACGGTCGTCGGCCCGCTCCTCACCGTCGACAAGACCGCCGAGGCCTTCAAGGGCGCGGACAAGACCATCGTCGCCGCCGCGAACAAGAACCACCTCACCAAGCGCACCGGCCGCGGTGCCTACATGATCCCGGAATTCAAGAAGATGACCGTCGCCGCCTCCTGAGCGCGCGTCCGTCGCTTCGATCCTTCCCGGAACCTCTTCCAGCCCCGCGCCGCCCGGCGCGGGGCTTTTTTCTGCCCGCCGAGAAGCGGCGTTCCGTCGCCCCCGGCCCGCCGCCAACCCCAAGGTGAGCGGCAACCTCCGGGCGCCGCCGCCGCGCGTTCACCGGCAAACTCGCGCCCGCCCGCTCGGTGCGGGTTTAGCACTCCAATAAAACGTGACCGCCGCGGACCAAACGTAGCCCGCCTCGTGAGGGGCGGGACCGTTGCCCCTCGATCTCCCATCCCTCCGCACACGCGTAGGGAGGCAACGGCGAGGAGCCCGAGCTACACGTCACGATATCTGCCGGGCGCGGCACTGGATCCACGCCCCCCGCCCGCTGCCTACTTTTTCGCGGCGGCCTTTTTCTTCCCGCCCTTGCCCGAGCCCGCCTCCTCGGCGAGCGGTCCGGCAAACGGCGGCCGCTCGAAGGTCTGGCCGTCGCCCGTCACGCGCGGATCCTTCGCTTCCGTCAGCAGGCGCATCAACTCGGCGCTCAGCTGCGCCTTCGTCTGCGCGTAGGCCGGATCGCCGGCGACATTCTTCACCTGGTCGCGGTCCTTGCGCAGGTCGTAGAGCTCCTCCGCCGGCCGTTTGCCGAAGGCATGCTCGTAGTGCCACGTCCACTTCGGATCGTCGCGGTGCCGGATCAGCCACTCCTTCGTCGGGCTGCCGTCCATGTCGGCGTAGCCCACCCGCGTGGTGCTGGCCAGCGCCCCGCTCGCGACCACGTCGGGCTGCAGCGCCGTCTTCGGGTCGCCCATCGGCATGCGGTCCGGCATGAAGTTGCGGATGTAGACGAAGTCCTTGGTGCGGTAAGCCCGCATCGGATACGGCAGGTAGCCGTCGCGCGCATCCTCCACGTGGCGCTCGCGGCCCGTGATCACCCAGGTGCGCGTGGCGTCGATCTGGCCGGCGCGGTCCGAGCGCAGCAGCGGCAAAATCGAGCGGCCGTAGAGGCCGGCCGGGGGCGTCACGCCGCCGATCTCCATGAAGGTCGGCGCGAGGTCCGGCAGGCGCACGAAGTCGTCCACCACGCGCCCGGCCTTGCCGCCCGGCACGCGCGCGACCAGCGCCACCGCCGTGCCGTGGTCGTAGAGGTTGCACTTGCCGGAGGGCACGCCGGGCATGCCGTGGTCGCCGCTCACGATAATGAGCGTGCGCTCCAGCTCGCCGGCAGCCTCCAGGCGCTCGCGCAGCACGCCGAGGTAGGCGTCGACCGCCTGGCACTCGCCGAGGTAGTCCGCGATGTCCTCCCGGATCTCCGGCACGTCGGGATAAAACGCCGGCAGCCGCCCCTTCAGGGCGTCCGGATCGATGCCCCACAGCGCCTTGCCCGAGCCCTTGATCCAGGTGCGGTGGGTCGTCGTGGTGCCGAAGAAATAATGCCACGGCTCCCCGCTCTTCCGCGCGGCGAGGAAGGCGTCGAAGTTGCCGCGCACCTGCGCGAGGATCGCCTCGCGCGCGGCGGCCACGGTCTTGCCCTTCGCCACCGCGGCGGTCGCGACCTCGGAGTAGTTGTTGGGATCGCGGCCGGACTGCTCGTAGGCGTATTTCTGGCCGCCGAAGGGCTGGTCCGCCGGCGTGCCCGGGCTCCAGACCTTGTAGCTCTTGCCGATGTGGTAGCCGGCGTCGCGCAGCATCAACGGATACGAGGGGATCGAGTCGTCCCACACCGCCCCGCGCAAAATCGCGCCGCGCCCCGTGTTGAAGAAGTAGCGGCCCGTCAGCAGCGAGCTGCGGCAGGGCGTGCAGGACGGCGCGTTGACGAACGCGTGCCGGAAGGTCACGCCTTCGCGCGCGAGCCGGTCCACGTGCGGCGTCGTCACCACGTCGTTGATCGACGGGTGGCCGTCGATGCCGGCGTAGACGCGGGCGTAGCGCCCCCAGTCGTCGGCGAAGAGAAACAGGATGTTCCAGCGCGGCGCCGCCGCGTCGGCGGCGAAGGCGGCGGGAGCGAGCACCAGGGCGAACAGGGCGAGGCGGAGACGGGGAAGGAGTGGCATGGGACGGGGTGAACGTGGGACCGACGGCGGACGAGCGAAAGAAAAACGGGGCACGCGGCGCAACCGTGTTTGCGACGGCGCCAAGACGGCGCGGGCCGGCTACGGTTTCGGCCCAAAGGTCAGCCGCAGCTCCTGCACGCGCGGGTCCTTTTCCGGCGTGAGGGTGAAGAAGACGTCCACGCGGCCGTTCGTCCCGGTCAGCGCAAAGGTCCCGCGCAGCTGGTTCTCCGGCACGACCGCGCCGACCGTGAAGGGGCCGCCCGCTTTGGCCAGCGTCGCGCGCGCCTCGTCGCGTCGTGTCGCCGCCGGCCGGTCGGGGAAGAAGTTTTCTGCGACGATCCGCTCGGCCAGCGCGGCGTCCCACGTCTGGACCAGGTCCGCGACCTGCGCGGCCCGCGTGCGCAGAATCGGCGACGGCGGCAGCGCGCGGCGCGGCAGCTTCGCGCGGTCGATCAGCAGGTCGGCCATCCGGGCGGCAATCGCGCCCGCCCCGCCGTAGGTGAGATTGGAAAAGGTCACGACCGCGAAGCCGTAGTCCGGGAAAAAGCGCCAGTTGGTGCCGAAACCCGGCAGCCCGCCGCCGTGGCTCACGCGGGTCACGCCCCGGCTGTCGTGCGACCACGACAGCCCGTAGCCGTAGAAATTCACCGCCGGCTGCGCGGCGCCGTCGAGGCTCTTGGCCTGCGCCGCGAGCCCCGAGAACATCGCCGGCAAGTGCATCTCGCGCAGCGTGGCGCGGCGCGCGACGACCGGCTCCGGCTCGTCGCGCGGCGGCCACGCCCCGAGGTGCAGCGCCGTGTAGCGCGCGAAATCCTCCAGCGTCGTGAGCAAGCCGCCCATCGCGCCGTAGGTGCCGTCGTGCAGCAACGGCTCGGGCTGCCACTTGTCCTTCTCCCCGCGGTAGCCGAGCGCCAGCTTGCCGGCGGGCACCTCGGTGAACTCCCACACCGTGTCCTTCATGCCGAGCGGCCGCAAAATCGTCTCCGTGATGTGCTGCTGGTAGGGCCGGCCCGCGACGCGCGAGATGATCTGGCCCAGCAGGGCATAGGCGAGGTTGCTGTATTCGAATTCGACGCCGGGCGGGTTGGAGAGCGCGAGGCCGTCGCGGAGGAAGGCCTCGAGTTCCGGCACCGTATCGGCCAACTGCCGATCGCCCCACGGGTTGTCCTCCGGGAAGCCCGGCGCCATCGTGAGCAGGTGCCGGATCGTGATCGGCGGCGCGTCGGCCGTGAGCGGCGCCGTGCGGGCCAGCGCGGGGACATAGGTGGCAACCGGGTCGTGCAGGCTGAGTTTGCCGGCATCGCGCAGGCGCAAAATCGCGAGCGCGGTGAAGCTCTTGGTCATCGACGCGATCCGGTAGCGTGTGTCGGTCCCTGCCGGGATCTGCTTCGCCACATCCGCGAAACCGACCGCGCCGTGGTGCACCAGCGCGCCGTCGAGCACCAGACCCCAGACCAGCGACGGGAAGCCCTTCTGGTCCGCGTAGGCGCGGGCCTCGCGATCGATCTCGGGCAGCATCGCGTCGAAGCGCGCGCGCCGCCCCGCGGGATCGGCGAACGTGGGCGCGGCATAGGCGTTGGGTGAACCGGCCGCAACCGGCGTCGCGGCGCCGAGGACGGGAATCAGCCACGCGGCGAACAGCACGCCGACCGTGGACACGCGGGCAATCGGGGAAGAGCGCACGGCCCGCGAGCCTGCGGCGGCTCCCGCGAAAGTCGATGGGCTTCACGCTCGCCTCGCGGCCCGCGTCGCCTTCCCTCGCCGCCATGCCAACCGCGCTTCCCCTCCGCTGGTGCTGCCTCCTCGCTTTCGTCGCGTCGCTGCTCGGCGCCGCGGAACGGCCGCAGGTGCAGTCGCTGAAAGTCACCGTCCTCTCCACGATGCTCGCCGACGGCGACGAGCTGGGCGAATGGGGTTTCGCCGCCCTCGTCGAGGCCGACGGCAAAAAGATCCTCTTCGACACCGGCGCCAAGACCGACGTCGTCCTGAAAAACCTCCAAACGCTGAAACTCTCGCTGGCCGACGTGCCCGACGTCGTCCTGAGCCACTGGCATTGGGACCACGTCGGCGGTTTCATGACCCTGCGCCGCGCCGTCATGGCGGCGACACCCGCCGCCCTCGCGCGCACGCACGTCGCGGCCGGTTTCTTCGACCCGCGCGTCGGCACGCCGCCGGGCGTGGAGCTCAACCGCGCCATCGCGCTGCGCCCCGATTACGAGGCGACGGGCGGAAAGTTCGTGGTCCACGAAAAGCCCGTCGCGCTTCAACCCGGCGTCTGGTTGACCGGCCCCGTCCCCCGGCGCCACCCCGAACGCAACTGGAGCGGCAACACCCGGATTCGCACCGCGGACGGCCTGCGCGAGGACACGTTGCCCGACGACATGGCGCTGGTGATCGACACGCGCGCGGGCCTCGTCGTCGTCACCGGCTGCGGCCACGCCGGCGTCGTCAACATCGTCGAGCACGCGCGGGACTTTGTCCGCCCGGCCAAGCTCCACGCCCTCATCGGGGGCCTCCATCTTTTCCGAGCCAGCGAGGAAACCCTGGCGTGGACCGCCGGCAAACTGCGCGCCGCCGGCATCGAGAACCTCATCGGCGCCCACTGCACCGGCATCGAGACCGTCTACCGCCTGCGCCAGGACCTGGGCCTCGACCGCGCCCACTGCGTGGTCGGCGCCGTCGGGCAGACCTTCGAACTCGGCCGGGGCATCGACGCGCGCACGATCGCGAAGTGAGTTGCCGGCCCCGCCCCGCCCCGGCCAACTCGGGCCCGCTATGACCCCTACCCCGGTTTCGCGGCGACGCTTTCTCACCCTCTCCGCGGTCGGTGCCGCCGCTTGGGTCGTCGCCCCGCGGCGCCTGCGCGCGGCGCCGGCGGATCCGTTGCCCAAAACCCTCGCGGTCCTGCGCCGCGGCATGGAGCGCGGACTGCACCTCGGGGCGCAGCTCTACGTCGCGCACGACGGCCGCACCGTCGCGGATGTCGGCCTCGGCGAGGCCAGTCCCGGCGTCCCCATGACGGCGGACACACTGATGACGTGGTATTCGTCGACCAAGCCGCTCACCTCGATGTGCGTGGGCCAGTGCTGGGAACGCGGCCGCGTGGACCTCGATGCGCCGGTGGCGAACTACCTCCCGGAGTTTGCGCCGCACGGGAAGGACCGGATCACGCTCCGGCACGTGCTCACGCACACCAGCGGGTTTCCCAACGCCGACCTCGCCGTGCGCTTCCGCCGCCCGTGGGCCGAAGTCATCGCCGCCATCTGCGCGGCCAAACCCGAGGACGGTTGGGAGATCGGCCGGCACGCGCAGTATCACCCGACCGCGGGCATGTATGTTCTCGGCGAGATCGTGGCGCGCGTGAGCGGGATGCCGTTCGAGCGCTACATCCGCAAAGAGCTCTTCGAACCCCTCGGGATGAAGGACAGCTGGGTCGGCATGCCCGCCGACGTTTTCCGCGGCTACGGCGACCGGATGGGCACGATGATGAACACCGACGGCGCGAAGCCCGAGCCGGCCGAGCACTACCGGGAGATCGGCGTGCAGGGCTGGGCGACGCAATGCGTGCCCGGCGGCAACGGCCACGGTCCGATGCGCGAGCTGGCGCGCTTCTACGCGATGATGCTCGGCGGCGGGGAACTCGCGGGCAAACGCGTGCTGGCCGAAAAAACGGTGGCGGAATTCACAAAGGTCCATCGGCCCGACGCCCCGAACTTCAAAGCGAAGGGCAACGCCGCGGCTTGGGGTCTGGGCATCAGCCGGCAGCGGGCCGTGGGCGGCGTGCATTGTTCGGACCGCACCTTCGGTCACGGCGGTTCGCTCTCGTCGCTCGGTTTCTGCGATCCCGAAAAGCGCGTCGTCGCCGCCTTTGTGTGCAACGGCCGCCCCAAACAGGCCGACCACGCCGCGCGCGTGCGCGAGGTCACCGCGGCGATCTACGAGGACCTCGGCCTGGCGGTGAAAAAAGCCTGAGGACGCCCGGCCGGGCCCGCGGCATCGGTGCCGCGGGCGCCGCACGCCTCACGCCTTCGGATATTCGTAGCCTTTGCGGTAGTCGCGCCGGAGGAGCTTGTTCGCAGCTTCGTCGTTGGTGATGCGTTCCTTCTCGCCGTCCCAATCCAGGCTCTTGCCGAGCTTGAGCGAGAGCATGCCGAGGAGCGCCAGGTTGGTCGAGAGGTGCACCTCGCCGATGTCGCTCACGGGTTTGATTTTTCCTTCGCTGCGGATCGCGGCGAGGAAGTCGGCCCAGAGCTCCTTGATGTTCTGCGAATCGGGGGCGTTGAGCTTCGCCTCTTCCGAGATCGGCGCCTGCCGGGCGTCGCTCGGGTAGAAGGTCCAGCCCTTCTGCCACCCCATGTGGAAGATGCCCTTCGTGCCGTAGAAATAGCAGCCGACGTTCTCGCCCTTGTCGGTCGCGTTGCCGGCGAAGCGGCGGTGCTCCCACTGCACGTCGAAGCGGTCGAAGCTGTAGGTCGCGAGCTGATGGTCGGGGGCATCCGTCGTCTGCTCGTTGGCGGTGGAGATCGCGGGTCCGGCGATCGGCCGGCCGCCGGCGGAGTAGATCTTTTTCGGATACTTCTCGCCGGTCACCCAAAGCACCTGGTCGAGCCAGTGGATGCCCCAGTCGCCGAGCGTGCCGTTGGCGTAGTCGAGGTAGTTGCGGAAGCCGCGCGGGTGGATGCCGCGGTTGCCGGCGCCCTGCGAGGGATTGCGCGGATCGCCGCCGTTGAAGGGCCGCAGCGGCGCCGGACCGCACCACATGTCCCAATCGAGCTCCTTGGGCACCTCGACGGTCGGCAGCGCCTTTTCCGGACCGCCGCCGTAGTGGACGAAGCAGCGCACCATGCCGATCTCGCCGAGCTTGCCGGAGCGGATGAAATCGCGGCCGCTGACATTGTGCGGGGAGATGCGGCGGTGGGTGCCGACCTGCACCACCCGGCCGGCGGCGCGGGCGGCGTTCACCATCGCGCGGCCTTCCATGACCGTGTGGCCGATCGGCTTCTCCACGTAGACATGCGAACCCGCCTTGACCGCGGCGATCATCGGCAACGCATGCCAGTGGTCCGGCGTGCCGACGATCGTGATCTCGGGCTTCGCGGCCGCGAGCATCTCGCGGTAATCCTTGTAGAGCTTCGGCGAATCGCCGGTGCCGGCGGCGACGTTCTTCAGCGTGGGTTCGAACTGGCGGGCATCGACGTCGCAGAGCGCGACGACCTCGCACGCGCCGCTGGCCATCGCTTCGCGGAGGATGTTGTTGCCCCACCAACCGCAGCCGATGAGCGCGGTGCGGAACTTGCGGCCGCCGGATTTTTCGGCGGCCCGGATCGAAAAGGTCGGCAACGCGGCGAGGGCGGACAGCGCGGCGGACGAATGGAGGAACGTGCGACGATTCATGGGGTGGGAAAGACGGGCGGGGCTCAGGCCTTCAGACCGAGGCCGATTTCGCGGCGGAGGTAGGCGAGGGATTTTTCCAGGTCGGCTTTCTGGAAGGCCTGCGTGGCGGCGGGACGGTCCTTCGGGTCGGCGGGCGGCGTGAAGGCCGGGGGGATTTTTTTGCCGCGCTTCGCCAGCGCCTCGAACTTCGCGAGCTTGTCGGGCCGCTTGTCGTAGTGCTGCCAGAACGCGGCCTGCTTGTATTTGAACTCCCGCGGCCCGCCCGAGATCGTCTCGATCATGATCGGGACCTTGGGGCACAGCTGCGCCCAGCGGGCGGCGTAGCGCTTCCAGTCGATCAGGCCGTCGCCCGCCGCGGTCCACTGCACCGCCGCGCCGTCCGGGGTCTCCCAGATCATCTCGTCGCGCAGACTGGAGCAGAGCGTCACCGGACCGAGCGTCTCGAGCACGTCGTGCGGGTCCTCGAGCGTCCACGCAGCGTTGCCCGAATCGATGTTGGCGCCGACGAAATCGGTGCCGGCTTCCTCGATGAGCTCGCGCAGCTCCCAGGAGTGCAGGTCGCCCGCATGGTTCTCCATCGCGATCTTCACCCCGGCGGCGAGCGCGTCGCCGCGGCAGGCCTTGAGCACCGCGACCGTGTCGCGCATGCGGGCGCGGATCCCGCCCTCGGTTTTGCGGTCGTCGCTGTTGCCCAGCACGACGCGGAAGACCGGCGAGCCGAGCGTCTTGGCCACGCGGATACCCAGCCGCAGGTGTTCCTCGGCCGTGCCGCGGTTGGGCCGGAACACCTTCGAGGTCGGGCAAATGCTCCAGCTGCCGGCGTAGAGCCGCACCCCCGCCGCGTCGGCCTTCGCCCGCACCGCGCGGAGCGCGGCGTCGTCGAGGCTCTCGTAGGCGTCGAGGTCGGAGATCAGCAGCGTGTCGCACTTGAGCGACGCCGCGTAGTCGATGAGCGCGGGGGCCTTCCATTGCATCGCGCGGACCGCGAAGTTGTCCAGGCCGAGGGCGATTTTGGGCGCGGCGGCGGCGCGGAGCGGACGGACGGCCAGGGCCGCGGTGGCGGCGGCGAGGCCGGTGAGAAACGGACGGCGTTGCATGGCGGGGAAGAAAGGGCGCGGGGGTCGCCCGACGGAAGCGCGCCGGCCCCGCGCTGTCGATAGTGCGTTGGTCCGGCGTGCAATTTCGCGGCCGCCGCCCCGGCAAAGCCGTTGACGCCGGGAAAACTCCCGCCGTAACTCGCCGGACTCCGCGCCGAATCGCCCCGCCTCCGGCGATCCGCCGCCTCCCTCCGGGTCCGCTTGCCTCCCCGTTTTCCTCCAATTCTCCCATGCCGCCGGCGCCGCTTCTGATCCGGTGGAGTCTCGGCCTGAGCGTCGCCCTGCTGGCGCTGATGACCGCGCTGCGCGCCGGCACGTATCTCTTTTTCAAAGACGACGCGGCGACCTGGGCGCAGGCGCTGCCGGCCTTCGCGCTCGGCTGGCGCTTCGATGCCCGCGTCGTCGCGGCGGCGATGCTCGTGCTGCTGGCTCTCGGCGCCTGGCCGCGCATCGGGGCGTTCCGCAACGCCGCCGCCCGCCGCGCCTGGCTGGTCGCCGCCGGGCTGTTCGGCGCGGCGCTCGCCGCGCTTTACGTCGGCGACTTCCTCCACTTCCGCTACCTGAACCAGCGGCTCAACGCCTCCGCCCTCGGCCTCCTCGCCGACACGAAGATCTCCGCCGCGATGGTGTGGGAAACCTATCCGGTGCTGCGCCTCCTGCTCGTCGTGGGCTTCGCCGGATTCGCCGCCTGGGCGTTCGCCCGCTGGCTGCACGGACGGGCGGCATCCGCGGCGGCCACGCCCCCCGTGCGCGGCTGGCGCCGTGCGGCCTGGTATGCGGCGGCCGTCGCGTTGGCCGTCGTGGGCGTCTACGGCCGCGTCGGCCAGTATCCGCTCCGGTGGAGCGACGCCTTCGGCCTGCGCAACGACTTCAGCGCCCACCTCGCGCTCAACCCGGTCGAATCGTTCCTGAGTTCGCTCGGTTTCCGCGCCTCCGGTTACGACCCGAAGCAGGTCGGCGCCCACTACCTGCGCATGGCCGCCTACCTCGGCATCGACCGACCCGACGCGACCCGCCTGCCCTTCGAGCGCCGCGTGCCGGCCCCGCCCGCCGGGCCCGGCGGCCCGCGTCCTCCGAACGTCGTGCTCGTGATCTGCGAATCGTTCAGCGCCTACAAGAGCTCCATGTGGGGCAACCCGCTCGACACGACGCCCTTCTTCGCCGAGCTCTGCCGCCAGGGCGTGTTTTTCGACAACTGCTACACCCCGCACGTCGGCACCGCCCGCGGCGTGTGGGCCACGCTCACCGGCATTCCCGACGTGGAGATGGTCGAGACCGCGAGCCGGAACCCGACCCTCGTCGACCAGCACACGATCATCAACGACTTCGCCGGCTACGAGAAACTCTACTTCCTCGGCGGCAGCACCAGCTGGGCGAATATCCGCGGCGTCCTCACCGCCAACATCGCGGACCTGCGGATCTTCGAGTCCGGCTACTTCAAATCCCCGCGCGTCGACGTCTGGGGCATCAGCGACAAGAGCCTCTTCCTCGAGGCGCACGAGGTGCTGCGCGCGCAGACGAAGCCGTTCTTCGCCGTCATCCAGACCGCGGGCAACCATCGCCCCTACACCATCCCGCGCGAGGACCAGCCGGAGTTTTCCCGGGTCGACCTCCCGGACACCGCGCTCAAGGCCGCCGGCTTCGACTCGCTCGCCGAGCTCAACGCCTTCCGCTACTCCGACTACACGTTCCGCAAATTCATCGAGGCCGCGCGGACCGCGCCGTATTTCGACGACACGCTCTTCGTTTTCGTCGGCGACCACGGCATCGGCGGCAATGCCGGGAAACGCTTCCCCGCCGCCTGGACCGAACAACAGCTCACCCGCTACCACGTGCCGCTGCTCTTCTACGCCCCCAGGCGCCTCGCGCCGCAGCGCATCCACAGCGTCGCCTCGCAGGTCGACGTCCTGCCCACGCTCGCCGCGCTCGCCGGCGTGCCGCACCGCAACGCCACCCTCGGCCGCGATCTCCTGCGCCAGCAGGCCCTCGACGGCGGCCGCAGCAACGCCGCCTTCATCGTCGACCACAACACGAAGACCATCGGCCTCATCCGCGGCCCGCACTACGTCACGCACCACCTGCCGTCGGGCCGGCGCGAGTTCGTCTGGGCGGACTTCGCCGCCCCGCCGCCGGACGCCGCGGCGGCCGGCGCCGACTCCGGCGCGGCCGACGACCAGGCCCGCTTCGCCTCCGGTTTCCACGAAACCGCCCGCTTCCTCCTGCGCCACAACCGCAAACCACCCGTCCCGGGGAAAGGCGCCGATTAACCCCGCCCCGTCCAACCCGAACTCGGCCGGCCCCTTCGCCGCGGCCGCGGAAAACGGTCCGCGCTCCCCCGCGCCGCGGCCGCTGCCGCTCCGGCACCGCGTCGTCCTGATCGCCGTCGCCGTCGTCGTCGGCTTCGCCACCGCGCGGCACGACCGCGACGGCTTCGACGCGGCGCCGACGAAGATCGCCGTCCCCGCCGACCCCGCCGGGCGGACCGCCGGCACCGCGCTCCCGCCCGCCGGCGAAGCGCCGTATTTTTCGGAGTCGTGGGTCTCGCCGCTCGCCCACGTGCCGGCCGCGCACAGCAGCTCCCTGTGCCCCCTCCCCGGCGGCGAGCTGCTCGCCACCTGGTATGGCGGCGCGCGCGAAGGCGCCGCCGACGTCGCCGTCTACACCGCCCGCCGCGCCCCCGGCGCCGCCGACTGGAGCCGGCCCACCGTCGCGGTCGACCGCGCCATCGCCCAGGACGAGCTCGACCGCGTCATCAAGAAGGTGGGCAACGCCGTCATTTTTCCCGACCACTCCGGCACCCTCTGGATGGTCTACGTGAGCGTGTCCGTCGGCGGCTGGTCCGGCAGCGCGCTCAACGTGAAAACCTCCGTCGACAACGGCCGCACCTGGGGCCCCAGCCGGCGCCTGACCATCAGCCCGTTCTTCAACCTCAGCACGCTGGTGCGCAACAAGCCCATCTTCGCCAGCGACGGCCGCATCGGCCTGCCGGTCTACCACGAGCTGGCCCTCAAGTTCCCCCAGGTCCTCTGGCTCACGCCCAAGCCCGCCGGCGGCATGCTCGAATACCGCCTGCGCAGCCTCGCCGCCAAGACCGGCCTCATCCAGCCGTCCCTCGTCCCGCTCGGCGGCGACCGCGTGCTCATGATGCTGCGCGACCGCCGCCGCGAGCGCCGCATGCACACCGCCTATTCCGAGGACAACGGCTGGACCTGGTCCGACGCCGCGCCCAGCACGCTGCCCAACCCGGACTCCGCCCTCGATGCCGTGCGCCTCGCCGACGGGCGCATTCTCGCCGTCTACAACCACGCCCAGAGCGGACGCGAAAATCTCCGCCTCGCGGTCTCGCCGGACGCCGGCCGCACCTGGCGCGCCGGCCCGATCCTCGAGGCCGCCGCCGGCCGCGAATTCTCCTACCCCTACCTCGTGCACGACGCCGCCGGCCGGATCCACCTCACCTACACGTGGCAGCGCGAGCGCATCAAACACGTCGAGTTCAACGTCGCCTGGCTCGACCGCAAACTCGATCCCGGCATCCCGGCCCGGCCCTGATTTCCCCGATGATTCCGACGTTCTACGCGATGATGCTCGTGGCGACGCTCTGGCTCGCGCTGCTCTGGCTGTCCGCGCGGCTCCGGCCCGGCGCCCGCCGCGGCCCGCTCCGGCTCGCCCTCGGCGCCGCGGCCATGGTCCTGCTGTTCCTCCCGGTCGGCGAAGTCCGGCTCTGGAGCTGGGCCTTCGGCTTCTGTCCCAATCCCAGCATGCTGCTTCTCGGCGTGATCTGCGCCGGCCTGTGGCAGCGGCTCTTCGGGCTCGAGGTGCTGAAACCCGCCGACTGGACCGCCGTGTGGCGGTTCGCGGCCCTCGCCGGCACGACGCTCTACCTGCAGCCGCTGGTCGCGGGCCGGCTCGACCTCTACTACTGGGGCTGGGAGCACGGCGTGGCCGCCTGGGCGCTTGCCGGCCTCGCGGTCGCCTTTCTCGCCGTCGGCAACCGCCTCGGCGTGCTCCTGCTCGCCGCCCTGACCGGCTACTCCTTCGACGCCCTCGAATCCGTCAACGCGTGGGACTACGTCGTCGACCCGTTCGCGTGGCTCCTGAGCCTCGGCGTGCTCGCCACCCGCGCCGCCCGCCTCGCGCTGGCCCGCGTGCGGGCGCGCCGGCTCGCCGCCTCCGCCCCGCCCTTCGCCGTCCCCGGCGGCGCCTCGCCCGTCAACTGATCCCGCGCCGCACCCGCGCCGCCAGGTCCGTGTAAAGCGCCGCCAACCGCGGCATCGGCAACCCCGCCGCCTGCGCCCGCCGCAACGGCTCGCCCCAAATCGCCTCCAGCTCCACGTCGCGGCCGGCGAGGAAATCCACGAGACTCGACGGCGCGTAGGCGCCCATCGTGGGCGTGACGTCGAGCTGCGACCGGATGAACTCCTCCGGCACCGCGTGGCCGAAGTGTCGCGCCGCCCCCGCCACTTCGTCCATCAGCGGCCGCACCTCCGCCGCGATCGCCGGATCCGCCAGCAGGCGGTCCGTCGTCAACCCGCCCCGCGCGATTGCCAGGCCGTTGAAGGGCACGTTCCAGATCAGCTTCTGCCAGCGCGCCTCGGCCAGCTCGGCCACCGTCCGCACCTGCACGCCCGCCGCGGCGAACCGCGCCGCCGCCGCCTCGGCGCGCGCCCCGGCCGGCCGACCGAACTCCCCGAGCGCCAGTTTGCCCGGCGTGTGGTAGCCCGCGATCACGCCCGGGCCCTCGCGCGTCACCCCGATGTAGCACAGTCCGCCCAGCACCCGCTCCGCCCCGACCGCCGCCGCCACGGCCTCCTCGTTGCCCAGCCCGTTCTGCAGCGTCAGGACCGCCGTCGCCGGCCCGAGCAAGGGCGGCAGCAGCCCCGGCAGCGCGGCATTCGCCGTCGTCTTCAGCGTGATCACCACGAGATCCACCGGACCGATCTGCTCGGGCCGGGCAAACGCCGCCACCGGCGCCAGCCGCCGTGTGCCGTCGCGCTCGCGCAGCTCCCACCCGCGCGCCCGCACCGCCTCCAGATCGCCGCGCAGCAGAAAGCGCACGTCGCACCCCGCCAGCGCGAGGCGCACGCCGTAGTAGCCGCCGATCGCGCCGGCCCCGACGATCGCGACGGAGCGGAACATCACCGGGCCTCCCGCCGGCTCGGTCCGCGGCCGATCCGCCGACCGCCGCCGTCGCGCGCGCCGGACCCGGTTTTCATTTCAGGCTCTTCACGTAGAGCACGAGCGAATCGACCTGCGTCGGCGTGAGCACGCCGGCGAAGCTCGGCATCGCGTATTCGCTCTTCTCGTAGCCGGCGGCGATCTTGGCCGAGGGATCGAGGATCGACTCGCGCACATAGGCGTCGTCGACCGCGACCTTCAGCGGTTTGCCGCCGGCGAACACCGTGCGCTCGCTCCCGTAGAGGCCCTTCCAGACCGGGCCGTTTTTCACCACGATCGGGTTGGGCTCCGTCGCGTGGCACGCCACGCAGGCGAACAGCTGCGCCAGCCGCTGGCCCTCCTCGAGGGTCGCAGGACCGGCGTCGGCGGCCGCCGCGACGGTGCGCGGCGTGAGGTGGACCGCGATGTCGCCGAAGCCCTCCGCCCGCGGGTCGAATTTCGCCAGCTCGTAGGGCGTGGTGTAGGCGTTGTCCTCGAAGGCCTGCCCGTCGGCCGTCGCCAGCGACCAGCCCACGCGCAGCTGCATCACCGGCTTCATCCCGGGCACCCCGAGAAACACGCCGCGGCCGTCCGCCGCGAGGTAGGCGCTGCTCGCGGTCAACGCATCCTGGCCCGGCTTGCCGTCGGCCTTGTATTGGGGCGAGCCATACTTGTAGGTGCGTTGGTAGGCCCACGACTGCAGCGAATAGTTGGCCGGATCGCGGGCTTTCTTCGGATCGAGCGCCACGTCGAAGCGCAGCAGCACGCCGTTCTCCATCGGCACGACTTCGCGCGGCACCGTCGGCGGCGCGCCGGTGTGGCGGATGCGCACCAGCCCCGCCTGGGTGTCGACGACGTTGCCCCAGCCCAGCACCTGGAAACCCGCGATGTAGAGCTGGCCGTCGCGGGGATTCACCCCGCCGTTGAGCAGCGGCACGTCGATCCCGCGCACCAGGCTCGCCACCGCCGCCTGCGGCCGGCGCCCGCGGCGGTTCCACAGCACGCGGAAGACCTCCGGCTTGTTGAAGCCGATGTGGACCATCTCGTCGTTGATCGGCCCCAGCTTCGCGCCGTGCAGCCACACCTGCGACATCGCCGAGGAGTTGACCGGGTGCGGGATCCACGTGAGCGGCTCGGCCGGCGGCGCGGGATATTTCTCCTTCTCCGCAAAGGGCGGCAGGAACCCGTAGAACTGCCGGTCGCGCACGATGTGCAGCGGCGTCGACGGGATGTATTGGCCCTGCTGGTCGCTCGAGGTCACGAGCCCCGTGCGCAGGTCGACGCCGATGTTCGGCTGGCGGAATCCGTAGCCGAGCACCGTGCTGCGGCGGCCGTCGGCGCTGATGCGCAGCACCGAGCCGTTGTGCTTGCCCTCCGTCGTCGCCTGCTGGCCGCCTTTCGCGATCACGAATTCGCCGCCCGGCGCGAGCCGCACCTGCGAGGGAAACTCGCGCATGTCGGCCGTCTGCGCGAACGCGTTGGAAAACAGCTCGTGCACGTCCGCCTCCCCGTTGCCGTCCGTGTCGCGCAGCCGCCACAGGCCGTTCTTGTCGAAAACGAAAATCTCCTCGTCGCGGATCGCCGCCGTCATCGGCTCGTGCAGTCCCGAGGCGAAGCGCGTCCACCGCACCGGACCCGCCGGCTCGTGCAGCCCGCGCGCCAGCCAGATATCGCCGTCCAGCGTCACCACCACGCCCGTGCCGTCGCGCAGGAACTGCACGTCGCTCGGCCGGAAGCCGCGCCGCCACGGGTTCGCCGTCGGCAACCCGACCGCATCGGCGACGTAGGCGTCCTTCGCCGCCGACCGCTTCACGCCGGTCGTAATCTCCTGCGGCCACCGCCGCGGCGTGATGCGGGTCGGCTTCGCGCGCACCGCCGGGCTCGGCGGCGCCTCGCCCGCCCCGATCGCCACCGTGAACGTCACCGGCGTCGCTCCGGGCGAGATCACCACCGTCGCCACGCCTTTCTCCTCGGCGAGCGTCACCGCGCGCGCCGCCCCGGGCGCGACGCCGAGCGCGAGCTTGGCCGCGGGCGCCTTGGCCCCGAGCACGAGGCGCAGCGGCTTGTCCGCCGGCCCGACTTCGACCGATCGCTCCGCCACCGGCGCGGCCGCGCCGCCGGACGCGGCATACCACTCGGCGACCTTCGTGCCCGCCACCGTGAATTCCAGCACCGCCGTGCCGCCGATGAAGCGCACCGCCTCGAAGCGGCCCATCGCCTCCGGCAGCGGACCGCGGCCCGGCTCCGCGACCGTCGGCGCCGGCTCGCGCGGATCCGCGAGCACCGTCGCCTCGCCCGCCTGCCACCCCGGATACAGCCCGGTCGCGAGCCAAACCTTGCCGTCCGGTTGCGGCAGCCCCACCTGGCCGCCGGGAGTTTTCTTGGAAATGTCGTGATACGATCCGGGCGCCAGCGCCGTGGGCGTCACACCCGCCCCGCGCCACACCGCCGTGACGCGCAACAGATCCGGATCGAAGGCCGCCCAGACCTCGCCGCCGAGATTCAGGACCAGCGTGCGCGGCGAGAGGTTGTCGGCCGGAAACGCCGGGCCCGCCTTGCGGGCATCGAGCACCGAGGAGAATACCGGAAAATCCGGCTCCACCCACGCCGCCAGCGGCGAATCGACGGTCGGCGCCGGACGCGCCTTGCGGGCTTCGGCCTTCTTCGTGTCCGCCTTCTTCGGCGCGGCCTTCGACGCTTCGGCCGCGGCCAGCGATCCGGCCCCGAGCGCACCCGCCAGGACGGCGGCCACCCCCAGCGGGGCGAGACGGCGGAGGGAAACGGCGCGGGACAGGGCGGAAGCGGCGGGGAACGGCATACGCCCCGATCCCAAGCCAGACCCGCGCGAAACGGAAGCGAACTTTCGCGCGCCTCTGCCCCGTTGCCAACGCCCGGGATTTCCCGCCAACCTCCCGCCACCCCATGCACCACCCCGGCTTCTCCCTGCGCGCGCGCTTCCGCCGCGCCGTCCTGTTCCCCGGCCTCGCCCTCGCCGCCCTGGCACTGCTCGCGGCGCCCGCCCGCGCCGCCGAACCGCGGCCCAATATCCTCTGGTTCATCGTCGACGACATGTCGGCGAATCTCTCGAGCTACGGCGAGAAACTCGTCGCCACGCCGCACCTCGACCGGCTGGCCCGCGAGGGCACGCGCTTCAGCCACGCCTACACGACCGCGCCCGTCTGCTCGCCGTGCCGCTCCGCCTTCATCACCGGTCTCTACCAGACCTCCGTCGGCGCGCACCACCACCGCAGCGGCCGCGGCACCGAACGCATCGTCCTGCCCGCCGGCGTCGAACCCGTGCCCGCGATCTTCCAGCGCGCCGGCTACTTCACCTGCATCGGCTCCGGCCTCCCCGAGGTCAGCCGCAACGGCAAGGGCAAGAACGCCCGCAAAGCCGCCGGCGCCGCCCTCGGCAAAACCGACTACAACTTCGACTGGGATCCGAAAATCTACGACGCCGCCGACTGGGCCGGCCGCCGCCCCGGCCAGCCGTTCTTCATGCAGGTCCAGCTCGCCGGCGGCAAACTCCGCGGCGGCACCGATGCGCAGGCCCAGGCGCTTTCCGCCCGCGCCCGGACCGAGTTCGGCGCCTCCGTCGATCCCGCCCGGGTGACCCTGCCGCCCTACTACCCCCGCGACCCCGTGCTGCTCCGCGACTGGGCCGCCTACCTCGACGCCGTCCGCTTCACCGACAAACACGTCGGCGACGTCCTCGCGCGCCTCGAACGCGAGGGCCTCCTCGACCGGACCCTCGTCCTCTTCGCCACCGACCACGGCATCAGCCACGCCCGCGGCAAACAGTTTCTCTACGACGAGGGCGTCCACGTGCCCTTCATCGCCCGCGGGCCGGGCATTCCCCGCGGCCAGGTCCGCGACGACCTCGTCGAACTCATCGACCTGGCCCCGATCTCCCTCGCCGCCGCCGGCCTGCCCGTGCCCGCCGTCATGCAGGGCAAAAACGTCTTCGCCGCCGACTACCGGCCGCGCGACTACGCCTTCGCCGCCCGCGATCGCTGCGACGAGACCGTCGAACGCCTCCGCAGCGTGCGCGACGGCCGCTTCCTCTACATCCGCAATTTCCACCCGCTGCGCCCGCATCTCCAGCCCAACGCCTACAAGGACGGCAAGTCCATCGTCCGCACGCTGCGCTCCCTCCACGAAGCCAAGGCCCTCGACCCGCTCGCCGAATCGCTCCTGTTCAGCCCCACGCGCCCGACCGAGGAACTCTACGAATGGACCGTCGATCGCTGGCAGGTGAACAACCTCGCCGCCGACCCGGCCCACCGCGACACCCTCGCCCGCCTGCGCGCCCGCCTCGACCGCTGGATGGTCGAGACCGGCGACAAAGGCCCCGAATCCGACGCGATGTATGACAGCGACATGCAGGTCTACGTCGGCGAGGGCGGCCGGAAGGGCAGGGACGCCGCCGACAGCCCGACCGCGAAAAACATCGCGCTCATGAAGGCCTGGGCCAAGGCCGGCAAGTAGCCGCCCCGGGCCGCGCCCGCGGGACTCACTCCTCCGTCAGCACGCGCCGGATCGTCTGCGAGAAGTCGGCGATGCGGTAGGGCTTCGGCACGCTGCCGCGGAAGCCGTGCGCCCGGTAATTGCCCATCACCGGATCGCTCGAATAGCCGCTCGACACGATGCCGCGCGCCGAGGGATCGATCTTCAGGATCTCGCGCATCGCGTCCGCCCCGCCCATGCCGCCCGGCACGGTCAGGTCGACGATCACGAGGTCGAAACGCCGGCCCGAGATCTGCGCGATCGCGTATTCGCGCACCGCCGCGCCGCCGTCGTTCGTCAGTGTCACCTCCAGCCCCAGCCGCTCCAGCAGCGCCTGCGACATCTGCCGGATCGGCTCCTCGTCGTCCATGAACAGCACCCGGCCCGTCACCCGCTCGAACGGATTGGCCGAGGCCGCCGGCTTCGGCGGCTCCACCCGCGCCGCCGGCAGCCAGAGGCGGAAGGTCGAGCCGCGCCCCACCGCGGATTCCACCGTGATGTAGCCGCGGTGTTTCTGGATAACCGAATAGACCGTCGCGAGCCCGAGGCCCGTGCCGTATTCTTTCGTCGTGAAAAACGGCTCGAAAATCCGCGCCAGGTGCTCCGGCGCGATACCCCGGCCCGTATCCGCGATCTCCAGACGCAGGTAGTGCCCCGCCGGCAGCGTCGCCACCGCGCCCGTGGCGAGCGTCTCGTTGGCGAGGCTGAGCCGGATCAGCCCGCCGCCCGGCATCGCCTGCACCGCGTTGATCACCAGGTTCTGCACCACCTGCCCGATCTGGCCCTTGTCCGCATCCGCCGGCCGCAGGTCGTCGGCGATCGCGAACTCGCAGCGCGCCGCCGCGCCGTGCAGCGCGAATTCCGCCGCCTCGCGCACCACGTCGGCCAGCAGCACCGCCGTGCGCACCGGCTCGCCGCCCTTCGCGAAGGTCAGCAGCTGCTGCGTCAGTTCCTTCGCCCGCACCGTCCCGCGCTCCGCCTCCCGCAGCCATTTGCCGCCCGCCTCGCGCACCCGTTCGTCGAGCAGCGCCAGCGTCAGGTTGCCCATCACGATCGCGAGCAGGTTGTTGAAATCGTGCGCGATGCCGCCGGCCAGCACGCCGATCGACTCCATCTTCGAGGCCCGCAGCAGGTCCGCCTCGAGCCGCGAGCGCTGCGTCACGTCGCGCATCGCCAGCACCACGCCGATCGCCTCGCCCTGCAGGTCGTGCATCGGCGCGCACCGGCCTTCCACCCGGCGCGTCTCGCCCGTCCGCGGCTGCAGCAGCGTGTGCGGCGGCAGGTCCACCGCCCGGCCCTGGGACAGCGCCGCCGCCAGCGGCGCCGCGATCGGCTGGCCGGCCTGCGCCGACCCGAACTGGCAGATCTCCAGCAGCGTCCGGCCCGTCGCCTCCGCCCGCGGCCACCCGGTCAGCTCCGTCGCCGCGTCGTTCAGGAATTGCACGCGCCCGTCGCGGTCCACCGTCACGATCGCGTCCGACATCGCCCGCAGCGTCACGCTCAGCCGCTCGCGCTCCGCCGCCAGCGCCTGCCGCGCCCGCGTCATCTCCGTGAGGTCGACCAGCACGAGCTGGGTCCGCTCGTAGAAGGGCCGGCCTTCGATCTGCGGCGCCCACCAGTGGTAATACGCCCGCTTCTCCGTCCCGTCGAGGGCCCGCAGCGCGAACTCGCCCTCGCAGTCGTTGCGCCCGTCCCACAGCGCCCGGAAGGTCCGCCGCCGCGCCGCCATCGCCTCCGGCGTGAAGATCTGCGGCAGGCGCCGCATCCCGTCCTCGAGCGAGGCCGCCCCCACCAGCCGCAGCGTCGCTTGGTTCACGCCCACGATCTTCACCGCGAACACCTCGCGCCGCAGCTCGTCCGGGTTCGCCTCGCACCACGCCTCGAAGTCCGTCACCCCGCTCCGCCGCAGCCCGTCGAGCCACGCCAGCGTCGCCCGGTAATCGTATTCCAGAATGCCGAGCGGCGAATGCTCGAACAGCACGCGGTAGCGCTCCTCGCTCCGGCGCAACTCCAGTTCCGTCTGCTTGCGGGCCGTGATGTCGGTCACGAAGCCGTGCAGAAACAGCAGTTTCCCGCCCGCGTCGCGCACCGCGCGCACGTTCTCCTTGATCCAAGCCGTGGTCCCGTCCGGCCGCCAGATCTCCGACTCGAAATTGGTCACATGGTCGCTCTCGCCCAGCAGCCGGAAAAATTCCTCCCGCCGCGTCGGCGACACATAGAGGCCCGCCGTCTGCTCCGGCGTGATCCGCAGCAACGCGTCCACGCTCGGGTAGCCGAGGATCCGCGCCATCGCCGGGTTCACCCGCCGGAACCCGCCCTCCGCCCGGTTCTGATAGACGCCGTCGATGGCGTTCTCGAACAGTTCGCGGAAGCGTTCCTCGCTCTCCCGCAACGCCCGCGCCTGCCGCGCGTGCACGCGCCACCACAGCGCGCTCGCCGCCGCCGCTCCCGCCAGCAGCCACGCCGCCTCGTTCGCGCCGAGCCACGCCGCCACCACGTCACTTCCGGGGAGTTGCACGGGGAAATTCGGCAGGGTTGCGCATCACGGCCGGCGAAGGAAAGCCCTCCCCGCGGCCTTGTCGAGCGACGCCGCGCGCGGCTCCGGATTTTCCGTCGCCGCCGTCGCCCCGTCCGCCAAGCTTCCCCTATGTCCCTCGTCCTGCGCCCGGCCACCGCCGCCGACGTCCCCCGGATCCTCGCCTTCATCCGCGGCCTCGCCGCCTACGAACGTCTGCTCGACGAGGTCGAGGCCACGCCCGAGCGCCTGACCGCCACGCTCTTCCCCGCCGACGGCCGGCCCGCCGCCGAATGCCTGCTCGCCTTCCTCGACGGCGAGCCCGCCGGCTTCGCGCTCTGGTTCACGAACTACTCCACCTTCCTCGCCCGCCCCGGCCTCTACCTCGAGGATCTGTTCGTCGAGCCCGGGCTGCGCGGCCGCGGCGTCGGCAAGGCCCTTCTCCTCCACCTCGCCGGCCTCGCCGCCGCCCGCGGCTACGGCCGCATGGAATGGACCGTCCTCGACTGGAACGAGCCCGCCATCGCCTTCTACGAATCCCTCGGCGCCGTGCGCAAACGCGAGTGGCAGATCTGCCGCCTCAGCGGCCCCGCCCTCGCCCGCCACGCCCCCGCGCCGCCGGCCTGAGCGCAGCCCGCCTTCCGCGGCGGCCTGCGGAAAATCCGCATCGCCGCTCCGCATCCACCGCACGTTTTTTGTTTTGCCGCGCGAAACGGATTCGGGCGGCCTCGTGGCCGATGCCCCCCGCCCCGCCGCCCAACGACGCCCTCGCCGAATTGGCCGAGGTGCTCGGCGAGGACAACGTGCGGACGCTCGTGCGCACGTTTCTCCGCGACTTTCCCAACCAGCTGCGCGAACTCGGCGTCGCCGACCGCCGCAACGCCCACCGCATCGCGCACAGCATGAAGAGCAACTCCCGCCTCATGGGCGCCCTGGAGCTCTCCCAGCGGATGCTCGGTCTCGAGGAACGCCTCACGCCCGCCGAAGGCCCCGGCGTCAACGCCGACGACCTCGCCGCGATCGCCGCCGGCTTCGCCACCATCGCCGTCGCGCTGCGCGCCTTCGTCGGCGATTGACCCGCGCCCATGCCCGCCGAGCCGGAGTCGCGGAGCGGCGTGTCGCACGGCGACCGTCCGGCCCCGGCCGACGCATCCGCGGCCGCCGCGCGCCGCGGCAGATTGCCGTCCCGTCAAGGCCGCTTGCTTGCGGCGGTGCGCATCGCCCGCGCGCCCGCGTCCCGCCGGGCGGGCTCCGCCGGCTCAGGGATCGACCAAGCCCGCCTGGATGCACCAGCGGGTGAGGCTCGCGACTTCGCGCACGCCCACTTTTTCCATGATGTTCGCGCGGTGCTTCTCCACCGTGCGCACACTGAGATTGAGCTGCGACGCGATCTCCTTGGACATCTGGCCCGCCGCGACGAGCTTCGCGATTTCCTGCTCCCGCTCCGTGAGCGGCACCGGCAACGGCGGCCGCGCCACCGCGAAGCCCGACGCCGAACCGCCCTTGGCCCGCACCCGGCTCGCGAAAAACATCCCGCCGCTGCGCACCGTCTCGACGGCGCTGAGCACGTATTCGATCGGCTCCGTCTTGTCCACGTAGCCGTTGACGCCGAGGATCATCAGGTCCGCCGGCAGGCGCTCGCTCGGATGCGCCGTGATCACCAGAATCTTCATCTCCGGCACCGCGCGCCGCACTTCGCGCGCAATCTCGATGCCGTTCAGGTCGGGCAGCATCAGGTCCACCACCAGCATGTCCGGCTTTTCCCGCAGGCAAAACTCCAGGCCGGGCTTGCCCAGCCCGAACTCACCGACCACCTGCAGGTCTTTCACCTTGCCGAGCGTCAGCAGGATCAACTGACGAAACATCGTTTCGTCTTCGATGAGGACGGCGCGGAGTTTTCGCATGAAAGGCGGCGGTGACCGAAAGCGTTATTGCTTGAACCGCAGCAAAACAACGACGGATTCGTCGTCGCCCGCCGCGTGATGACAAGGACCGTGTGACAACCACCTACTTCAAACTCAAGCCAACATTGCGGTGCCGTCGATCCCCCCGCGCCGCCGCCTGCTTTTTGCGGCTGGATTGCATCTGACATGTCCGCCTCGCTCCCCGCCTCCGCCGCCGGTTCCGAACCCGCCCACGTTCTCGTGGTCGAGGATTCGTCGGTCTTCCGCGAGATGCAGGGCCTCCTCCTCCGTCAGGCCGGCTACGAGGTCGCGCTCCACGAGAATCCCCAGGCTGCCCTCGAGGAGGCGCGCCGCCGCCGCTTCGATCTCGTGATCATCGATTACGAACTGCCCGACATGAACGGCCAGCAGTTCATGCTCGCCCTCCGCGAGACCCAGCCGGGCATCGCCGCCATCTTCGTTTCCGGCTCCCTGACGCTCCAGCTCGCGATCCAGCTCACCAGCCAGGGCGTCGCCGGCATCTTCAACAAGCCCGCCAACCCCAAGTCGCTGCTCGAAAAGGTCACCGAGATCCTCGCCCGCAACTCCGCCCGCGATCCCGGCGCCCGCGCCGGCAGCAACAACGCCTCGCTCCCCACCGCCCGCCGCGGCCACCCCGCCGCGGCCGCCCCCGCCGCCGATCCCGCCGCCGACCGCGTCGCCTACACGCCGCGCTTCATCGCCGGCGCTTCCACCGCGTTCCGCGAGTTCAGCCACCGCCTCTGGAAGGTCCGCGACTTCCGCGCCGTGCTGCTCCTGCAGGGCGAACCGGGTTCGCCGTTCGAACTCTTCGCCCGCGAGATCGCCGAACACTCCGTGTTCCGCGACGGCCCCGTGATGCTCGCCGACGCGGCCGAGTTCACCCCGCCGCGCCTGATCGAGGTCCTCGCCCCCTCGATTCTCTCCCACGACGCCGGCACCCTCATCGTCGACGGGGTCGAGACCTTCACCGACGAGCAGCAGGCGACGCTCGAAAACCTCATCACCGGCCGCGACGTCTTCCTCCCCTTCGCCCGGCGCTTCCGCCTGGTCCTCTCCGCCACCCATCGCCTCTCCGAACGCGTCGATGCGGGCACCTTCGGCGAAACTCTCTTCTACAAGATCTCCTCCGTCACCCTCGCCGTCCCCGCCCTCCGCGAGATGCGCGACGACATTTTGCCCAACGCCGAACGCCTGCTCGCTCTCAAGCCCGGCCCCGACGGACAGATCCCCGTCCTCGCGCCCGAGGCCGCCGACTGGCTCCGGCAACACGACTGGCCCGGCAACTACGAGGAATTCGCCCGGGTGCTGCTTCACGCCGCCGAAACCGCCGACGGCGGCACCATCAGCCGCGCCGTCCTGCTCGCGAGCCACCGCCTCGATCAAGCCACCCCGGTCGCACCCGCGCCGCGCCGCGTCGCCCCGCCCCGGCCGTTGCTCCCGCCCGTGGCCTCGGAACCGCCGCCGCCCGCTATCGCTCCCACGCCCTCGCCCGCTCCGGCCCCCGCGGTCGGCGCGATCGTCC
>JACCDX010071757.1_pt1 | contig 24991 bp, 24 predicted proteins | sample 7449681 | NCBI WGS metagenome assembly JACCDX01 (sample SAMN15323450, study PRJNA562643) | freshwater metagenome | isolation source: river surface water | place: USA:Blue River Watershed | collected 2017-08-18
ATGGCCGAGCCCGAAGAGATCGCGCGGGTGGTGCTGTTCCTCGCGTCCGACGCCGCCAGCTACGTCACCGGCATTTGCATGACGATGGACGGCGCGGCCTCGCCCATCGTCGTCTGAGGCCCTTGCCCGTCACTTGACCTGCACGCTCTGCAGGTAAGTCACCAGCGTGTCCAGCCGCTGGCGCACCTGGCGCTCGGGCTTCCAGCGGCCCATGCGGGTTTCCTGCGCGTCTTCACGGAAACGTTGACCCCAGACCGGCATTTCGCGGCTGCCGTGCGGGCCGGGCTCGTTCATGCCCCGGCCGTCGATCATCTCGCGCACCTGCTGCTCCGGCAGCTTGCCGCCGTGGCGCTGCGCCAGCGTGGTCAGGTCCGAAGGGGCCTTGACCAGAAAAGGCCGCAGCGGGCCATCGCCCCTGGCGGTGGTGCCATGGCAACTGGCGCATTGGTGGTCGTATTCGATGCGGCCTTTTTCAAGGGGCGTGAGCGCCCAGGCGTTGGCTGTCACGGCGAGCAGACTGGCGATCACACGCGCCGGGGTAAAGGGGGTTTTCATGGTCATCTCCTGTGCAATACCCGGCATCCTCCCTGCACCGCATGGCCAGATCGGTGCGCACGCGCACAGGCGACACGGCTGACTTGGTTGACTACCGGTTTTGCGTCAGCATGCGACACCGCGTGACGCAGGAGGGGCCCGATGGGCAAGGATTTTTCGACCATGGAGGACAGCAACCGCTCGTCCAACCCCAGCATCCATGACGTGCTGCGCGCCAGCCGGCGCGAAGCCCTGAAGATCGGTGCGGTGGCCGGGCTCGGCGCCCTGCTGCAGCCTCTGGCCGGCTGCGCCAGCCTGGGCAGCGGAACTCGTCTGGGCTTCACCGCCGTACCGCCTGACAGCGCTGACCGGCTGGTCGTGCCGCCGGGCTATGTGGCCCAGGTGCTGGCGGCCTGGGGCGATCCGGTCGGCATCGCGGGCCGCATGCCGGCCTTCCGCAAGGACGCCAGCAACAGCGCCGAAGACCAGTCAGTGCAGCTGGGCATGCACCACGACGGCGTGGCCTTCTTCCCGTTCGACGGCTCGTCCTCCCATGGCCTGATCGCGCTCAACCACGAATACACCGACGACGGTCTGCTGCACCCGGATGGCTTTGTGCCCATGACGCCCGCCAAGGTGAAGAAGTCGCAGAACGCGCATGGCCTGTCGGTGTACGAAGTGAAGCTCCATGGCCAGCAGTGGGAGGTGGTGCGCCCTTCCCGCTTCGCACGCCGTTTCACCATGGACACGCCCTTTGCCGTGGGCGGCCCCGCAGCCGGACACCCGCTGATGCGCACCGCCGCCGACCCGGCCGGGCGCACCGTGCTGGGCACGCTCAACAACTGCGCCAGCAGCCGCACGCCCTGGGGCACCTACCTCTCGGGCGAAGAAAACTTCGCCTTCTACTTTGGTGCGGGCAAAAACCTCGACGCGCACCAGCAGCGCTGGGGCCTGCGCGAAAAAAGCTTTTACGCCTGGGAAAACAGCGACGCGCGCTTCGATGTGCAAAAGACGCCGAACGAACCGAACCGCTTTGGCTGGGTGGTCGAGGTCGACCCGATGGACCCCGACAGCACACCGATCAAGCGCACGGCGCTCGGCCGCGCCGCGCACGAAGGCGCCTGGGTGGCCCTCACCCGCGACCAGCGGGCGGTGGTGTATTCGGGCGAGGACGCGCGCTTTGAGTACATCTACAAATTCGTCAGCCGGGACCGCATGCAGCCCGGTGGCGCCAGGGCCAACCGCGAACTGCTCGACCATGGCACGCTGTATGTGGCGCGCTTTGACGCCCATGGCCGTGGGGTGTGGCTGCCGCTGGTGCACGGGCAGGGGCCGCTGACCGCCGCCAACGGTTTTGCCGACCAGGGCGAGGTGCTGATCAAGGCGCGGCAGGCCAGCGACCTGCTGGGTGGCACCCGGATGGACCGGCCCGAATGGCTGACCATCGACACGGCTTCGCGCTGGGTCTACTGCACGCTGACCAACAACACGCAGCGCGGCGAAAGCGGCAAACCCGGTGTGGACGCGGCCAACCCGCGGGCCAACAACACCATGGGCCAGATCATCCGCTGGCGCGAGGACGGCGACCACGATGGCACCGGCTTTGAGTGGAACCACCTGCTGCTGGCCGGCGACCCGGTCAACGAGCGCGCCGAGGCCCGGGGCAATGTGCGCGGCGACTTTTTCGGCTGCCCCGACGGCCTGGGCTTTGCGCCCAATGGCCTGCTGTGGATCCAGACCGATGCCCACGCCACCCAGATGTACAAGGGCGAGTTCGCGCGCATCGGCAACAACCAGATGCTGGCCTGCGACACCACGACCGGCGAGGTGCGGCGCTTCCTGACCGGACCGGTCAACTGCGAGATCACGGGCATCGCCTTCACGCCCGATGGCCAAAGCCTGTTCATCAGCGTGCAGCACCCGGGCGAGACCCCGTCGGACCGCAGCGACCCCAAGGACCCGCAGCGCTACTCGAGCTGGCCGGACCATGCGCCCGACGGTCGGCCGCGCTCGGCCACCGTGGTGATCCGCAAACGCGATGGCGGTGTGATCGGCAGCTGACACAAGGCCAGCAGGACTACACCCTCCGATGGATGGGCCCGGCCGCCTCTGCGGCCTAGCATGGTCAGCCCACCTTCATGGAGATGACCATGCCCCCTTTCCGCAAGATCCTCGTGCCCGTGGACGGCAGCAGCACATCAGGCAAGGCGCTCGACTATGCGCTGCAGCTGGCCAAGGACAACCAGAGCCAGGTGCGGGCGCTGCACGCGATCGATGAACTGGGCTACCTCAGCGGCTACGAATACTCGGGCGAGCTGATGGACGCCGCCCGCAAAAGCGCTTCGGAGGTGCTGCAAAAGGCGGTGCTCGCCGCGCAGGCCAAGGGGGTGCCGCTGGACACCCGGCTGGTGGACCAGCCCGGTCAGCGCCTGGGCCAGACGGTGGCCGACGAGGCCGCCGGCTGGGGCGCCGATCTGGTGGTGGTCGGCACCCACGGGCGGCGCGGCGTGGGCCGCGTGCTGATGGGCAGCGGTGCCGAGCAGATCGTGCGCATGGCCCCGGTGGCGGTGCTGACCGTGCGCGGCGACTGAGCGCCGGTCGAGCAGAGGCCAGCTTCAGTCGGCGTAGATGCCGCTGGCCTTGATGATGGGCGCCCACTTGGCCAGCTCGGCCATCACAAAGGCCTTGTGCGCCGTCGGCTCGACCCGGTTGTCGGTGATGACGGTGGCACCGCCGGCCTCCTGCTTGCGGATGAACTCCGGATCCTTCACGGCCGCCTTGAGGGCGTCGTTGAGCTTTTTGAGCACGGGCGCCGGTGTGCCCTTGGGCGCGTACAGGCCCTGCCAGATGGTGACGGTGAAGTCCTTGTAACCGGCTTCCTGCAGGGTGGGCATGTCCTTGAGCGCGGGGGAGCTCAGGCGCACGGGCGTGGTCACGGCATAGGACTTGACCTTCTTGCCCTCCACCTGCGGGATGGTGGTGGTGGTCTGGTCGCACATCAGGTCGATCTGCCCGCCGATCAGGTCGGTCATGGCCGGCGCCGTGCCTTTGTAGGGCACCGACACCATGTCCACCTTGAGGGTGGACTGGAACAGCATGCCGCACAGGTGCGAGGCCGAGCCGGGGCCGGCGTTGCCAATGCTGATCTTGCCCTTGTTGGCCTGGACCCAGCTGACCAGTTCACTCAGGTTGTTGGCCGGCAGTGTGGGACGGGCGATCAGGTTCATCGGGTTCTCGCTGACGAGGCCGAGGTACTCGAAGTCCTTTTCCACGTTGTAGGGCAGGTTGCGGAAGAAGGTGGGCAAGGTGGCCTGCGCGATGTGGGTGAACAGCAGGGTGTAACCGTCGTTGCTGGCGCGCGCCACCTTGGCCACACCGATCGAGCCCGACGCGCCGGGCGCGTTCTCGACCACGATGCTGTGCCCGCCCAGCACCTTGCTCATGGCCTGGGCCAGGTCGCGTGCGGCCTTGTCGGTGGGGCCGCCTGCGGCATAAGGCAGCACAAAGGAGATGGGTTTGCCGGCAGCCGGGTAGTCCTGCGCCAGCGCGCTGACGGCGCCCAAAAGCCCTGCAGCGCACAGCAGGGACGAGGCCAGAGAAACGGGAGAGAGCTTCATGGTCATGACCATCCTTGGTGGGGTTTGGAAACAGTGGCGGTGGCCGGCCTGTGCGGGCTCGATGCTAGGGCGATGGCCTGCAGCGCGACACAGGGTTATCCATGCCTGCAGGGGTATTCACCGGCCTGCGGCCAGCGCGGCGCAGACGGCCTGCGTCACGTCCACCGTGCGCGCATGGCCGCCCAGGTCGCCCGTGTGCAGGGCCGGGTTGGCGGTGACGTTTTCAATCGCCTGCATCAGGCGTTTGGCCGCATCGTTCTCACCCAGGTGTTCGAGCAGCATGACCACCGACCAGAAGGTACCCACCGGGTTGGCCAGGCCCTTGCCCATGATGTCGAAGGCCGAGCCGTGGATGGGCTCGAACATGCTGGGGTAGCGGCGCTCGGGGTCGATGTTGCCGGTGGGCGCGATGCCCAGGCTGCCCGCCAGCGCGGCGGCCAGGTCGCTCAGGATGTCGGCATGCAGGTTGGTGGCCACAATCGTGTCCAGGCTCGCCGGCCGGTTGACCATGCGCGCGGTGGCGGCGTCCACCAGTTCCTTGTCCCACTTCACGTCGGGGAACTCTTTGGAGATTTGCACGGCGATCTCGTCCCACATCACCATGGCGTGGCGCTGGGCGTTGCTCTTGGTCACCACCGTGAGCAGCTTGCGCGGGCGCGACTGCGCCAGCCTGAACGCGAAACGCAGGATGCGCTCGACGCCGGCGCGGGTCATGATGGACACGTCGGTGGCCGCCTCAATGGGATGCCCCTGGTGCACCCGGCCGCCCACGCCCGAGTACTCGCCTTCGGAGTTTTCGCGCACGATGACCCAGTCGAGGTCCTTGGGCGTGCAGCGCTTGAGGGGCGCGTCGATGCCCGGCAGGATGCGGGTGGGGCGCACGTTGGCGTACTGGTCAAAGCCCTGGCAGATCTTCAGGCGCAGGCCCCACAGCGTGATGTGGTCGGGGATGTGCGGGTCGCCGGCCGAGCCGAAAAGAATCGCATCTTTGTTGCGCAGGGCGTCCAGGCCGTCGGCCGGCATCATCACGCCATGCTCGCGGTAGTAATCGCCGCCCCAGCCAAAGTTTTCAAATTCAAAGGCGAAGGCGCCACAGGCCTGGGCCAGCACCTCCATGACCTGCTGGCCGGCAGGAATGACTTCTTTGCCAATGCCGTCTCCGGGGATGGTGGCGATGCGGTAGGTGTTCATGGTGCGTGGGGGTCAGGGGTGAAGGATGGCGCCATTGTGGATTCGCCAGAACTCAACAAACGCCCTAACATTCAAACCATTGTTAACCTGGGATCAACAATGGCAAGCCGCATCCAGCCCGCCGACCTGGGCTTTTTCTCCACCCTGGCCATGGCCGGGAGCCTGAGCGCCGCCGCCCGCGAAATGCGCATCACCACGGCCGCCGTCAGCCGGCGGCTGTCGCAGATGGAAGCCCGCCTGGGCGTGCCGCTGGTGACCCGCACCACCCGGCGCATGGGCCTGACGGTGGAGGGGGAGACCCTGCTGCGCCACGCCCGCAGCATCCTGGCCGAAATGGCCGAGCTGGAGCAGCAGCTGGGCGCCAGCCAGGCCAGCCCGAGCGGGCTGCTGCGCATCAATGCCACGCTGGGTTTCGGGCGCAGCCACGTCGGTCCGCTGATCGGCCGCTTCGTGGAGCAGCACCCGCAGGTGGATGTGCAGCTGCAGCTGTCGGTGGACCCGCCCGCGCTCACCGACGACGCTTTCGATGTCTGCATCCGCTTCGGCCCGCCCCCCGATGCGCGCGTGATCGCGCGCAAGCTGGCCGACAACCGCCGCCTGCTGTGCGCCGCCCCCTCGTATCTGGCACGCCATGGCACACCGAAGACGCCTGCCGACCTGACCCGCCACAACTTCATCAGCATCCGCCAGGGCGACGAAGCCTACGGCGTGCTGCGGCTCAGCCGGGGCGAAAGGGGCCGCAGCGAGACGGTCAAGACACGCGGCAACCTGACCACCAACGACGGCGGCATCGCGGTGCAGTGGGCGCTCGAAGGCCACGGCATCCTGCTGCGCGCCGAATGGGACATCCGCCAGCACCTGCAGCAAGGCCAGCTGGTGCAGCTGCTGGCGCCCTACCAGGCGCCCGACGCCAACATCTACGCGGTCTACCCGGCCCAACACAGGGCGACGGCGCGGGTGCAGGCCTTTGTGGACTTCATGGCCGAGGCACTCCTGCCGGATGCCCAACCGGCCGTTCAGGCGATCAGGTAAGCGCCAGCGAGCGGGCGCGCCACGCCGGTGACCATGCGCGGCGCGCCCTGCAGCGCCTGCGTCGGCTGCATCACCCGGCCCTTGATGGCGTTGTACGCCAGACCGTCGGCCCGTGGCCTCCATGTGTTTCGCGAACGACAAGGCTCGCTTTGAACATTGGCAATTCCACAAGCGGGCGCCGATCACCACAATCGGTCCACACATTCATGCATGCGGCCCAACGATATGTCCAACCCTGAAATACGCCGCGCCAGTGCGTCCAAGGCCTCCAGCAAGCCCCTGAGCGGCATGCTCGTGGTTGCACTGGAGCAGGCGGTTGCCGCTCCTTATTGCTCCAGCCGGCTCGCCGATGCCGGAGCAAGGGTCATCAAGATTGAACGCCCCGAGGGCGACTTCGCGCGCGGGTATGACCGCAGCGTGCATGGCCAGGCCTCCTACTTTGTCTGGATCAACCGGGGCAAGGAATCGGTGGCCCTGGACCTCAAGCAAGCACCGGATCTTGCAATCCTCGAGCGCATGATCGCCAGCGCCGACATCTTTGTGCAGAACCTCGCGCCGGGCGCCGCCGCGCGGCTGGGCCTGGGATCGTCCAGGCTGCGGCAACGCCACCCCCGCCTCATCACCTGCGACATCAGCGGCTACGGAGAGCATGGCACACAACAGGAAATGAAAGCCTATGACCTGCTGGTGCAGGCCGAGTCGGGACTCATTTCGGTCAGCGGTGCGCCCGGTGAATGGGGCCGCATTGGCGTCTCGCTGTGCGACATCACCGCCGGCATGAATGCCCTGCTAGGCATCCATCAGGCCTTGCTGCAGCGTGCGCTGACCGGGCGGGGCAGCGGCGTGCGCGTGTCGCTTTTCGACTCGGCCGCAGAGCTCATGAGCGTGCCTTACCTGCTGGGTCTGTATGGCGGACGGGCGCCGTCACGCGTTGGCCTCAAGCACCCGAGCATCACCCCTTACGGCGTATTCACCTGCGCCGATGGCCGTGAGATCGTGATTTCGATCCAGAACGAGCGCGAGTGGGCCAACTTCTGTGTGCATGTGCTTCGCCGCCCCGAGCTGGCCCATGATCCACGTTGTGGTGACAACGCCTGCCGCTGCGCGAACAGGGATTTCGTCGATGGCCTGGTCGCACAAGTCTTCGGAAGCTTAGGCAGTGGCGAAATCATCGACCGTCTCACGGCGGCAGGAACCGCCTACGGCAACGTCAACTCGGTCCACGACCTGATCGAGCATCCACAGCTGCGCACGCGCCCCATGCCCGTTGGCGGCTTCAGGGTGCGCATGCCGGCCTCGCCCTGGCAGGTGGAGTGGGAAGACGCCGACTATGCCCCGGCACCCGGGATCAACGAACATGGCGCCGCCTTGCGCGAGGAATTTGCCGCCATCCCCACACCCGCCTTCTGAATTTTTTGAACTTCCATGGAGACTTCAATGAACCCTCAACCTGTTTTCGTCAAGCGTCTGGGCATCCTGCGACGCAAGGACGGCATGACACACCAGGAATTCACCGAGCACTGGCTCAAGCGACATGCCGCCCTCTGCGTCAAGTTGCCCGGTTTGCGCCGCTATTCGGTGAACCTGGTGGACCGCGCGCGTTTTCCTCATTTCGACTTCGACGGTTTTTCCGAACTCTGGTTCGACTCCGAAGAAGCACTGACCAGCGCGCTCTCCAGCCCCGAAGGCAAGACCCTGCTGGCCGACTTGCCCAATTTCGCCAAGGATGTCTCTCCAATCATTTCGGTCGAGCACCAGATGCTCTGGCCTTGAGGCACGCCCATCATGAAAGCACTACACAACAAGATTGCCATCGTCACCGGCGCAGCGGCCGGCTTTGGAGAGGGCATTGCCCGACTCTTTGTCGCCGAGGGCGCCCGCGTCCTGCTGGCCGACCTGGACCTCGAACGCGCCAGGGCGGTCGCCGCGAGCCTGGGACCGGCAGCATATGCTGTGCGATGCGATGTATCGCGTGCGCAGAATGTGGAGGCTGCCGTGCAGGCCTGCGTGCAGCAATTCGGCATCCCGCAGGTGGTCGTCAACAATGCCGGCACCACGCACCGCAACCAGCCTATGCTGGAAGTCGATGAAGCCACCTTTGACCGGGTGTTCAACGTCAACGTCAAATCCATCTACCACATGGCACGCGCGGTGGTCCCGCTGCTGCGCAAGCAAGGCCACGGCTGCATCATCAACATCGGATCGACTGCAGGCCTGCGCCCCCGCCCAGGTCTGACCTGGTACAACGCCTCCAAGGGCGCAGTCAACCTGCTGTCCAAATCGATGGCTGCAGAGCTGGGGCCCGACGGCATTCGGGTCAACGCCATATGCCCGGTCATGGGGGCCACGGGCCTGATCGAGCAATTCCTGGGCACGGCGGACACCCCCGAGGCGCGCGCGCGCATCACGGCCGGCATTCCGCTGGGCCGCATGTCGACCCCGGCCGATGTGGCGCAGGCAGCGCTGTACCTGGCCAGCGATGCGTCATCTTTCATCACCGGCGTGGAATTGCCGGTGGATGGTGGTCGCACGATCTGAGGCACCACGCGAAAGCGCACATGTCTTCGCGTCAACACCTGGCACTGTACGGTTGCGACGAGCCCTTGCCACCGCGCACACGCCTGTGCTGCGGCCCTTGGGTTTTCGAAAGAATCGGCGGGCACTTCGGCGCGATCCATGCCGATGGGCATGAGGTCTGGCATGGAGCGGCCTTCCTGTTTCGGGATGCCGGCTGGGGCACGCCCGAACCGGTTTTCGAGCACGTGCACCTGCACAGACAAACGGACGCATTTGAGCTGGAGCTGCTCGGGCACATTAACTGTGCCGCCAGCGATGTGGCTGGCGAACCTGCAGAGGGTGCGCGCATCGAGCTGCGGCTGCAGGTGCAGGGCCATGCATCCGGCGAGCTGCACTGGCACGCTCAGGCCACCCCCACGCACAACCTTCTGGCCAACCGCTGCGGGTGGGTGCTGATGCACCCGCTGTCGGTTGCGGGAGGGCCGGTTGAAATCGAACATGTTGATGGCCGCCTCAGTCAGTCCACATGGCCCACCGAGGTGGCGGCCTGGCCGCCCTTCATCGGTGTCCGGGGCATCCGCCATGCCTATGCGCCCGGTCGCTGGGCCGAGGCCATGCTGCCCGATGAAGACCACGAACTGGAAGACCAGCGCAACAACGCAGATGCTTCATTCAAGACCTACAGCCGCTCCAATCTGATGCCCCGCCCCTACCTGCTGCGGCAGGGCGAGACACTGAGCCGACAGATGCACCTGCGTTTACTGAAGACGCACGCTGCGCCGGCCATCAAGGCTCCAGTGGTTTTGCAGGTGGCACCCTTGTCCACCAGCACGCCGCATGCCACCGCGTTGGGCCTGTCCATCACGCCCGAGATGACACGCTCGCCACCGCCTTGGCTTCGGGACGCGGTGCATGGCTGGCGCCCCGCCTTTTTGCATCTGACCTTGTGGTCGCAGACCGTTGAGGCCGAGGTGGATTGGGCTGGTGCGCGCAGCCTTCTGGACTGGACCGGCAGCAACTTGCGACTGGACGTGTGCATGGCCGAGCTATCCGTTCAAGTCGAATGCCAAGAGGCGCGCCTGCAGGCGCTGGCCCACAGGCTTGATTTGGCAGGCATCACGCCCGCCCGCGTGGCAGCCCTGCCCTGTGGCCCTCGCACCGCCAGCCTGCTCAGGGCGATTTTTCGAGGCGCGGTCATCGGTGGGGGCACGCCGCATTTCTTTGCCCAGCTGAACCGTCTGGAGGTCAGTGGAGGTGAGGATTTCATGGCGTTCACCGTGTGCCCCATCGTGCACGGGACCGACGAAGAGACCGTGATGGATGGCCTTCGGAGCCTGCCCTCCATGCTCGAGACGGCGCGGCGAAGGCATCCAGGACGTCAGTGGCACCTGGGGCCCAGCGCGCTTTCGGCGCGTGCCAGCCCTTTGGGACCGCAGCCCTTCAGCGACGGTCAACAACGCATTGCACTGGCCCGCAGGGATCCGCGCACGCAAGGTCTTTTTGGCGCGGCGTGGCTGCTCGGGCATCTGGCCGCAGCGGCCCAGTCAGGCGTCCACTCGGTCACCCTGCCCCCCTTGCTTGGCGAGGATGGACTCATGGGGCTGTCGTGCGGAACGCGGCGCGCAACCCCTTCGGCCGCTGTGCTTGATGTGTGTCTGCGCTGGACGGTCATGAGGGGCATGACGCCATCGCTTTCTCGCCTGGTGTCCTCCAACCCGCAGCTCGCAGCCATCGCCGGTCGGGGGCCAAGGGGCGATCAGGTCCTCCTCGCCAACCTGGGGGCGCAGCCGCAGCGCATTGACTGGCCGCAGACCGGCCGGTGGCGCTGCCTCGATGCCCAGAGCTGGCTGCAGCACCTTGATGAGCCCGGCCACAGTCCATGGCGGGCGTCGGGCGAAGTGCCAGCCAGTCTCCTGATCGGACCTCATACACTGGCTTGTATCGATCTGGATGCAAGCCTGGAGACTGAACATGCTGCCTGACATTGATTCATTGGCGCTGTTCGTGCGTGCCGCCGAACTGCGCAGCCTGACCAAGGCAGCCGAAGCCTCGCACATCGGTCTGGCCGCAGCGAGCCGGCGCATGGCCCTGCTCGAGCACCGTTTCAGCACCACGCTGTTCGAACGATCGTCCCGCGGCGTCGAACTGACGGCCGCAGGCGCTTCCCTGCTGCCGCATGCGCGCGCACTGCTGGTCGAGCTCAACCAGATGCAAGCCGAAATGCGCGATCACGCCAACGGACGCAAGGGTGCCCTGCGCCTGCTGGCCAACACCTCGGTCATCACTGACACGCTGCCCGATGATCTGGCCGCCTTTGCGCACCACAACCCCGATGTACAGGTCGTCGTGGAGGAGCGCTGGAGCGAGGAGATCGTGCGCGCCCTGCAGGCGGCCGAAGCGGATGTCGGCATTGTGGTGGAAGGCACCGTCGCCGATGGCCTGGAAACCCTGCCCTACTGCATGGATCGACTGGCGGTGGTGATGCCCCATGACCACCCTCTGGCGGCATTCCCGAGCCTGGGCCTGAACAACGTGCTCGACGATGAGCTGATCACCCTGGAAGGCGGGGCCTCGATGACCCGCTTGCTGGCGGCGCAGGCCGCCATCGCCGAACGGACACTGCAGCTGAGGGTGCAGGTGCGCAGTTTCGAGGCGGTGTGCCACATGGTGGCCGCCGGCCTGGGGCTGGGCCTGCTGCCCGAGCGGGCGGCACAGGTTCTGGCCAAGGGACTGGACCTGACCGTTCGGCCCCTGCACGAACCCTGGGCGACGCGGCGCATGCTGCTTTGCCTGCGCAAGGAGCGTGGCAGCACGCCTTCGGTGTCCAAGCTGCTGACATTTCTGTGTGGCCGGGGCCATCTGCCCGAGGCCACGGATAATCCATGAGGAGCGGATCATGAGTCTTCAACCATTGCAGGGTGTCCTGGTGGTCTCCCTGGAACACGCTGTGGCTGCACCCTATTGCTCCAGCCGCCTGGCCAATGCGGGCGCACGGGTCATCAAAATCGAGCGGCCCGAGGGGGATTTCGCGCGCGACTACGACCGCGAGGTCTACGGCGAATCTTCGTATTTCGTGTGGATCAACCAGGGCAAGGAATCGCTGGCCCTGGATCTGAAGCGTGAAGCCGATCGCCAGCGCATGCGCGAACTGCTGGCCCAGGCCGATGTCTTTGTGCAGAACCTCGCGCCGGGGGCAGCCGAGAGGCTGGGCCTGGGTTCGCGCATGTTGCGCGAACAGCACCCGCGGCTGATCACCTGCGACATCACCGGCTACGGTGAAAGCGGACCCATGCACGACCTCAAGGCCTATGACCTGCTGGTGCAGGCTGAAAGCGGCCTGGTTTCGGTCAATGGCGCCCCCGGTCCCTGGGGGCGCATCGGTGTGTCCATCTGCGACATCACTGCCGGCATGAATGCCACCCAGGGCATTCTTGAAGCCCTGCTGCTGCGAGAGCGTTCCGGGCAGGGCAGCGCCCTGCAGGTCTCGCTGTTCGACTCGGCAGCAGAGCTGATGGCCGTGCCTTATCTGCAGGCCCGGTATGGTCAGGGCACACCCCAGCGGGGTGGCCTCAGGCACCCCAGCATTGCCGCTTATGGGGCCTTCATCTGCAGCGACGGCCGTGAAGTGGTGCTGGCCGTACAGAACGACCGCGAATGGCAGGCTTTTTGCCAGCATGTGCTGCAGGACCCTTCTCTCGCGCAGGACCCGCGCTTTGCCGACGGTCTGTCACGCGGCCGCCACCGCGACGACATCGAGCAGATGATCCAGGCCGTCATTGGAGGTCTGACCTACGGACAGGTGGCGGACCGCTTGACCGAGGCGCAGACGCCGTTCGGCTCCATCAACTCCGTGCTCGACCTGATCAACCACCCCCAGCTGCGCACACGCCAGGCCCGGGTGCGCGGTCGCATGGTGGAAATGCCGGCACCGGCGTGTATCGCGCCCTGGCAGGCTGACACCCTGCTGCGCAATGCGCCCGAGGTGGACGAACACGAAGCCCTGCCGGGCCGGGCCTGACAATGACAGCCCCCACAGGCCAGACTGGCCGGTGGGGGCTGCAATGTCTTTGAAAGTGCCTGGCGTCAGGTTGGCCGTACACCGTCAATCACCACCATGCGCGATTTGGCGGAAAGCTCGCGCAGGCGCCGTGCAGGGGCATATTCCGGCGAATCGAGCCACGCCTGAGCCTGCTCGACACTCGGAAACTCCAGCATGACCAGCCGCCGGGGTTCCCACCCCCCTTCCAGCGGCGTGACTTCACCGCCACGGGCAAGGAAACGTCCGCCGTAGGCCGCCACGGTGGGCGGCGAAAGGCGTTTGTATTCCTCGAACCGTTGCGGGTCCGTGATCTCCATGTCGTTGATGACGTAGGCAGGCATGGATATTCCCGATCAGGCGGCCTTCTTGACCGGCACCGGTTGCTGGCGGATTTCGATGCCCAGTTCCTTTTCGCGGATGAACATGAGTGCAGCCGTGTCCCGGTCGCCCAGGCCCATGCCAATGGCGCGATCCATGGTCGCCTGTGCGCCACGGCCCACAGAGGCTGTGAACCCCATCTGCTCGGCGGCTTCACAGGCCAGTCGCACGTCCTTGCAGGCCAGGCGGATGGCAAAGCCCGGGCTGTCGTCACCCAGAAAAGCCTTCTTGGGCATGGCCACGGCGAACTGCTGGTTCCAGGCCATGGTGGTGCGCATGACTTCCTGCATCAGCTCCAGCGTCAGACCGTTCTTGACGCCGATCGCCAGGGCTTCGGTGTTGGCCACCATGATGGTGGTGGCCAGCAGATTGTTGGTCATCTTCATGGCGTGGCCGGTGCCCGGGCCACCACAGTAATAGGTGTCGGTGCCCATGCAGTTGAGCACCGGAGTGGCCCGCTCGATGGCGGGCTGGTTGCCGCCGACCATCAGCGTCAATGTACCGGTCACGGCGTGCTCGCTGGTCTTGCCCACGGGCGAGTCGACCAGTTCCATGCCGCGCGCACGCAGCGCATCGCCGACACGGCGCGACGTGGCCGGGTCGATGGTGCTCATCTCGATGACGATGCCGCCTGCGCGCAGGCCTTCGACCACACCGTTCTCGCCCAGCACCGCCTGCTCGACGTGCTGCGGCTCGGGCAGCATGGTCACCACGATCTCGCTGGCCGCACCGACTTCGCGGCCGCAGGTGGCGGCGCGGGCGCCAGCCTGCACCAGGCGAGCGATGGCTTCGGGACTGCGGTCATAGACGGTCAGCTCGTGGCCGCCCTTGAGGATGTTCAGGGCCATGGGTGCACCCATCACGCCCAAACCAATGAATCCGACTTTCATGTGTTGTATCTCCAGTGAGGTTGAAATCAAGAATCAGCTGCGGTCAGACCACTTGTCGATTTCCCAGACCGGGCGACCCCGCAGGTCGGCCACATCGGTGCGGGTGAATTCGGCGGCGGCGGGCTTGGCGCCCAGCTTGTCGTAGGCCTGGCGGATCAGAGGCGCTGTGCGGGAGAACGCGTTCTTGATCTGTGCCCACTCCAGCGGCTTGTCGATGACCTTGTTGCCGGCCATGAACTTGGAGGTTTCCAGAATGGCACGCGCATCGTTCTCGGTCGGCCAGGACCAGCCGCGTGCGAACAGCACGTCGTCCTTGACCACCTTGGCGCCCTGGGCGGCGTCCAGCTTCCAGTAGTCCTTGACCAGTTGCGAGACGGCGCCGGCGTCCATGGCCGTGAGCGCCGCCACGGCTTCCTGCTGCGCCATCAGGAAGGCCACCACCACCTGGGGGTGTTGTTCGATCAGGCCATTTCGGCCGATCCAGAAGGAGCGGTGCAGGTAGTAGCCGTCAGGGAAGAAAGGAGACTTCCTGACGCTGGGGAGCATGTGGCCTGCGCCCTTGCCTGCCGGACCTTCGTAATGCTCTTCGGTGAAGCCAAACGAGTTGGCAATGGCCACGGTGCCGCTGGCCTGGGCAGCCAGGTAGGCCGGGTAGATGGTGCAGGTGGCATCGACACCGGTGGGCACCGAAGCGGCCTGGGCATGGGTGGGCATGTTGACGAACTTGATGCCGGTGTCCTTGATGTCCTGCACACCGAGTTCAAACATCAGCATCTGGAACAGTGCGCTCTGCGGATCGCCGCCCAGCGACACGCCAACGGTCTTGCCACGCAAATCCTGCAGGTTGCGAATCGGCGAGCCCTTGCGTGTGGTGATCAGAAAACGCAGATGCCCTTCGCCAACACACAGCAGGCTGATCGGCAGGCCGCTGGAAATGCCGCGCGTGATGGGTGTATTGCCCCACATGCCGATGTCCAGGTTGTTGCCGACCATGGCCTCGACCATGGGCAGCGCGGTCGGGTATTCACGCCAGTCGATGGTCAGGTCGTAGCCCAGCTCGGCCGCACGCTTTTCCATGAGCTTGTTGTTGATCATGTACTGGCTCATCGGCGAGTTGCCTGCGGCCCATGGGATACGGCCGATCGACACCTTCAGGGCTCGGCGCGTGCCCTGCGCGCGAACGAAAGCAGGCGCGACAGACAGGCCGGCAGCTGCTGCAGCGCCGCCAAGCAGCAGGCTGCGGCGGGATGTGGGAAAGAGTGGCTTGTTCATGGAGTCTCCTCGGTTTGAAAGGGTGGATGGATCGCTCAGGCGGCGACTTCTTGTGGGTTGGCGGGACTGGCCTCATCGCCGCCGATGGCACGGTACGCTTCGTCGCGGATCAGTGACCAGATCTGCTCGACCAGCACGCCAAAGCGCGGGTTGGTGCGCGCCGTATTGGCACGCGGGCGCGGCAGGTCGATCGTCACCACCTCGCGCACGCGACCGGGGTGGCTGCTCATGACCACGACGCGGTCGGCCAGCAACACGGCTTCCTCAATGTCGTGGGTGATGAAGATGGCCGTCTTGCGCTCGGAAGCCAGGGCGGTCTCGCCCCAGATGCGCAGCAGCTCGGCCTGCAGGATGTGGCGGGTCTGCGCATCGAGTGCGCCCAGCGGTTCGTCCAGCAGCAGGATGTCCGGACCGTTGGCCAGCAGGCGGGCCAGGGCCACGCGTTGGCGCATCCCGCCCGAGAGCTGGTGCGGGTACTTGCGCTCGGAACCGCGCAGGCCCACCAGCTCGATGAAGTGGGCGATGCGTTCTTCACGCTGTGCCTTCGTCAAATGGCGACCCGGGGTGCCGTGGCGCAGACCGAAACCGACGTTGTCTTCCACGCTCTGCCAGGGCATCAGGGCATAGTCCTGGAACATCACACCGCGGTCGGCGCCGGGACCGGTGATGGCCTGGCCGTCTTTTTCGATGGTGCCGCTGCTGGGCACATCCAGCCCGGCCACCAGGTTGAGCACGGTGGACTTGCCACAACCGGAAGGACCGACCACGCAGATGAATTCACCGGTCTGAACCTCCAGGTTCATTTCGGCCACGGCCAGGGTCTGTTGGCCGGTACGCGGCGCGACAAAGCTTTTGGTGATGCCCGACAGGCGCAGCTTGGGGGATGGGGTGTTGTGACTCATGCTCATGGTCTCCAGGGAATCAGGTGCCGCTCGGCCATTCGGAACAGCCGGTCAATCAGCAGGGCGACCACACCCACCACCGCCATGCAGACGACGATGGCGTTGAGGTCGATGTTGTAGGCGTAGAAGACAAACATCATCTGGCCGATGCCGCCGGAACTGCCACCGCCGGATTTGGAGCCCACGGCCAGTTCCGCTGCGATGATGGCTGTCCAGGCCACGCCCATGGCCAGGCGTGTGCCCAGCAGGATCGAGGGCATGGCGCCCGGCAAGACCACACGGGTGAGGATGGTCAGACGCGACATGCCCATGGTGCGTGCCGCCAGCACCAGCTTGCGGTCGACCCGGCTGACGCCGTGAACGGTGTTGACCAGGACCGGGAAGAAGGACGCATAGGCCACGATGGCCAGCGCCGTGGGTGTGCCGGTGCCCAGCCAGAGGATGGCGATCGGCAGGATGGCCATGGGCGCAATCGGCCGGAAACTCTCCACGATCGGATCGAGGTTTTCCCGGAGTGCGGGGCTGGAGCCCATCAGCAGACCCAGTGCAATGCCCAGCACGCCTGCCGTGGCAAAGCCGAGCAGCACGCGGCCCAGACTTTGCGCAGTGGCCGAGATCAATGAACCGCCGCCAACCAGCTGAACCAGCGACTCAAGCACTTTCAGGGGCGCAGGGGCCGGGCTGCCCACGGGCAGCGTGATGGCCCAGGCTTGCCACAGCACGACGAGCAGCGCAGGCAAGGCCATGCTGCGCAAGAGGGATGACATGCGGGGTTCGGGCATCGCGGTTTTCATGAGGAGGCTCCTGTGCCCTCGGCCCAGGGCGTCAGGCGGCGTTGCAGGGCGCGCAGACCCAGATCACAGAGGTAACCGACCACGCCAATGGCCAGGATGAAGGCAAAGACCTTGGGGGTCATCAGCAACTGGCGGTACCACTCGATGGCAAAACCCAGGCCACTGGGCGCACCGATCAGCTCAGCGGCGACGATGGCGGCCCAGCTGGCCGCAAACGCCAGACGAATGCCGACCATGATGGTGGGCAGGGCCGATGGCACCAGCACGTGCACCAGCAAAGCCCGCCGGCCCACCCCCATGGTGCGCGCCGCAGCCAGCAGGCGTGCATCGGTCTGGCGCACACCGGCCACCGTGTTCAGCAGGATCGGGAAGAAGCCGACATAGAACATGATGAACACCGGCAAGGTGTCGCCGACACCGAAGATGAACAGCGCCAGCGGGAGCCACGCAATGCCCGAGATGGGCCTGAGGATTTCCACCAGCGGGTCAATCATCTCCTCGGCCCGACGCGACAGCCCCATCAGGAAGCCCAGCGGCACCGCCACGCCGATGGCCAGCGCCAATGCCAGCAGCATGCGCAGCGTGCTGACAGAAGCGTGTGCTGCGATCTCGCCTTCGCGCAACAGATTCCACAAGGCTTGGAGCACCTTGAGCGGAGAAGGCAGTTGCAGCGGGTTGGCGTTCCACAGGTGCAAGAGCCACCACAAGGCGAAGAACACAGCGAACGATCGCAGCGAGACCCACAGCCTGCGGCTGGACAGCAAGCCCGGCAAATGGAATCCTGCAGCGGGTGCGGCTGCGCTCCCGGCAGATGCGGTCTTGTTGGTCAGGGTCATTGCAGCTCCCATGGCAGAACCTTCAGCGGGTGACAGCGAGGAAGCCGCCATCGACATACAGCGTCTGGCCGTTGATGTAGGCCCCCGCACGCGAGGCCAGCAGCAACGCGGCACCACACAGGTCTTCGGGCTGGCCCCAGCGGCGCGCGGGCGCCCAGCCCGAGACAAAGGCATTGAATTCGGGATCCTTGGCCTGGCTGAATTCGGTCTGCGTGTAGCCCGGGGCCAGCGCATTGACCGTGACGCCAGTCCCGGCAAGGTCGGCGGCCATGGCACGGGTCAGCGCCGACACGCCTCCCTTGGCGGACACATAGGGCACCAGATTCGGACGTGCCACGTGGTTCATGATGGAGCTCAGATGGATGATGCGCCCCCCGCCCTGGCCGACCATCAGCCGTGCAGCCTGCTGCGCCATCAGGAAACAGGCCGTCAGGTCGATGTCGATGACCTTTTGCCACTCCTCGCGCTTGAGTTCGAGAAAGGGCGTGCGAACGATGACGCCGGCGTTGTTGATCAGCACATCGATGCGGCCATGGCGCTCGGTGACCTGTGCAAAAGCCTGAGCAATCTCTTCTTCACGGGTGAGATCGAAAGTCAGCGAGTCCACATCCATGCCGTTCTGGCGCCATTGCGCGGCCAGCTCATGCACGCGGGGATTGACATCGCAGGCCACCAGCTTTGCGCCAGCAGCCGCAAAACCACGGGCCAGGGCGCCCCCGATGCCGCCAGCGGCGCCAGTGATCAGGACCACCTGCCCCTGAAGCGAAAACAATTGTTGCGGAGCCAGTTCAGGAAACGGGTTCGAACCTGCGGCCACCGAAGCGGGAGCGATCATGCTTGTCTCATCCTTTTTTTAGAAGTGGATGGATGCTAGGTCGCCACCGCCATGTGCGGAATTGGAACTTGGGCAATGCACACTTCACACAAACGCAAGGCCCAGCCTTGCGTTTGTGTGAAGGGCCATTTGCCGCAAAACTGATTCCCCCCACCGGGCTGCGCGCCCTAGCATCCGCTGCATGACTGAAATCACGGCTTCACCGGTGCTTGAGACGGGTTACGCATTGCAGCGCATCGGCACACACAATGACATCCTGGGCGAATGCCCACTGTGGGATGAGGACAAGCAATGCCTGTACTGGGTGGACATCCGGCGTCCGGCGATCCGGCGATGGCGCCATGCCAGCGAGCAGGTCGACGCGTGGCCCATGCCCGATCTGGTGGGCTCGATCGCCCTGGTCGACGATGGTCGCCTGCTGGTGGCCCTGCCCCAGCAGATCGCACTGTTCGATCCTGAAACCGGCCAGCTCGAGGCCTTCGTGCCTGGCCTGACGATGCCCGAGGGTCACCGCTTCAACGACGGCCGTTGCGATGCGCGGGGCCGTTTCTGGGTCGGCAGCATGCACAACATCACACGCGCGCCCGAAGGCACGCTGTTTTGCCTGGAAGGGGCAGGCCCGCTCAAGCCGGTGCGTCACGGCATCTGCATTCCCAACAGCCTGGCCTTCAGCCCGCAGGGCGACACCCTGTATTTCGCCGACTCGCTGCATTACCGCATCTATGCCCACCCCTACACACCCGAAACCGGGCACATGGGGGCAGCACGCGTGTTCAGTGAAAGCACCCCGCCGGCCTTTCCGGATGGCTCTGCCGTGGATGCCGAGGGTTTTGTCTGGAACGCCGAGTTCAACGGCGGCCGTCTGCTGCGCTACAGCCCGCAAGGTCGCATTGACCGCGAGATTGCACTGCCTGTGGACCGGCCGACCTGCTGCGCTTTTGGCGGTCCCGATCTGGACATCCTGTTCATCACCAGCACATCCCAGAACATGAGTGAAGCCGAACGCCAGGCCCACCCGATGGCCGGCGCGCTGATGGCCATCCGCCCCGGCGTGCGTGGTCTGCCCGAGCCCCGTTTTGCCCTGCACGGCCCTCGCGCCGCCTGAAGTCCTAGCCCTGAAAGAAAACAACCATGACCTCTCTTGCCTTGACAGTGGCCTCCATAGAGGCCTTCTGCATCCGTGTTCCTGTGAAGATGCCCATCAAGGTGGCCTTTGGCACTTTCCGCGACCGCCCCATGGTGCTGTTGCGGGTGGTGGATACCGACGGTGCCGAAGGCTGGGGCGAGGCATGGGCCAACTGGCCCGCCAGTGGCGCCGAGCACCGGGCGCGCCTGGCGCTGGATCTGGGCGAACGCCTGATCGGGAGGCATTTCGAATCACCTCAGCAGATGTTCCAGCAACTCAGTCGCGAGCTTGAAGTGCTGGTGCTGCAAACCCTGGAGCTTGGCCCGATCGCACAGGTGCTGGCCGGTCTGGACATCGCGTGCTGGGACCTGGTGGCACGCCGCTCAGGTCAGCCGCTGCACAAGCTGCTCAGCGACCGCCAGGTCAGTCGCGTGCCCGTCTATGTGACCGGCATCAACCCTGACCAGCCCGAAGTCTTTGCAGCGGCCCGTCAGGCTGAAGGTTTCCAGGCCTTCAAGCTCAAGACCGGATTCGGGCACGAGATCGACGTGCGCAACCTGCAGGCCATGCGCGAGGCCCTGGGCCCCGATGCAGTGCTCACCTGCGACTCCAACCAGAACCTGGACCTGGCGTCGGCCGTGGCCTTCGCCCAGGCGATTGCCCCGCTCAAGCTGAGCTGGTTCGAAGAGCCGCTGCGCGTGGATGCGCCAGAGGCCGACTGGCAGGCTCTGGCGCTGGCGTCAAGCACCCCGCTGGCGGGCGGAGAGAATTTCCATGGCGCACAGTTCGATCACACACTGGCCAGCCCGGTGCTGCAAGTGATCCAGCCTGACATCACCAAATGGGGGGGCGTGACGGGCAATTACGACGTCGCCCGGCGTGCGGTGGCTGCGGGCAAGCGTTATTGCCCACATTATTTCGGCGGAGGCATCTCCTTGCTGGCCTCCCTGCACGTGCTGGCCGCCGCAGGCGGGGAAGGATTGCTTGAGTTTGACGCGCACCCCAACCTGGGCCGCGAGGCCGTGGTGGGCGATTTGCTGCCCTTGCACGAGGGCTGCGTGCCGGTGCCCACCGGCCCGGGCCTGGGCGCCGTGCCCGATCTGGCGCAGTTGGCCCCCTACCAGACCCTGAGCGGAAAGATCCAGGCATGAAGACACCCACCCCGTTTTCAGGCTTGCCCACGAGTGCGGATGCACTGCGCATCGGCTTCATCGGCGCCGGCCGACTGGGCCAGGCCCTGGCCTGGAGTCTGGACCGTGCAGGCCTGAAGGTCACTGCCGTGAGCAGCAAGGTCGAGAGCGACGCACAGGCCCTGGCCCAACCGATCTCGGGCTGTGAATGCCTGCAGGCGCAACAGGTGGCCGACAGCTGTGATCTGGTGTTTGTGACCACCCCCGACAGCGTCATCGGCGAGACCTGCGATCGTCTGGACTGGCATGCCGGTCAGGCCGTGGTGCATTGCAGCGGGGTGACCGAGGTGGCGGCGCTCCAGCATGCCCTGGCCCAGGGGGCCTGCATCGGCGGTTTCCACCCCATGCAGACCTTCGGCGACCCGTTGGCGGCAGCACGCTCGCTACCAGGCTGCACGATCACGGTCGAGGCCGAAGATGACCAGCTGATGGCGCTGCTTCTGGCGCTGGTCGAGCGGCTGGCTTGCGCGGCCAACCGCCTGCCGGCGGGCATGCGCGCACGCTACCATGCGGCCGCAGGCTACACGTCACAGTTCATCAACGCCCTGTTTGACCAGGCCATCCGGCTTTGGCAGACCTGGGGCGCCACAGAGCAGGAGGCCCTGCGCGCACTGCTGCCCCTGGCACAAGGCACGCTCAGCTCCATCCAGAGTGCTGGTGTGGCAAGGGGCATGCCTGGCCCGGTTTCCCGAGGGGACTTGTCCTCGATTGACAAGCACCTCGGGGCGATCAGGCCCATGGGGCCGCAGATGTTCGAGTTCTACAGAACCCTTTGCACAGCGACCGTGCCGATTGCCCGTCACGCGGGCGGCATCGATGAAGACCGTGCCCTGCAGTTTCTGGCCCTCATACAGGGCCAGGAACAAGACTGCCCGGTCGGTGAGCGGCGCGCAGGCTGAGCGTCAACGCGTACGGACCTCGCCAATCCATTGCCCCGGCCACGAGCCCGAGCCCACCATGCCGCGGATCAGTTCGGTGGCCAGGCCGATCACGGCGGCGCTGGCCGCGGTGGTGGGCCGGGTGATGCGGGTGGCGCAGACCACCCGGCGGCGCATGCTGGCTTCCTGGATGGTGGCGGCTTTGAGCTGAGCGGCAGCCACCTCCTCGATCACCGACGAGGGCGAGAGGATGGTGCAGCCCACACCGGCCGCCACCGCTTTTTTCACGCTGGTCAGCGAGTCGATCTCGGCCACCACATTCAGGGTGATGCCCTGCTGCGCGCAGGCCGCATCGATGATGCGGCGCAAGCCATGCTCGCGCCCGGGCAGCACGAGTTCGAGCTTGTCCAGGTGGTGCAGACGCAGCCTCTTGGGGAAGGCCGCAGCACCCATTGGCGCCACCAGCGCCAGCGGCTCTTCGAGCAAGACCCGCTTGAGCAGGTCCGGGTCGGGCTCGTCGCCGAACAGCAGCGCCAGATCCAGCCGCCCCACCTGCAGCCACTCGCGCAGAAAACCGCTGTAGGCCTCGATGACCTGCAGCTGGATGCGCGGAAAACGCGCGCGGCAGGCCTGCACGATCGGCACCGTGGCGGCCAGCGCCACCGTGGTGGGCAGGCCCAGCACCACCTGGCCCTGCGGCTCGGCGGCCGAGTGGCGCACCGCATCCCTCGCGCGATCGGCATCGGTGAGCACCACCTTGGCGTGCTCGAGAAAGGTGCGGCCCGCCGGCGTGAGCGCCATGCCCCGGGTGGAGCGCTCGAAGAGCTTCACGCCCAGCTCTTCTTCGAGTGCGGCAATCTGTTGGCCCAGCGCCGGTTGCGCGATGTGCAGGCGGCTGGACGCTTGCAGCAGGCTGCCGGCCTCGCAAACGCCCAGAAAGTAACGCAGCTGCCGCAGTTCCATGGGGGTTTTATATAAGAAAAACAGTTAGCCAATAGCTTGAATAAGTATTTTACGGATACCTCAGCCCTGGCCACAATCTCGCCCACTGCTTTGCTCCGAAAGGCCTCCCATGACGCTGGACATCGACCATTTGCGCAGCTGGATCGGACGCACCGAGTCGATTCACGACGTGGCCACCGTGGTGCCCTTGCGCGCGCTCAGTGCCACACTCGACCGCGACGACGGCGCCACCGACCTCGGCACCGAGGTGCCGCCCTGCTGGCACTGGCTGTACTTTTTGCCGTTGCACCGGCAGTCCGAACTCGGCCCGGACGGGCACGCCCGACGTGGCGGCTTTCTGCCGCCGGTGCCGCTGCCCCGGCGCATGTGGGCCGGCAGCCGGCTCGAATTCCTGGCGCCGGTGCGCGCCGGACAGGCCATCAGCCGCACCTCCCGCATCGCCGATGTGCGCCTGAAGGAAGGCCGCACCGGCCCTCTGGTGTTCGTGAATGTGCAGCACGAGATCCGCGCTGAAGGCCGTCTGGCCATCCAGGAAGAACACGACATCGTCTACCGCGACCTGCCCGCCCCCGGCGAGCCCGCGCCAGCCGGTGTGCCCGCCCCGGCCAACGCCAGCTGGACGCGCGAGATCCGTCCCGACGATGTGCTGCTGTTCCGCTACTCGGCCCTGACTTTCAACGGCCACCGCATCCACTACGACCGGCGCTACGTGACCGAGGTCGAGGGCTACCCGGGCCTGATCGTGCACGGGCCGCTGATCGCCACCCTGCTGCTGGACCTGCTGCGCCGCCAGCTGCCCACCGCGCAGGTGCGCCGCTTCCAGTTCAAGGCCATGAAGCCGATCTTCGACACCGCCCCGTTCAGCGTCTGCGGCCGCATGGACAAGGACCGGACGGTGCGGCTGTGGGCCGTCACCCCCGAAGGCCATCTGGCCATGGACGCCAGCGCCGAGCTGGCCTGAACCCCCCTTTGAGAGACACCCCGATGCGCCACGAACCCGACCGCTACCAGGACATCCGCGACGCGGTGCGCGACCTCTGCGCCCAGTTCCCCGACGAGTACCACCGCAAGGTCGACGAACAACGCGGCTACCCCGAGGCATTCGTCGACGCGCTCACGAAAGCCGGCTGGATGGCCGCACTGATTCCGCAGGAGTACGGCGGCTCGGGCCTGTCCATGGCCGAGGCCTCGGTCATCATGGAAGAGATCAACCGCTCGGGCGGCAACTCCGGCGCCTGCCACGGGCAGATGTACGTGATGAACGCCATCGTGCGCGGGGGCTCGCAGGCGCAGAAAGAAAAATTCCTGCCCCGCATCGCCAGCGGCGAGCTGCGCATCCAGTCCATGGGCGTGACCGAGCCCACCACCGGCAGCGACACCACGAAGCTCAAGACCAGCGCCGTGCGCAAGGACGGCCGCTGGGTCATCAACGGCCAGAAGGTCTGGATTTCGCGCATCCAGCACAGCGACCTGATGATCCTGCTGGCCCGGACCACGCCGGTGGACCAGGTGAAAAAACGCTCCGAAGGCCTGTCGTGCTTCCTCATTGACCTCAAGCAGGCGATCGGCAACGGCCTCACCGTGCGCCCGATCCTGAACATGGTCAACCACGAGACCAACGAGCTGTTTTTTGACAATCTGGAGATTCCCGAAGACGCGCTGCTGGGTGAAGAGGGCAAGGGCTTCAAGACCTTGCTCGACGGCCTGAACGCCGAGCGCACGCTGATTGCCGCCGAGTGCATTGGCGACGGCTACTGGTTCATCGACCGCGCCACCAAATATGCGAACGAGCGCGTGGTGTTTGGCCGCCCCATCGGTCAGAACCAGGGCGTGCAGTTCCCGATTGCCGACGCTTTCATTGAGCTGGAAGCGGCCAACCTGATGCGCTGGAAGGCCTGCGAAAAAATCGACGCGCACCAGAATGCCGGCGCCGAAGCCAACATGGCCAAGTACCTCGCGGCCAAGGCCAGCTGGGAGGCGGCCAACGTCTGCCTGCA
>JACCDX011800183.1_pt1 | contig 24974 bp, 26 predicted proteins | sample 7449681 | NCBI WGS metagenome assembly JACCDX01 (sample SAMN15323450, study PRJNA562643) | freshwater metagenome | isolation source: river surface water | place: USA:Blue River Watershed | collected 2017-08-18
CCATCAGCTATCTCAAGGCCAATGCGGCGGAGATTTTGGCCACGCTCGGCGAGCAACGCGAGCCCCTGGTGATCACGCAGAACGGTGAGGCCAAGGCGGTTTTGCAGGATGTGGCCAGCTACGAGGCCACGCAGGAAACACTGGCTTTGCTGAAAGTGCTGGCCTTGGGACAACAGGAAGTGGCCGCTGGCAAGGTCAAGCCGCTGTCTGACGTGGTGGCCCTTCTCAAGGCCAAGAAAGCCTTGGCCTGATGGCATCCAAGTACAGCGTCCTGCTCACAGAGGGGGCTGAGCAGGATTTGGAGGCGATCTACGATCACATCGCCGAGTTCGATAACCCCGCCAACGCCGATCATGTTCTGGATCGGTTGATGGCCACGGCCGAGCAACTGGCTGTCATACCAGAGCGAGGAAGCTACCCCAGAGAGTTGCTCGATCTCGGGATCAAGGACTACCGCCAGGTGTTCTTCAAGCCGTACCGCCTCATCTACCGGGTGATGGGGCGCGACGTGGTGGTGTTTGTGATTGCCGACAGCCGCCGGGACATGCAGTCGCTGCTCACACGCCGCTTGTTGGGCGCCTGATCAACGCGCCAGTCGGGTCCTGCGCTGGTGTGATTCAATAGCGTACTTGATACAGACCTAGCGCCTTTCTCATCATGCGACACCCAGTCAATCTCCCCCACGCCAGCCGTCTTGTGAACCATGGCCCCACTGTGCTGATCAGCACAGTGCACCAAGGTCGTCGGAATCTGATGGCAGCCGCCTGGTCAATGCCGGTGGAATTCACCCCGCCACGCATTGCGGTGGTCATTGACAAAAGTACCTACACCCGTGAGCAAATTCGCGCCACGGGTTGCCTGGCCTTGAACATCCCTTGTCGCTTGCAGGCCGATCTGAGTTTCACAGTGGGCAGCGTCAGCGGGCGTGACGACCCCATGCCCGATCAGGACAAATTCACGCGCTTCGGCCTGAATGCGTTTGCCGGTCCGGAATTGGGGTTGCCCCTGATCGAGGGCTGCATTGCCTGGCTGGAATGCCGGGTGATTGACGAGCCTCACGCTCAAGAAGCTTACGACACCTTTTTTGTGGAAGTGGTGTCAGCGCAAGCGGATGATCGAGTGTTCGTCAATGGCCGCTGGTCCTTCCGTGCAGACAACCAGGATCTGCACACCCTGCACCATCTGGGCGCAGGTGTGTTCGCCATCCCCAGTGACACGGTACAAGGCAGGTTGCTGGACTGAGTTGGCGCCAGGCTCAGGCTTTTTTCAGAAATTCAGACTTCAACATCAGGCTGCCCAGATCGGTCTTGCAGTCCACGTTGTGCCCATCGGCACCCTCCACCAGACGAATGCTCTTGATCTTGGTGCCTTTTTTCAGCACCGAGGAAGCGCCCTTGACCTTCAGGTCTTTGATCAGAATGACACTGTCACCATCGGCCAGCACATTGCCGTTGGCATCCTTGACGACTTCGGTGTCCACCGACGCGTCTTCCACCTCGCCCGCAAGGGCAGGCCACTCATGGCCACAGTCAGGGCAAATCAACTGGTCGCCATCGGGATAGGTATTGTCAAGGCCGCATTGAGGGCACGAGGGAAAGGAGGTGGAAGTCATCCAGGGACTGTACCTGATCGCTGGCCCGACACCCAGGCGACTGTGCAAGAAGACATCGCGTGATAGAAAAGCGTCATGAACACCTCTTCCACCCCCGTCATTCCCTGGCAGGAGACCATCTTCACCACCTTGAAGCAAGGCGGCGTGAAGCAAGTCGCCTACGTTCCCGACGCCGGCCATGCGCATGTGATTCGGCGTGTGCAGGCCGACCCTGACATGCGTGACATTGTGCTGACCACTGAAGAAGAAGGTGTCGCGCTGGCCGCAGGCGCCTGGCTGGGTGGCCAGCGCGCTGCATTGTTGATGCAAAGCAGCGGCGTTGGCAACTGTGTGAACATGTTCTCCTTGCTGCGCAGTTGCCGTTTTCCCTTCCTCACCCTGGTCACCATGCGAGGGGAGTACGCCGAGTTCAACAACTGGCAATGTCCCATGGGCCAGGCGACTCAGGGCGCACTCGAATTGATGGGCATCACCGTGTTGCGCGCCTCCACACCGGAAGAAGTGGAAGACCTGGTCGGAGCCGCAGTGGATGCCGCGTTTGAAGGTGGCCAGCAAGTCGCTGTGCTGTTGTCGCAACGCCTGATTGGTCGCAAGAAATGGATTCGCCAATGAGTACCTCACCTCGCCAAGCCACGATCGAGCGGCGCGCCTTCGTCGCGGATTTGCTCAAGGCCTGCCCCGACGCATTGGTCATCACCGGGCTGGGATCTCCCACCTACGACGTTTTTGCAGCGGGTGACAGCGCGCGTTACTTCTATCTTTGGGGGGCCATGGGTGGCACCACCACCATGGGACTGGGGCTGGCTTTGGCCCAGCCTGAGCGCCCCGTGTTGATCATCACTGGCGATGGCGAGCAATTGATGGGCCTGGGTGGCCTGGCCACGGCAGCGGCACAACAACCTCCCAATCTCTCCATCGTGGTACTGGACAACGGCCACTTTGGCGAGACTGGCATGCAGCGCAGCCACACCAGCCTGGGCACCCGCCTGGCCGATGTGGCCCAGGCCTGCGGCGTGAGTCACACGCAAGCGGTTTTTTCAGAAACCGAAATCCCGGCTCTGGCCCAGCGCATCAACGCCCGCAACGGCATGTTGCTGGCCCAGGTGCACATCCGCCAGGACGACATTCCCCGGGTGCTGCCGTCGCGTGATGGGGTGTACCTGAAGAATCGCTTCCGTGAAGCACTGGGCTTTCCCTGCTGACACGGCAACACTGCCGCAGCGCCTAAAATTGCGGCCATGGCCGAGAAAAAGACAACGATCAACCTGGTTCGGTATGACCCGTTCGACCTGATCCTGTGCCTTTTCTTCGCCTGCCTCACACTCATCATCCCCATTGCCACGGTCACCACTGACGGCAAAGTCTATTTTTTTCATCTGCTCTCGCAAGCCGTGATGATGCTGGTCAGCGCCTTTTTCTTCTGGCGCTGGTTCCGCGGCTGGCGCGCGCGCCCCAAGGATCCTGAATGAAACCATTGCTGCGCACCCTGTGCCTCCAAGCCCTGCCACTGATCGTTGCGCCGATGCTGGCGCTGGCACAAGGCGAAGCCTGGCCCAACAAGCCACTGAAGATGATCGTGCCCATCAATGCCGGCGGCGGCACGGCCGATCCTCTATCTCGGGTGTTGTCAGAAGAGCTGGGCAAGGTCCTGGGCCAGCGCGTGGTGATTGAAAACCGCGGCGGCTCCAACGGCAACATCGGTGCAGCGGCCGCTGCCAAGTCGCCCAACGACGGCTACACCGTGCTGTTCGCCTGGGCCGGCACGCTGGCCACCAACATCAGCCTTTACAAGCAACTGCCCTTCCATCCCGTCAACGATTTTGATCCGGTGGTGACGCTGGGCGGGGTGTCCAATATCCTGGTCGTGAACAACAGCTTTCCTGCCAAAAATCTCAAGGAGTTCACCGAGCAGGTGCGCAGTCATCCGGGCCGCTTCAACTATGCCTCCTCGGGCAATGGCAGCTCGATGCACCTGGCCGCCGAACTGTTCAAGAAGCAGACCCAAACCTTTATCGTGCATGTGCCCTACAACAATGTGGGCAACGCCACGGGCGACCTCATCAGCAACCAGGTTCAATTCATGTTCCACCTGATCACCGGTGCGCAAGGCGCGGTCAAGTCCGGTCAGGTGCGCCCCATTGCTGTGCTGGCCGCGCAGCGCTCGCCCGTCCTGCCAGATGTGCCCACCATGAAAGAGTTGGGCTTCCCGATCGAATCGCAAACCTGGTTTGCCCTGCTCTTTCCCAAAGGCGCACCGAGCGAGGCCATCACCAAACTCAACCAGGCCGTCAACAAATTGCTGGCCGATCCTGCTGTCCGCCAGCGCCTCATGAGCATGGGGCTGGAACCTGCGGGTGGCTCGCCAGATGCCTTGGCCAAACACCTGGATTCTGAGATTCGGAAATGGGCCGAGGTGGTGAAATATTCTGGCGCTTCGGTGGATTGAGCATGGAGATGGTCATGACACCCCCGCAAGGACTCGCCGCACTCCAGGCGCGATGGGCGCAGGATCTGGCCTGGCTGGAAATGCCCGCCAAACCCTGGGTACCGCCTCAAAGCCACAACGGCCAAGCGTTGCTGGACGTGGCCGTGATCGGCGGCGGCATGGCAGGGCTGACGGTTGCGACTGCCCTGAAGATGCTGGGCATCCAGGCGGTCATCTATGACCGTGCCCCCGCTGGCCAGGAAGGTCCCTGGGTCACCACTGCACGCATGGAAACCTTGCGTTCACCCAAAGTACTGACTGGTCCAGCCCTGGGTTTTCCGGCACTCACTTTCCGAGCCTGGTTCGAGGCCCAGTTTGGTTTGCAGGCATGGGAAGCGCTGGACAAGATTCCGCGAACCCAGTGGATGGACTACCTGCGCTGGTACCGTCAGGTGACCGGTGTGGACCTGCGCAACGACCATGCCGTGCAAGCCATCGAACCCACCGCTGACAAGCATGTGCGACTGACGATTCGCCACCAAGGTCAGGACCACACCGTGCTGGCCCGCCGTGTGGTGTTGGCCACCGGGCGCGATGGCCTGGGCAATGCCTGGTTGCCGCCCGAAGCCATGGCCATCCCCGCCCAGCGTCGCGCACACTCTTCTGATGCACTGGATGATGCCGCCCTTCGCGGCTTGCGTGTCGCCGTGGTGGGCGGCAGCGCCTCCGCCATGGACAGCGCAGCCACCGCACTGGAAGCGGGTGCAAAGCGTGTCGATCTGCTGGTGCGCCGCGCCGTCTTGCCGCGCATCAACAAAGTCAAGGGCTCGGGCAATCCTGGCATCACCCATGGCTACCAGCATCTCCCGGATGACTGGAAATGGCGCTTGCGCCATTACATGAATGTGCAGCAAACCCCACCGCCACGAGGCAGCTCCTTGCGTGTCTCGCGTCACGAGAACGCCCATCTGCATCTGGGCAGCCCCTTGCTGGCCGTGCGTGACACACCCGACGGGTTGTGGCTGACCACTCCCAAGGCCGAGCACAGTGTCGACTTCGTGATTTTCTGCACCGGTTTTCGTGTCGCATTGTCCGAGCGGCCAGAGCTGGCCAGAATCGCGCCCCATCTCAAGCTGTGGTCGGACCGCTACCAGCCACCTGTGGGCGAAGAAGACGAAGAGTTGTCGAGCATGCCCGACCTGGGCCCAGTTTTTGAGTTTCAATCCCGGCAAAAGGACAGCTGTCCAGGCCTGGAGCGCATCCATTGTTTTTGCTATCCCGCCGCGATGTCACACGGACAGGTCTCGGGCGACATCCCCGCCATCAGTGATGGGGCTCAGCGGCTGGCCCAAGGCATGGCCAGTCTTTTTTACCGAGAGGATGTGATGCAACACGAACAAGCCATCCACACCTTTGCCGATCCTGAGTTGCTGGGCGACGAATGGCCAGCAGCCGACTTGATTGATCGCATGGTGCCACTGCCCGAGGGCACGCCCCTGTACACGGTGCGCCACCAGCGTGCCAAGGTGGTCCATGCCACACAGCAAAGCCATGATGCCTTGCTCAGCCCCGCATTGAGCGATGTCCCCTTGCGCGAGCGATTGCTGGTGGCCTGGTATGCCTGCTGTCTGACGCCACATGCCGCACTCGCCGCGCACTACCGCACGCGCCTGGACACCTATGCGTTGGAGGCCACGCTGTGCCAGGCCATCGAAACCGACCAGCTCAGCCTGGTGGCAGATACGCGTTTGCGTGCCCTGCTGCAATTCACACGCACCCTGATTCTGAAACCAGTTGACGGTGACCGGACGGCCTTGAACACCTTGCCTCAGGCTGGCTACAGCACCCCTGCCGTCGTGGCCCTGGCCCAGTTGATCGCCTTTCTCTCCTACCAGACACGCGTGGTCAGCGGCTTGTCCGCATTGCAACAGGCACGGGCTGCCTCCCAGGGGAGAACCGCATGAGCACACCTTTGAAGATCAACGGCTTCACCAGCGAAACACTGGGCTGGAAAGCCTGGCTGGACACTGTCACACTGGACCAGGCCAGCGAAAAACAAATCCAGGTTCTGGAAGCCAGCCACCCCCAGGCCAAGGTCTCGGACTATTACCTCTTCCTGGTCCACCAGGCGGAAATTCTGGAACACCGCTCTGATGCCTTCAATGCCATCATGTATGCCCCTGGTGGCTTGTCGCGTGCTGAACGCGAATTGGCGTCCACCGTGGTCTCCTGCGTGAACGGTTGCGTGTACTGCGCCTCCGTGCATGCACAGCGTTTCGAACAGCTGGCCAAGCGCAACGATGTGATCGCCCAGGTTTTTGCCAACCCGGCCACCGCGGGCACCAACGCCCGGGAAAAAGCCATTGTGCGCTTCTCCATCGATCTGACCTTGTCGCCGGACACCGTCGATGCCACACACATGACCCCGCTGATCGATGTGGGCATGCGTGACGACGAAATCATCGACCTCATCCATGCGGTCAGCATTTTTGCCTGGGCCAACCGGCTGATGCTCAATCTGGGCGAGCCGGTGTTCCCCGGTTGACACCGCTCAGCCCGTGTTGCGCAACCCCGCAGCAATTCCATTGATGGAGAGGTGAATGCCGCGCTGCACACGCTCGTCATCCTGCCCTTTGCGATAACGGCGAATCAACTCCACCTGCAGGTGGTGCAGCGGATCAATGTAGGGGAAGCGGTGCCGGATCGAGCGTGCCAGCGCCGGGTTACCGGCCAGGCGATTTTTCTCGCCCGTGATTTGCGCCAGTGCATCGACCGTGCGATGCCACTCCTGCGCCAGCAGCGTGGCCATCTTTTTGCGCAGCCGCGCATCGGGCACCAGCTCACTGTACAGCGCAGCCAGAGACAAATCGCTCTTGGCCAGCACCATGTCCATATTGGACAGCAAGGCCTTGAAGAAGGGCCACTGGCGGTACATGGACTGCAGCAACGCCAGAGCTTCCTTGCGCTCGGTGGCGCTGGGCCGCTCCAGAAAGGCGGCAACGGCGGAGCCGAAACCCAGCCATCCTGGCAGTGTCAAGCGACATTGGCCCCAGCTGAAGCCCCAGGGAATGGCACGCAAATCCTCGATGCGCTGGCTGGGCTTGCGTGAAGCCGGCCGCGAACCAATATTGAGTTGCGCAATCTCGCGAATCGGCGTGGCATTGAAAAAATAATCGGTGAATCCCTCGGTGTCATAGACCAGTCGGCGATAGGCCTGCATGCTGGCCGCAGACAAGGCATCGGCGGCTTGCAGGAATTTCTTGCTGGCCGGTCGCGTGGGCTGCAGCAAAGTGGCCTCCAGCGTGGCGGCCACCAGGGTTTCCAGATTGCGCCGGCCAATTTCCGGGTTGGCGTATTTGGAGCCAATCACCTCGCCCTGCTCGGTCAGGCGAATCTGGCCGCGTACCGTGCCTGGGGGCTGCGCCAGAATGGCCTGGTAGCTTGGCCCGCCACCACGCCCCACCGTGCCGCCACGTCCATGGAACATGCGCAAGCGTATCCCATGTGACAGCGCCAGCGCATCGAACAGCGCCACCAGATCAATCTCTGCGCGGTACAGTTCCCAGTTGCTGGTGAAAATGCCGCCGTCCTTGTTGCTGTCCGAATACCCCAGCATGATGTCTTGCACACTGCCGGAACGTTGCACCATGGCAGCAATACCGGGCAACGCATAAAACCCGCGCATGATCTCGCAGGCATGGCGTAAATCGTCAATCGTTTCAAACAAAGGCACAACGATCAAATCGGATTGCGCCTGACGCGCCAAGGTTTGCTGCATCAAACCGGTTTCTTTTTGCAGCAACAACACTTCCAGCATGTCGCTGACCGTCTCGGTGTGGCTGATGATGTTGTGCACGATGGCTTGTGAGCCATAGCGCTGACGCATCTCGCGTGCCGTCTCGAAAATGGCCAACTCGTCCAGCGTGTGGGCGCTGTACTGCGCCTGCAACACACGCAAAGGCCGTGCGTCGTTGAGCAGACGCATGAGCACCGCCTGCTTGTCTGCTTCGCTCAGTGCGGCATAGTCGGCCTCGATGCCGGCCGTGGCCAGCAACTCGGCGACAGTGCGCTCGTGTTGATCCGAACTTTGCCGCAAGTCCACGGTGGCCAGATGAAAGCCGAACACATCGACCGAACGCATCAGTGGACGCAGGCGTTGCTGCGCCAGCGCAATACCATGCTGGGCCGACAGCGAGCGATCCAGGATCGCCAAATCGTGTGCAAAGGCCTGGGCATCAGGATAGGGATTTTGCGGGGCCACGGCATGGCGCGCAGCATCTCCTCCGGTCAGGTCTTTCAAGGTCGCGGCCAATCGTGCATACATGCCATTGATGGCGCGACGGTAGGGCTCGTCCTGCCGATGCGCATTGGTGTCTGGGGAAGACTCGGCCAGGCTGCGCAACTCGGGGCTCACCTCGATCAGCATGGCCGACAGAGACAGCTCGGTTCCGAGATAGAACAACTCGGTGAGGTAATGGCGCAAGGCCATGTCGGACTGACGTTGCAAGGCTTGTCGCAAGGTTTCGGCGCTGACGTTGGGATTGCCGTCACGGTCACCGCCAATCCATTGGCCCATGCGCAGGAATGGCGCCACGTGCTGGCCTGGGAGCGCGTCTTCCAGGGCGCGGTAGAGCTTGGGGATTTCGCGCAGGAAGGTCGACTCGTAGTAGCTCAGCGCGTTTTCAATTTCGTCCGATACCGTGAGTTTGGTGAAACGCAACAGCCGGGTATGCCACAACTGCATCACGCGCGCGCGAATCAGCGCCTCGTTGGCGGCAAGCTCACGCACACTCAAGGCATCACGCGCCGCCGCATGCCCCCTGGCCCGGTCACGGATGGCATCGCGCTGCGTCAGCAACTGTGCGATATCGCGCTCGGCATCGAGAATGCTTTTGCGCTGGACTTCCGTGGGGTGGGCGGTCAGCACCGGCGACACATGCGCCTGTGCCAGCATTCGGGTGATGGCGCCCGGCGTGATCCCTGCCCAGCGCAAACGCTGCAGGCTGACCTCCACGCTGCCTTCCTGGGTATCACCAGCCCGCTCGTGCACTTCCCGGCGCCGGATGTGATGGCGGTCTTCCGCCAGATTGGCCAGATGGCTGAAATAGGTGAAGGCGCGAATCACCTTGACCGCATCATCGCTGGCCAAGCCCTTGAGCAATTTCTTCAGCGTTTTTTCAGCGTCCGCATCATCGTGGCGACGAAAGGCCACGGACAGTTTTCGAATCTGCTCGATGAGATCGAAAACCGCCTGGCCCTCATGGTCACGGATCACATCGCCCAGGATGCGGCCCAGCAGGCGAATGTCTTCCACCAGCTGGCGTTCGTTGTCACGGTTGGCTCGGGTCGTCATGCCGCCATGGTAACGACTCCCGACCCCACCCGGGTTACAGACGGGTTACAGAAAGCGCCGGTTCAGGCCACGCCAAGATAGATCTGACGGATGTGGTCATCCCGGCTGAGCTCGGCCACCGGCCCGCCACGCGCCACCGAGCCATGCTCGAGAACGTAAGCACGCTCCGCGATGCGCAGCGCCGACAAGGCATCCTGCTCGGCCATCAGGATGGCCACGCCGCCATCACGAATCTGGCGAATCGCATCGAAAATTTCATGCTTCAGCCGGTGTGCAATGCCCACGGAAGGCTCGTCCAGCAACAGCAGCTTGGGCGCGCCCATCAAGGCCCGGCCAATGGCCACCATCTGCTGCTGGCCACCCGAGAGGGTGCTGACCATCTGGCTGGCTCGGTCACGCAAAATGGGGAAAAGCCCATAAACGCGCTCGAGATCACGCGCCACCGCGTCGGCGTCATCGCGTAAATAGCCCCCCAGCATGAGGTTTTTCAGAACGGTCAACTCAGGGAACAGGCGACGGCCTTCCGGACAATGGCAAATGCCACGCCCCACCACCTCATGCGCGGGATAGGGATGCAGGGACTCGCCGTTGAACTTCAGCGTGCCTTCGGCAGCAAGCATGCGCGAGATGCACTTGAGCAAGGTGGACTTGCCAGCCCCATTGGGACCCAGCACGGCCACAAACTCGCCAGGTGCGATGTGCATGCTGATGTTTTCCAGCGCCAGCGCCTTGCCATAGGAGGCACTCATGTTTTCGATTTCAAGCAGCATGGTCGGCATCCTGTCGCCCAATGTAGGCTTCAATGACCTTGGGATTTTTCACGATCTCGTCCGGTGAACCGGTGGCGATGACTTGCCCGAAATCGATGGCCACCACATGCGACACCAATTGCATGAACTCGCGCAGCTTGTGCTCGATCAGCAAAATGGTGAGGCCCTGGTTTTTGTGCAGGTCACGGATCACTTCGGACAAAGCCGCAATCTCACCGGACCCCAAGCCAGCGAATGGCTCATCGAGCAACAACAGGCGCGGCTCAGTGGCCAGCGCGCGTGCGATCTCGAGGCGGCGCTGGTCACCGTACGACAACAACTCGGCCGGTGAGTCTTCCTTGCCGGCCAGACCGACCTGCGCCAGCAAATGACGGGCACGTTCAGTCAGGTCCACGGCCGGGACGCGCGGCCCCAGGCTACCCACCATGACGTTTTCCAGGACGCTCAGACCCACAAAGGGCCGGCACAACTGGAAGGTGCGCGCCACGCCCAGCCCGACCACCTTGTGGGGCGGCAAACCCAGAATGGCTTGTCCTTCGAGCAGCACCTCGCCGTTGTCGGGCTTGATGAAACCGGTCAGCAGGTTGTACAGCGTGGTCTTGCCAGCACCGTTGGGACCCAGAATGCCCAGGATGTCACCCTTTTGGACTTCCAGACTGACATTCTTGACAGCATGCAAGCCACCAAAGCGCTTGTCGATGTTCTTGACAGACAACAGGCTCATGATTTTCCTCCCAGCAACGCGCGACGGATGCGCTGCCAAGTCGGTGCCACCAGACCTTGCGGCAAGAAGAACAAAATCAGGATCAGCACCACGCTGTAAACCATGAGACGCCACTCGCCAAAATTGCGCAGCAACTCGGTCATCAGCGTCAGCAGCAAGGCGCCGCCAATTGGGCCGTAAATGGTGGCCATGCCCCCCACGTACACCATGGTGATGATGGTGACTGAAGTGACCACGGCAAACAACTGCGGGCTGACCTGCAACTGGTAGTGCGCGTACAGCGCCCCGCCCATGCCTGCGAAGGCCGCGCTGATGACCAGCGAGGCGATCTTGTAGTAGGTGATGTTCAGGCCAGCGGCCTGGCAGGTGGCCTCGTCACCGCGAATCGCCTTGAGGATGAGCCCCCAGTGCGAGCGCGCCATCCAGCTCAGCAGCAAGGTGGTTGCCACCAGGATGCCCAGCACCAGCCAGTAAAAATGCAAGGGCGAGCGCAACAGTGGCTCGATGCCATTGATGCCCTCCTCGCCACCGGTGTACTCCCAGAAAATCAGCATCAGGCGTTGCATGATGACTGCGCCGGACAACATGGCCAGGGCAAAGTACGGGCCTTTCAAACGCAGCGTTGGAAAACCCATGATCAGCGCAAACACCACAGCAGCGAGCATGCCCACCGGCAGGCTCCACCAGGCGTTGACGCCCAATTCCGTGTTGAGAAAGCCGGCCGCATACGCGCCCACACCAATGAACAGCGAGTGACCAAAGTTCTCCCGCCCTGTCAGACCGGACATGAAGTCCCAGCTGACGGCCCAAATGCCATAGATCGCCGCCACGGTGAGCACGCCGATCAGGTAGCGGCTGTCAAACACCAGCGGCAGGATGGCCAGCGCGGCCACCGCCAACAGGGCGCCCGTGCGGTCTAGATTTCGAGCTTGCATGTGTCTTGTCCTGCCCATCAGAAAGCGGCGCGCTTGCCAAAGAAACCTGCGGGGCGCAGTACCAGCATCAGCAAGGTCGCGGCCACAGAAACAATTTCGGTCCAGGCCGTCGAAATGCCATACGCCACCAAGGTTTCGGCATAGCCCAGCATCAAGGCTGCAACAATGCTGCCCGGGATCGAGCCCAGCCCCCCCACCACCACAATCGCGAAGGCTTTCACAATGGGCAGCAGATGCATCGAAGGCTGCACGCTCAGGAAGGGCCCAGCCATGATGCCCGCCAAGGCAGCCAGACCGGCTGACAGCGCCATCACGATGCCAAAGATGCGGTCACTGGGAATACCCATGTACTGCGCGGCTTCAGGATCCTGCGAAATCGCCAGGATGGCACTGCCCAGGCGCGTGCGCTGAATGAACAGGTACAAACCGCCAATGGCCACCACGGACACCAGCAAGGTCAGCAAGCGCTGGCCCGCCACATCCACACCGCCGATCACATATTTGTGATCGATGAAGCTGGGCACGTTGCGGTACTCCGAGCCGAAGCTGAGGAACAACACCTGCTCCACCACCAGGGCGATGGCCAGGCTGATCATGAGGACGGCCAATTGCGACTTGCGCATCGGTCGAATCAGCACGCGCTCGACCACCATCCCAAACAAAGCCACGCCCAGGACCACCACAGGGGTGGCGATCACCAGCGGTATGTTGAACACCGTGGTGAGCAAGTAGGCCCCGTAGGCGCCCAGAGCGTAGAACGAGCCATGCGCCAGGTTGAGGATGCGGGCCACCCCGAAAATCAGGGTGAAGCCCACAGCCAGCATGGCGTAGATAGCGCTGGTCACAGCGCCGAAGATCAGGATTTCAAGCACGCGTTTCCCTCGCCTTCTGTCGAAGACCGATGATGAAAAGGTTCAGGTCAGGCTTACTTGGTCAGCCAAGGCGGCATGATCATGTTGCCACTGCGCAGCTCTTTGGGCCACACCACCACGCGCTCGCCCTTGGGTTGCCATTGTGCGAACAGCAGGTTGATGTACTTGCCGCCGGCTTTGACATCATGGGTCTCGTCGTATTCGATCTGCCCGGAAATACCCACCATGCTGGTCTTCTCCAGCTCCTTGATGATGGCATTGGTGTCGAAGCTCTTGGCGCGCTCAATCGCTTGCGCATAGGCATGGATGGAGTCGTAGGTGCCGAAAGCGGTGTAAACAGGCACGCGACCGGTCCGCTTCTTGAACTCGTCAAAGAAGGGAATGGTCTTGGGGGTCAGCGGCGCACGGACTGCAAAGTTCGCAGCAATTTCACTGATCGACTTGCCGCCTACGCGGTCAAAGAAGTCGCCGTCCATGGACTTCACATCGATGCCACCGAAAGGCATCGGGAAACGCGAGTCATACCACTGCTTGGCGAATACGTCGCTGGAAGCGTGGGACAGAATGACCACCAGGAACTCGGCGCCACTGCCACGGATTTTGGAGAGCAGCGGAGAGAAGTCGGAGGTGGTGGTGTCAAAGAATTCGGTCATGCGCACATCCGCGCCCACTTCCACCGCGCCTTTTTTCAACACGGGCACCAGGTCTTGCACCCACTTGGCGTTCTCGCCGATGATGGCGATTTTCTTCAGGCCCAGCTCACCAATGAGGTGGCCCGAAATCCAGCCGACCAGGTTGCGCGCCTGGTGAGCCGCGTTGATGGGGCCTGTGCGGAAGATGTATTTGTAATTGTCGTAGTCCTGCTTGACCTTGGCGGTGATGGCCGGAGACGCAGCACCCACCCCCAGGTAAATGGTTTTGGCAGAAGAGATGTGCGGCAACTGCGCCAGGGTCACGCCGCTGGTGTACCCCCCCACCAGGACATCGACTTTTTCGTCGGCGGTCAGCTTCTTGATGGCATTGATGCCAACTTCGGGGTTCTCGGTTTCATCGGCCACCACATAGGAAAGCTTGCGCCCCATCACACCGCCCTTGGCGTTGATTTCATCGATGGCGATTTTGGCCGCTTCCTGGGTATCGCGCCCCACTTGCAACTGAACAGCCGTGGTCAGACCAATCTTGATGGGCGCCTGCTGCGCTTGCGCGGGCAGCACGCTCGCCCAAAGGCCAACAGCGGCCAATGCCGAAACGAGTGTGCGCTTGGAATGGGAAAAAACCGGCATGAGTGTCTCCTCGATTGAACGAAAAATAGGAAAGCTCTTCTGCGAGAACTTCTAACCCCATTTAGACACGTTTCACAGTTGCCGCCAAGAGTTTTTCCCCGTAGGTCTGCAACTTCGGCGACAGACGCGGCACATCAGGCCGCAGGCGGGTGAATGCGTCGGGCCACCACCTGGTCGATTCGGCGGCCCTCCAGGGTCTGAACCTCGAGTTGCCAATCCTGGCATTCCACCCGTTCGCCGCGCTGCGGCAAGTGCCCCAGCAAAAACAATATCAAGCCAGCCAGGGTGTTGTAACGCCCCCGATCTTCCTGCGGCAGCTTGTCAGCCAACTCCAGTCGCGCCTTGAATTCCGTGACAGGCATGCTGCCATCCAGAAGCCAGCTGCCATCATCGCGTGGCGTGGCCCATGCCTCGTCATGGCGCGTGGCGGCCAGCCACTCCCCCGTGATCGCTTCCAGCAAATCACGCGGAGTCATCAGTCCTTGCACCACACCGTATTCGTCCACCACCAGCACCATGCGTCCCGAGGCCCCTGTGCGTGCCGCCTGATGCGCATCGGGGCGACGAAACTGCTCCAGCAAATCCAGACCGCTCAGGGTCTCGGGCACAAATGCGGCCGTGACCATCAAGGCCTCAACCCGGTCACCGGGCTGGGGATGGTGAATCATTTGCCCCAGGCTGACCACGCCAGCCACATCGTCCAGACTGCCGCGACACACCGGGTACCAGGAATGAGCGGCGTGCTCGGCCACCTGTGACAGCGCTTCACGCACACTCAGCGACTGATCCAGCCACACCACATCGGAACGAGGGACCATGATCGAGGTCAGTGGGCGGTCATCCAGATGAAACACATTCTTCACCATCTGGTGCTCTTGCTTTTCAATCACGCCCGCATCCACGCCTTCGCTCAGGCTGGCCCGAATTTCCTCTTCGGTCACCGTGTGCGCATGGCGTGTGTTCACGCGGATCAGCCTCAACACAGCTGCCGTTGCCCAGGACAATGACAGCACCAGGGGGCGCGCCGCTTGGGCCAGCAGATGCATGGTGGGCGCCACCCAGCGCGCCACCGTCTCGGGATACAGCTGCCCGATACGCTTGGGCACCAACTCGCCAAAAATGATGGTGATGCAGGTGATGAGCGACACCACCACGGCGGTGGCCGCGACCCCCGCCACCGAGGCGCTGAGGCCTTGCTGCTGCAACCATGTCGACAGGCTGTGGCTGAACGCCGCCTCGCCCACAATGCCATTGAGCACGCCAATCGAGGTGATGCCAATCTGCACTGTGGACAAAAACTGGGTGGGCTGCGCCATCAGACGCAATGCGGCCAGGGCGCCACGGTCACCGGCTTCCTCAAAAGCTGTCAGGCGTGCCTTGCGACTCGAGGCCAAGGCCATCTCGGACATCGCAAACACGCCATTCAACAGCGTCAGCAAAACAATCAGCAGCAGATCCATGGCTTAGAAATAGGAAAAGACGGCAATGGGACAATGCACACATGGCACTTTACTTGATTGGCGATATCCAGGGTTGTGATGACGCGTTGGGACGACTGTTGCAACGCGTGGATTTCTCGCCCAGTCGGGACACCTTGTACCTGCTGGGTGATCTGGTCAACCGAGGTCCGGCCAATGCCGCTGTCCTGCGTCGCCTGATGGGCTATGGCGAGAGCGCTCGCACCTTGCTGGGCAATCACGACCTTCACCTGTTGTCGGTGGATCTGGGCATCCGCCCCCTGAAGCCAGGCGACACGGTGCAAGACATTCTGCAAGCCCCGGATCGCCGCGCCCTGCTCGACTGGCTGGGCGTTCAACCGCTGGCCCTCCAACATGGGAACTGCCTGATGGTCCATGCCGGTGTCCTGCCACAATGGACCGTTTCCCAAACCCTGAATCTGGCCCGCGAGGTCGAACAGATTTTGCAAAGCCCGTCCCGTCGGGATTTTCTGACCCAGATGTATGGCAACCTGCCGGACCGCTGGGATGACGGCTTGCAAGGGATGGACCGCCTGCGGGTGATTGTCAATGCCCTGACGCGGCTTCGCTTTTGCACACCCGATGGGCAAATGGAATTCCAGGCCAAGGAAGGGCTGGATGCGGCACCTGCGGGGTTCCTGCCCTGGTTCGATGTGCCACAGCGCCGGACAGCGGATGTCATGGTGGCCTTTGGGCACTGGTCCACGGCGGGTGGCCTGTGGCGATCGAATGTGGTCTGCCTGGACACCGGTTGCGTCTGGGGGCGCAGCCTGAGCGCCTTGCGCTGGACCCCTGGGGATGGCGTGGATGCCGTGCGCCAGGGTGAATGGATCGAGGAGCCTGCCGCTTAAGCGGGCTCCTGCGTCTTGAACAACGCAGCGACTTTGCGCTTGGGTTTGATGTTGCTCGAAATGCTGCGAACGCTCGGGCGGGCCGACACTTCCCAACTGGGCTTTTCGTCCTTGGCCTCGCCCGGTTCATAGGGTTTATCGAAAAACGGATCCTTGGGTGCAGCGTTGCGCGGCGCGTAGCGGTTGGCACTGCGGCCGCCTCGCTCGGCATCACGCGACTCCGCCGCCCCATCCAACACATCGCGCGGATCCTCTTCACCCCAGGCGCGACGGCCGGTGTTGATGCGCCCGCGCGGACGGTCCTCTTCAAACTCCACCGCTTCGAGTTCGATCTTTTTCTTGATCAGCTTCTCGATGTCGGTCACCAGGCGCTGGTCGCTGCCAGACACGAAGCTGATGGCCAGACCCGAAGCACCGGCACGCCCCGTGCGGCCAATGCGGTGAACATAGTCTTCGGCATTGAACGGGACATCGAAATTGAACACAGCCGGCACATCCTTGATGTCCAAACCGCGTGCAGCCACGTCGGTGCACACCAGCAGATCAACCTCGCCGCGCTTGAAGGCATCGAGTGCCTTGAGGCGCTCGTCCTGACTCTTGTCACCGTGCAAGGCTGCTGTTTTCAAACCATCGCGCTCCAGCGAACGCGCCAGGCGGGCACAGCCCAGCTTGCTGTTCACGAACACAAAAGCCTGGGTGATGCCGTTTTGTTTGACGAGCTGCTTCAAAGCACGACGCTTGTCGTCGTCCGTCACGCTGTAGAAATGCTGACTGACCGTGGAGGCAGTTTCGTTGGGCCGTGCCACTTCAATGGTGACAGGGTTCTGGAGATAACTGCCCGCCAGGCGCTTGATCTCTGGCGAGAAGGTGGCAGAAAACAGCAAGGTGGTGCGCTGTTTGGGCAAGAAGCTCAGGATACGCTGCAAGTCCGGCAGGAAGCCGATGTCCAGCATGCGGTCGGCCTCGTCGAGCACCACGTACTCCACCTGATTGAGGACCACATTCTTGGCTTCGATGTGGTCCAGCAAACGCCCGGGCGTGGCCACCAGCACTTCGACGCCGCGCTTGAGTTCCAGGGTTTGCGGCTTCATGTCCATGCCGCCAAAGACCACAGCGCTGCGCAGCTGGGTGTGCTGTGCATACAACTTGACCTGCTGCGCCACCTGATCGGCCAGCTCACGGGTTGGCAGCAGCACCAGGGCACGCACGGGGTGGCGCGCCGGCGATGTGGAGGCGTTTTCGTGCTTCAGCAAACGCTGAAGCAGTGGCAGGGAAAAGGCAGCAGTCTTGCCGGTCCCGGTCTGGGCGGCGCCCATGACGTCCTGGCCGGTCAGCACCACGGGGATGGCTTGGGCCTGGATGGGGGTCATCGACTCGTAGCCCATTTCGGCCACGGCACGTGCCAGCGCGGGGGCCAGCTGCAAATTGGAAAAAGAGCTCATGTCAGGGGGCTATTGTCGCATTCTTGGTGCGAGACCCCAAACAAAGGCCGGCCAAGCGTTGTTTTCAGGTTTTGGGCAGGGTCACACCCACCTGGCCCTGGTACTTGCCGCCGCGGTCCTTGTAGCTGGTCTCGCAGACTTCATCGCTCTCGAAAAACAGCACCTGCGCACAACCCTCGCCTGCATAAATTTTGGCTGGCAAGGGGGTGGTGTTGCTGAATTCCAGGGTCACATAGCCTTCCCACTCAGGCTCGAACGGGGTCACGTTGACGATGATGCCGCAGCGCGCGTAGGTGCTCTTGCCCAGGCAGATGGTCAGCACATTGCGGGGAATGCGAAAGTATTCCACCGTGCGGGCCAGCGCAAAGCTGTTGGGCGGAATGATGCACACATCGGACTCGATGTCGACAAAGCTCTTTTCATCAAAGTTCTTCGGATCGACAACGGTGCTGTGGATGTTGGTGAACACCTTGAATTCAGGGGCGCAGCGGATGTCATAGCCGTAGCTGCTGGTGCCATAACTGACGATCTTGTGCCCGTCACGCTGGCGCACCTGGCCTGGCTCGAATGGCTCGATCATTCCGTGCTGCTCGGCCATGCGCCGAATCCATTTGTCAGATTTGATGCTCATGCATGCATTCTAAGAGCAGTGTCAGGGCTTGGTCATCACGCCTTGCACCAGGTAGTTCATGGACAAAATATCCGCGTCGCTCAATCGCTTGCCAGCCGCCAGAATCTGCCGTCCGTCGCTGTCCCACAGCGGGCCGGTAAAGGGATGCAGTCGCCCAGCCGCCACATCCTTCTGGCGTTGCAGTACCTCGTCCTGTACGGACTTGGGTACTTTGCTGCCAAACCCCTCCACCCGCACCATGCCCTCGCGCACACCGCCCCAGACGTCGCCCGAGGACCAACGCCCTTCCAGCACCTCACGTGCACGCCGGCTGTAATACTCGCCCCACTGGTGCGTCACCGCAAGCAACTGAGCGTCGGGAGCCACCTTGCGCATGTCCGAGTGATAGCCAATCGCGAACTTGCCACGCTCCTGAGCGGCTACCATCACCGCATTGGAGCCGGTATGAAACGCCACCACATCGGCGTTCTGATTGAACAGGGTCATGGCCGCTTCACGTTCACGTGCCGGGTCAAACCAGGCGTTGAGCCAGATCACGCGCACTTCGGCTTGCGGATTGACCGAACGCATGCCCAGGGTGAACGCATTGATGCCCTGCAACACCTCCGGGATCGGAAAACCCGCCACATAACCCGCCACGCGGGTCTGCGTCATGCGACCGGCGGCGATGCCGGCCAGATAACGTCCTTCGTAATAACGGGCGTTGGCAGTGGCCACATTCGGCGTGCGCTTGTAGCCTGTGATGGACTCGAATTTCACTTCTGGAAATTCGGCCGCCACCTTCAGGGTGGGCTCCATGTAGCCAAAGCTGGGCGTGAAAATCAGGCGATGTCCCTGGCGTGCGAGGTCCCGGATGACGCGCTCGGCATCGGGGCCTTCGGCCACATTCTCGACAAAGGTGGTCTGCACCTTGCTGGCAGCGCCGCCAGGGTTCAGGGCTGCCTCGACCGCCTTGCGCCCTTCTTCATGTTGACGCACCCAACCGGTCTCGGTCAGCGGTGCAACGTAGACAAATCCCACTTTGAGCGGGGGTGTCTGCGCCGGAGTGGCAAGGGAAAAAAGGAAAAGCGAAAAGGCCACGCCTGCGGCCTTGAGGTTTTTGTACATGGTGTTCCTCTACATGGCCCATGACGGGCAAAACGTGGATGATACCGGAGGCCGCAAGGGCCTCGGCAAGATCAGTAGGTCAGCGTGGCCAAGGCGCGGAGGTTTTCAGCCGTGGTGGTGGGGAAATCAAAAAACTCCAGGTAAGCCGGAATCTGCTCGAACAGCATGTCCGTGCCCACCTGGGTACGACACCCCTTGGCGCGCGCAGCCGCCAGGAACGGCGTGATTTCGGTCTTCATCACCACCTCGCCAATGAAAGTGGTGGCAGCAACACGGTCCATGTCGATCGGCAACGGGTCTCCTGGATTCATGCCCATGGGCGTGGCATTGACCACCAGATCGTAACCTTGCGGATCGTTGTCACCGGTTTTCACATCAATCTGCGGGTAATGCGCTTTCAGGCGTGCGCCCAAGGCCTTGGCCGACGCATCGTTCACGTCATACAAGGTGATCGCGGCAATGCCCGCACCGGCCAGCGAGGCCGCGATTGCACAGCCCACACCACCGCTGCCCACCACCAGCACACGTGCGCCCTGCAAGACCATGCCTTTGCGCAGGACACCGCGCACAAAACCTTCGCCATCGAACATGTCCCCCACCAGTCGACCATCGGGCAAACGCTTCACGGCGTTGCACGCGCCCGCAACCTTGACCGCCGCGCTGACTTCATCCAGCAAACCCACAGTGGCGACCTTGTGCGGCATGGTGATCAACGCGCCTCGGATGTTCTGAAGACTGAACACTGCCTTCAGAAACGGCGGATAGTCCTCTGCCTTGCAGCCCATGGGAACCACCACAGCATCGATCTTGGCGCTTTCAAAATAGGGGTTGTAGATCATCGGCGCCTTGAAACTGTGGGTGGGATACCCGATGTGCGCGATGATTTCAGTGTGTCCGGTGATCAAAAAAAATCTCCTGGCCTCAGCGGCCTTGCGCGGGTTCAGCCCGCTTGTTTGGCCTTCACCGCATTGACAGCGGCACGCAATGCCAGCAGATAACTGTCGGCGCCGAAGCCACAAATTTGGCCTGTCACGATTTCGGCAAACACCGACACGTGACGAAAGGCTTCGCGGGCATGGATATTGGACATGTGCAATTCAACGATCGGGCACGTCAGAATGGCCAGCGCATCGCGAATGCCATAGCTGTAATGCGTCCAGGCACCTGCGTTGATCAGCACCGCGTCGGCATTGTCAAAGTAGGCCTTGTGGATGCGCTCGGACATCTCACCTTCACTGTTGGTCTGGAAACACTCCACTGTCACACCCAGCTCTTTACCCAGTTGGTGCAAGCTGTCATTGATCTGGTCCAGCGTGATCGTCCCGTACTGCTTCGGATCGCGCTTGCCAAACATGTTGTGATTGATGCCATGCAGCATGACAACTTTCATAGTTACTCCTTTCAGTATGGGGTCAGGTCTTGCGTTTTGCCTTTTTTCTGTGGATAACTACACAAGCCGGCGAACCACTTGAGTTATCCACAGAAAAAAGGCAAAACGCAAGACCTGACCCCTTGTTTTTTATTTACGCAGTTTGGCGAGTTCGGCCATCATGTCGTTGACTGTGGCTTCGCCCACGCTGGAAGAGTACTTGGTGATCACGGGCTTCATTTTTTCGCGAAGCTTGGCGACCTCGGCGGGTGGCAATTGAGTGACCGTCATGCCGTTCTTCTTCAGCAGTTCCAGGTTGGCGGCGACAGCGGCACGCGATTCTGCGCGCTGAACTTTGGCAGCCTCATCGGCAGCGTCATCGATCATCTTGCGGTCCGCCGGCGACAACGAGTCCCACACCTTCTTGCTCATGATGACGGACTGGGGGTTGTACTGGTGATTGCTCAACACCATGTGCTTTTGCACTTCCCAGAATTTGTTGGCAGCGATCACGGAAATCGGATTTTCCTGGCCGTCAATGGCTTTTTGCTCCATGCCGCCATACACCTCGGGGAAAGGCATCGGGGTGGGGTTGGCATTCAAAGCCTTGACCCAGTCGATGTTGATCGGGTTGGGAATGACGCGCAACTTCAGACCTTCGAGGTCTTCCACTTTGTTGATGGCGCGCTTGCTGTTGGTGATCTGACGGTAACCAAGTTCCCAGTAGGACAGACCGATCAAGCCCTTGGCTTCGAGCAGGGCATGCATTTTCTTGCCAACCGGGCCGTCGACGATGGCGTCAGACTCTTTCTCATTGGCGAACAGGAACGGGAAATCGAAGATCGCCAGTTCTTTGGCCTCACTGGCCAAGATGCCAGAGTTCATCACCGCCAGCTCAATCGTGCCGCCCTTGAGTGCAGACACCACAGCCTGGTCACTGCCCAGAGAGCCGTTGAGAAACAGATTCACCTTGATCTTACCGCCGGACTTCGCCGCCACGATCTCGGCAAATTTCTTCATGCCTGCCACAGCCGGATGACCTTCCGGACCGTTCAGACCCATCTTGAGCGTACGTTCTTGCGCGCTGGCCACACCCATGCAGGCCAGAGTTGCCAAAGCCAAAACCGATTTGATCATCAAGCGTTTCATCGTTGTCTCCATCGAAAATAGATTCAGTACGCAACAAACAAGGATCCCCGCACGGCGTACAAAGCATGCCGGGAGTTGAAAACATCAGTAGAGCAATTTCGCCGGCCACATGACCAATTGCGGAAAGAGCACCATCAGGAACATCACCACAAACTGCACCACCATGAAAGGCATCACGCCCCGGGTGACATCGTCCATCTTCATGCGCCCCACGCCGGCCACGGCATTGAGCACGGTGCCTACCGGTGGCGTCACCAGGCCAATGGAATTGTTGATGATGAACATCACGCCAAAATAAACGGGATCAATGCCAGCCGCCTTGACCAAGGGCATGAGCACAGGTGTCAGAATCAGAATGGTGGGCGTCATGTCCATGGCGGTTCCCACCACGATCACCAAGGCCATGATGGCAAACATCAGCAAGGTCGGGCTGTCGAGCAAGGGGCTCAGCAGCTGCACCACTTGCGCGGGAAGTTGTGCCACGGTGATCAACCAGGCCGATACCATGGCTGCGGCCACCAGGAACATCACCACCGCCGTGGTTTTGGCGGCCGCCTCAAAGGTTTGATAGAGCTGGCGCCAGCTCAGCTCACGGTAAATCACCCCAGCGACAAACATGGCGAACACAGCAGCCACCACGGCTGCCTCCGTCGGGGTGAACACGCCCATGCGCAAGCCCACAATGATGATCAGCGGCAAGGTCAAGGCCCACCCTGCCTCGCGCAATGCCTGGATCACTTCACCCGAGGTACGACGCGGGGGCGTCTCCAGCTTTTCCTTGCGCGTCGTCCACCACCAAGTCAGCCACAAACCCAGGGCCAGCCAGATGCCGGGAAAAATGCCCGCCAGGAAAAGTTTGGTCACCGAAACGTTGGCCGCCACACCAAAGATCACAAAGCCGATGGACGGTGGAATGATCGGACCAATCACGCCACAGGCGGCAATCAGACCACCGCTGCGCGCCTTGTCATGCCCGGCGCGCACCATCATGGGCAAGAGCAAGGCTGTGAGTGCGGCAGCATCGGCCACAGCCGACCCTGAGAGCGCCGACAAAATACAGGCGGCAATGATGGTGACATAGCCGAGACCGCCTCGCACATGTCCCACCAAGGCCAGCGCGAAATTCACAATCCGCCGCGACAAGCCACCGGTATTCATGACTTCACCCGCCAACATGAAAAATGGCACGGCCAACAACGGGAAACTGTTGGAGCCCTCAATGATGTTCTGCGCCAGAATTTGCGCATCGAACATGTTCAGATGCCACATCAGTGCGGCGCCACACAACAACAAAGAAAAGGCAATGGGCACGCCCAACAACATGGCGGCCAGCAAGGAAGACAAGAATACGGCAATGGTCATGATGCTTGTCCCTCTTCAGTGCTGCGACTTGGAAAGGTCCAAGGGCTCGTCTTCCGATTCACGAATGCCGATCAACTCCTCTTCACGGAGTTCGCCACGCATCAGGCGCAGCAAATGGGCCACCAAAATCGCTGCACTTGAAGCTGCACACACCATGCCGCTGGCATAAAAAATGGACATTGGCACTTCCATGGCGGCACTGGAGGACTCCATGTTCACCAGCACCTGATCGAGCGAGCCTTTGAACAGCAACCAGCAAATGAACAACATGAGAACGTGCGTCATGAACAAGCACACCTTCTTGCCCGTGACCGACAAACGGCTGACCAACATGTCAGAACCCAAATGGGTCCGCTCATTCAATGCCACCACAGCCCCCAGAAACGTGACCCACACAAACAGCCAACGCGACAGCTCTTCGGACACGGTGATGCCCGAGTTGAAGCCGTAGCGAAGCACCACGTTGCCGAACACCAGCACCACCATCACCGCCAAAGCGGCAACGATGAGAACAGTGATGAGGCGGCAATAGCCATCAATGAATCGGTTCAGCATGACCGGCATCCTTGTGAATTGGGTGTGAAATCAAAATGTACAAAACAGTTAGTTTTATTCGAATAAGTAAAAACCCTAGACATTCAAGCGAATACCTGCCTAACAGTTATGCATTTTATGAATTTCTGGCGAAGCGCAGCACCATGTCAATCACACTGGCGCGTCGCGAAGCCAGGGTTTGCGGCGCATGGCCATCGCGCTTGAAAATCAAGTCAAAGGTGTAGCGGTTGGAGACATTGAAAAACGCCAAAGCGGAAATTGACTCATGGATATCGATGGGATCCAGGCCGGGACGAAACACCCCCTGCACCACACCGCGGTCATAGAGCTCGCGTATGGACTGAATGACCGACACGTTCAGGCCCTGGATGACTTTGCTCTGAACCAGGTATTTGCCACGCTCCATGTTCTCCGACATCACCAGCCGAATAAAGTCCTGGTTGCTGTGGTGTCTGTCAAATGTGAAGCCCACCAGCTTGGCCAATGCTTCCTCGGGCGGCAAATCCGACAGATGCAAATCCGCCTCGATCTGCCGCATGCGACGGTATGACTCTTCCAGCACGGCAATGTACAAGCCTTCCTTGCTGCCAAAGTAGTAATAAATCATCCGCTTGCTGGTGTGCGTTGCATCGGCAATGGCATCAATACGCGCACCTGCCAGGCCTTTGGCCGCAAATTCAGCCGTTGCCACCTCCATGATCCCCGCCATCGTGCGCTCGGGATCGTTGGTGCGCGTGGGGGTTCGCTTGGCTTTCTTGGCGGAATGTACTGGTTTGTCCATTTATGGAGTGTAAGGGGGACTGGCCCGAAGGCTCAAGGCGAATTGGCTTCAAACCAAAACTTTTGCTGGACCAGTCGCATGACATCACGCCCATGACGCCACAAAGAAAAAGCCCTTGTAAACCTGAGATTTACAAGGGCTTTAATGGTTTGGCGGAGTGGACGGGACCCAACCAAGAACCTTCTACAGGCCGCATGAATGCTCGATTTGTTAGCATTTCACTCTATCTTCACTCTACGCCCTGAGTTGCTACCAATGGTAGCAGCGGGCGCTGA
>JACCDX011692392.1_pt1 | contig 24973 bp, 19 predicted proteins | sample 7449681 | NCBI WGS metagenome assembly JACCDX01 (sample SAMN15323450, study PRJNA562643) | freshwater metagenome | isolation source: river surface water | place: USA:Blue River Watershed | collected 2017-08-18
TGATGGCAAAGCGGTGCGCCTCGTCGCGGATCTGGGCCACCAGCATCAAGGCTGCCGAATCCTTGCCCAAATAGACCTTGTCGCGGCCATCGGCAAAGACCAGTTCTTCCAGGCCCACTTTGCGGCCCTCACCCTTTTCAACGCCGACGATGCGCGAGATGTCCAGCCCGAGCGCCTCAAACACCTCCCGCGCCATGCCCACCTGGCCTTTTCCGCCATCGATGAGCACCAGATCAGGCATGCGGCCCTCGCCGTTGCGCTCGGCCTCGGCCAGCTTGCTGTAGCGACGGGTCAGCACCTGCCGCCTGGCGGCGTAATCGTCCCCACCGGTGATGCCCTCGATGTTGAAGCGCCGGTACTCGGCAGACTGCATTTTGTGGTGGTGAAACACCACGCACGACGCCTGGGTCGCTTCCCCCGCCGTGTGAGAAATGTCGAAGCACTCGACCCGAAATGTGTCGATGTCCTCGGGCGCCAGGTCGAGCGCCTCGACCAGGGCGCGGGTACGCGCCTGCTGCGAACCCTCTTCAGCCAGCAAGCGGGTGAGCTGGATTTGGGCGTTCTGGCGCGCCATGTCCAGCCAGTCGCGGCGCTGCCCACGGGGCTGGTGAACCCAGTGGGCCTTGACGCCCGTTTGCTCCGCCAGTGCATCGGCCAGCACGGCGTCGATTTTGGCACTCAGCACCAGGGTCGCTGGCATGGGCGTTTCCAGGTAGTGCTGGGCGACGAAGGCCTCGAGAATTTCTGCCGGCTCGGCCTGCTCGACATGTTGCGGGAAATAAGGCCGGTCGCCCAGGTGCCGACCGCCGCGCACCATGGCCAAATTGACGCAGGCTTTGCCCCCCTGCACGTGCACGGCCAAAATGTCCACGTCTTGGTCATCGATGGTGTCCACCGATTGCTGGTGCAAGACCTTGGACAGGGCCGCCATCTGGTTGCGCACCTCGGCGGCCTGCTCATACTCCAGGCGCTCGGCATGCGTCATCATGCGCGCCTCCAGGTCGCCGAGCACTTGGCGCGTCTCACCGCGCAGGAAGCGCGCCGCACTCAGCACCGAGGCCTGGTAGGCCTCGGGGGTGATCTGCCCGACGCAAGGGGCCGAACAGCGCTTGATCTGGTAGAGCAGGCAAGGTCGGGTGCGGTGGTTGTACACGCTGTCCTCGCAGGTGCGCAGCTTGAACACCTTTTGCATCAGCCAGATGGTCTCGCGCACCGCCCACACCGATGGGTAGGGGCCAAAGTAATCGTGCCGCTTGTCGACCGCGCCCCGGTAATACACCATGCGCGGGCTGTCGCCCCGGGTGATCTTCAGATAGGGGTAGCTTTTGTCATCGCGAAACAAGATGTTGTAGCGCGGCTTGAGGGACTTGATGAGGTTGTTTTCCAACAGCAACGCTTCGGCCTCGGAGCGCACGACCGTGGTCTCTAGTCGGGCGATTTTGCCGACCATGTGGCCGATGCGGGTGCCGTCATTGCCTTTGCGAAAATACGAGGACACGCGCTTTTTCAGGTGGATCGCCTTGCCCACGTACAGCACCTGCCCCTCGGCGTCGAAATAGCGGTACACCCCCGGCAAACCTGGCAAGGAGGCGACCTGCGCCAACAACTCGGGCGCAAAGGAGGGGCGTTCCCCCTCACCCGGGTCGGTGACGGCGCGGGTGGGCGGGCTGGAATCGGGCGGCGTGCCGGACTCAGAGGACTGCGCGGACATGCCCGCTATTATGCGAGCCATGTGGGATGTTTTTTGCCGCGTCATCGACAACCATGGCGACCTCGGGGTGTGCCTGCGCCTGTCGCGCCAACTGGCGGCCCAGGGTCTGTCGGTGCGCCTGTGGGTGGACGAGCCCAGCGCGCTCGAATGGATGGCCCCCGAGTTGGCGGCCGGTCGCATGCCGGGGGTGCAGCTTTGGCCGTGGGCACAGGCCAGCGAGCCGGCGGTGCTGGCCACGCTGGCGCCCGCCGCGGTCTGGATCGAGGCCTTTGCTTGCGAGCTGCCCGAGCCCTTTGTGGCCCACGGGGTCGCCCAAAGGCAAGCCCTGGGCCTGAAGCCCCCCGCCTGGGTCAATTTGGAGTACCTGAGCGCAGAACCCTGGGTCGAGCGTGCGCATGCCCTGCCCTCGCCCGTCATGAGCGGCCCGGCCCGGGGCTGGGTCAAGCGGTTTTTTTACCCTGGGTTCACCAGGCGAACGGGGGGGTTGTTGCGCGAATCCGACCTGCTGTCGCAGCAGGCTGCCTTTGATCGCACCGCGCACCGTGCCCCATGGCTCGGACGCCATGGCCCCGACACCCAAGCTCAGGCAAACCAACGGCTGATCAGTCTCTTTTGCTACGAACCCGATGGCTTAACCGACCTATTACGCGGCTGGTCCCAGGGGGACCGCCTCTTGATCACCCCTGGTCGCGCCCTGTCCGCGGTGCGCGCCGCCTTGGATCAGGTCACCCCAGAACCCAAGCGATCCGAAAACCCCATCCCACCCTGGGGTCACCCATTGACCCACACCGATCAGCCCGGCTTCGATCGCCTGCTGTGGGCCTGTGACCTGAATTTGGTGCGCGGCGAGGACTCTTTGGTGCGCGCCCTTTGGGCCGGTCAGCCCCTGGTCTGGCACATCTACCCGCAGTCGGACAACGCGCACCACGCCAAGCTGGACGCCTTTCTGGATTGGGTGCAGGCCCCGCAAAGTCTGCGCCATTTCAGCCGGGTCTGGAACGGCATGGCCCCCGGGCCGCTGCCCGACCTCAGCCCCACCACGCTGGCCGAATGGGGGGACTGTGTCCAGCAGGCCCGCCGACGGCTTCTGGCCCAAGACGACCTGCTGACCCAGCTGCTCGCCATGGTGGACGGTGGGCGAGGCGATCGGGACTGAAAAAGCGTTAAAATACAAGGTTTTGCACCACCAAGACTTGGTTCCAACATGAAAATCGCCCAAGAAATCCGCGCCGGCAACGTCATCATGCAAGGCAAGGACCCCATGATCGTTTTGCGCACCGAATACGCCCGAGGCGGGCGCGGCGCCGCCACCGTTCGCATGAAACTCAAAGCCTTGCTCTCCAACATGGGCGCCGAAGTCGTGTTCAAGGCCGATGACAAGATGGATCAAGTCATTTTGGACCACAAAGAGTGCACCTACTCTTACTTTGCCGACCCCATGTATGTCTTCATGGACGCCGAATACAACCAGTACGAGGTCGAGGCCGCCAACATGGGCGACGCCATCCACTACCTGGAAGACGGCATGGCCTGCGAAGTCGTGTTCTACGACGGCAAGGCGATCTCGATCGAGTTGCCCACCACGGTCGTGCGTGAGATCACCTGGACCGAGCCGGCCGTCAAGGGCGACACCTCGGGCAAGGTCATGAAACCGGCCAAGATCGCCACCGGGTTCGAAGTCGCCGTGCCGCTGTTCGTTGACCAGAACGACAAAATCGAAATCGACACCCGCACCGGCGAATACCGCAAGCGCGTCTGAGCGACTGATGCATTAACATCTCGGGCATGGATGGCATGCTCGACCCCCAAGACCCCAGACTGGCGCAGGCCTGGGAAATCTTGCAGGCCCAGAGAGATCTGGGCCTTTCTCTTGACCCCGACTCCAACCGCTTGGCCTTCGCCGACCCGGAGTTCTTGTTGCGCCGCGAAACCCGCGGCATCCGCTTTCAGCTCGAGTTGCTCAAACCCGACCTCGAGATGCACTCGCGTGGCATCGAACACACCATTGTGGTGTTTGGCAGCGCACGCTACCGCAGCCTGGAGGCCGCCAACCAAATCCTGCGCGAGGCTCGCGCCGGTGGCGACCCCAAGGCCCTCGCACAAGCCCAGGTGCTGGTGCGCAACGCCCCGTACTACGAGCAGGCCCGGGCATTTGGCCGTCTGGTGGCCCAGCGTGGCGCCCTGCTGCCCGCATCCGAGCGGCTGTACGTCTGCACCGGCGGTGGCCCCGGCATCATGGAGGCCGCCAATCGCGGGGCCTTTGAAGCGGGGGGCATCAGCGTGGGGCTCAACATCGCCTTACCGCACGAGCAGCAACCCAACCCCTACATCACGCCTGGGCTGAGCTTCAAGTTCCACTACTTCGCCCTGCGCAAGATGCACTTCATGATGCGGGCCAAAGCCCTGGTGGCGTTCCCTGGGGGCTTTGGCACGCTCGATGAGTTGTTTGAAACCTTGACCTTGGTGCAGTGCAAAAAATCCAAGCCCGTGCCCATCGTGCTCTTTGGGACCGAGCACTGGAAGCGTCTGCTCAACCTGAATGTGTTGGTGGAGGAAGGGGCCATCTCGCCCGAAGACCTGGATCTGTTCACTTGCGTCGACAGCGTCGATCAGGCCTGGGACGCGATCCGACGCTTTTACGGCATTTAGCGGCTTGGGGGTCGACTGCCGCTGCGGTTTTGTGTCTGAGGGTCAGAGTTTGCGGGCGAGCCTCGAACCCAGAGCGACGGAGGTCGCCATGATCCAAAACACCGGCCCCGAGCCCAATGCCGCGCTGGCGGCGCCAAAGATCAGCGGCATGCTCACACTCGAGACGTTGATGGTCATCAGGCGCAAACCCAAGGCCTGGCCCTGCCGTTCATGCGGCGTGACCTGGTGCAATGCACTCATGACCATGGGCTGCACCGAGCCCAGGAACAGACCCAACACGGTGGAGAAGACCCCCATCATCCAGGCTTCGGTCGCCCAGGGGTAGACCGCCAACGTGGCACCAGTCACCAGCATGGCCACCCAAATGATTTGTTTTTCTTTGAAACGCCGTGCGACCCAGGGCAAGACCACCCGGGTGGTCGTGGCCGCCAGGGCAAACAGGCCCAACACCGTGCCGATGGCCGATGCGCTGATGTCTCTCTCATGCCCCAAAACCGGCACCATGAAGGTGTGCACGTCCCAACACGAGGACAAAAACCAGTTGACGATCAAGAGGCGACGCAAAGGGGCATGGCGCAGCAGCTGCCAGGCCGGACCGGGCGGGACCGTCGGTGTTTGGGTCTTGGGATGTCGGGTCTGAATGCCACGCAACAAGACCCAGCCCATCAGGGGCAACAGCGCCAGCCAGGCAAAGGCCGCCCTGAACCCCAGCAGGTCGATGATCACACCGGCGCTCAAGGGACCGATGAAATTGGACACCGCCGGTCCGATCGAGAGCCAACTGAAGGCCGATCGCAGTTGGTCCAAATCCTCGGTCATGCGCCCCACATGGCGCTGCAAGGAGATGATGACCAAGCCACAGGCCGCACCTGAGCACAACGCCGCCAGACTCAGCACCACGGTCAGCGGCCACACCGCAGCAATGAGTGCGCTGGTGCTGGCCACGATCGCCGAAGCCAGAAAACAGGTCCGCAAACCATGCCGTTCGGCCAACCGCCCGGCCGGCAGCGCCAAGAACACCTGGCTGAGGGCGAACAAGGACAGCAGCAAGCCGATCGCCGCCTCGCTTTCGCCCGCGCGCAACAGCATCAGGGGCGCGGCCATGCGCAAGCCGGTCATGCACGAGTGCACAAAGACCTGGGCACTGACCAGCCGGGCCAACTCCCGCTTCACGCGTCCCCCGAACCTGACCCTGGCGGTGGCAGGACGGCACGGGCCTGCTCGGGCGGCAAAGCCTCGACCTGGCTCAGTGCCCGTCTGAGCTGGCGACCTCGGGTGTCGGCGTGGTCCAGCGTCTGGGCCGCCTTGTGAACCTGGTCGCGAACCTTGACCACCCACTCGCCGTAGCGTTCGAATTCGGTCTTGACGGCCCCCAAAACCTTCCAGACCTCCGAAGCCTGGCGCTCTAACGCCAAAGACCGAAAGCCCATGTGCAAACTGTTGAGCAAGGCCAGCATGGTGGTGGGCCCAGCCAGCGTGACATGGTGTTTGCGCTGCAAGCCCTCCATCAGACCAGGTCGGCGCAAAACCTCTGCGTAAAGCCCTTCCGAGGGCAGGAACAGGATCGCGAAATCGGTCGTGTGCGGCACGGCGATGTATTTCTCGGCAATCGACTTGGCCTCGGTCCAGATTTGCGCCTCCAGCGCTCGGGCCGCAGTCTCGGCAGCGGCGGCGTCGGCACGTGCCTGGGCATCGAGCAAGCGATCGTAATCCTCACGTGGAAATTTGGCATCGATCGGCAACCAGACCGGTGTCCCCCCCTCGCTGCGCCCGGGTAACCGAACGGCAAAGTCCACGGTCGCGCTCTGGCCGGGGATGATGGCGGCCTGGGTGGCAAATTGCTCGGGCGCCAGCACCTGTTCGAGCAAGGCATGCAATTGGATTTCGCCAAACATGCCTCGGGTTTTGACGTTGGAGAGCACGCGCTGCAAATTACCGACCTCTTGCGCCATGACCTGCATCTGACCCAAACCGAGCTGCACCTGCTGCAAACGGTCGGCCACCTGTTTGAAACTCTGTTCCAGCTTTTGTTCGAGCTGGGTTTGCAACTTTTCGTCGACGGTGCGGCGAATCTCGTCCAGTCGCTGCTGCAAAGTGTCGGTCACGGCGCGCTGGTGCAGGGCCAGTTGTTCGTTGAGGTTGCGCTGAAACAAGGCCAGGTTCTCTTGCTGTTCTTGGCGTGTCATGCGGGCGGCGTCGGCGATGTCGCGGCGCAACTCGCGCTCGGTGCGCTCGGCCTGCGCCAACAAATCGGTCAGGGCCTGTTGCAAGGCGGCCAACTGCGGCTCGGCCTGGCGGGCCGCGACGTCGTTGTCACGGCTCGCCCAGGCATACCCCAGCGCGGCACCGATCAAAGCCACCAGCGCGAAAGAGGGCAGCGCATCGAGCAGGTTCAAGGGGCGACCTCGTTCAGGGGGGTCAGGGCCCGCCCCGTTTGGAAGAAGGCGATCAGGTTGTCAGCCGCCAGGTGCGCCATCTTCAGACGGGTGGCGGTGGTGGCGCTGGCGATGTGTGGGGTCAAAACCACGTTGTCGAGTGCCAACAAGCCTGGGTTGACCTGGGGTTCGCCCTCAAAGACGTCGAGTCCAGCGGCGCTGATGCGGCGCTCGCGCAAGGCGGCGATCAGGGCATTTTCATCGACGATGCCACCGCGGGCGATGTTGACCAGGGTCGCGGTGGGCTTCATCAGACCGAGCTCGGCCACGCCCACCGTGTGATGCACGGCCGGCGAATAAGGCAACACCAACACCACATGGTCGGCCTGGGCAAACAACTCGGGCTTGGGAACCCAGGTCGCCCGCAATTCGGCTTCGGTGGCCTCGTTGAGACGGCTGCGGTTGTGGTAGATGACCTTCATCCCAAAACCATGCGCCCCACGACGGGCGATGGCCTGGCCGATGCGACCCATGCCCAGGATGCCCAGGGTCGAGCCGTGCACCTCGGCACCGGCAAACAGGTCGTAGCGCCACTGGGTCCAGCGGCCCGCACGCAAGAAATGTTCGCTCTCGGTCATGCGTCGGGCCGTCGCCATCATCAGCGCGAAACCAAAATCGGCGGTGGTTTCGGTCAGCACGTCGGGGGTATTGGTCGCGACCACCTGGGCCGCCGTCATGGCGGGCACGTCAAAGTTGTTGTAGCCAACCGCCATGTTGGCGCAAATGCGCAGCCCGGGGCAGGCGGCGAGCACGCTGGCGTTGATGGGATCGGCCCCGGTGGTCAAGGCCCCCTGGCATGTGGCCAAGGCCGCCGTCCAACTGGCGCTGGACCAGGGGGTGTCGGATTGGTTGGCACTGACCTCGAAAGAGTGGGACAACTTGTCCAGGACTTGGGGGAAAATGGGGCGGGCGACGACGATGCGGGGTTTCATGCGATGTCCTGCAATGGGTGGGGGGATCGGGTGCTGGATGTGGAAGGCTGTGCCAAAATCGGCTCACTTTTTCCTGTCCATTCTATTTTGATGTGAGGTTGTCCATGGAAGCCACCCCCATGCAGCTTGTCGCCTCGGTCGTGTTTGCCATCGCGGTGGCCCACACCTTTCTGACCAAATACTTCGAGCGCCTGGCCCACGTCTACCCTCGGCACGCCGGGGTCTGGCATTTGCTCGGCGAGGTCGAGGTGGTGTTCGGGTTTTGGGCCATGGTGCTGTTGCTGGCCATGGTCGCCATGCTGGGCCCACAGGCGTCCATCGACTACCTGGAGGGACGCAATTTCACCGAACCCATGTTCGTCTTTGTCATCATGGTGGTGGCGGCGAGCAAGCCCATCATGGCCCTGGTGCAAGACATGGTGTTGGGCTTGGCCCAACGCATGCCCGTGCACCCGCGCGTGGCGCTCATGTTTTGGGTCCTGTTCGCAGTGCCCCTGCTGGGTTCCTTCATCACGGAGCCTGCGGCCATGACGCTGGCGGCTTTGCTGTTGCGTGACATTGTCTTTGACCGCCAATCGTCACACGCGCTGCGCTATGGGACCTTGGGGGTGTTGTTCGTCAACGTCTCGATTGGCGGGACGTTGACCCACTTCGCGGCGCCCCCAGTGCTGATGGTGGCGGCCACCTGGCAATGGGACACCGTCTACATGCTGACCCACATCGGCTGGCGCGCCGCGCTGGCCTGCCTGATCAACGCCCTGGTGCTGGTGGCCTTGTTCAGGTCGGAGCTGTCGGCCCATGGCCTGTCGCAAGCCCAGCGGGGCCGTTCGGTCCCTTGGAGCGTGGCGCTGGTGCACCTGTTGTTCCTGGCCGGCGTGGTCGTTTCTGCGCACCACCCCGTGGTCTTCATGGGCTTGTTTTTGTTTTTTTTGGGTTACACCACGGCTTACAAGCCGCATCAAAGCCCTCTGATTCTGCGCGAGGCACTGCTGGTGGCGTTCTTCCTGGCTGGCCTGGTGGTGCTGGGTGGCCTGCAGGACTGGTGGCTCAAGCCGGTGCTTCTGTCCATGGACAGCACGGCGGTCTTTTACGGTGCCACGGCACTGACCGCCGTCACCGACAACGCGGCACTCACCTACCTGGCGTCCCTGGTCGATGGCCTGAGCGATGAATTCAAGCTCTCGCTGGTGATGGGCGCCGTGACCGGGGGTGGCCTGACCCTGATCGCCAATGCGCCCAACCCGGCAGGTGCGGCGATTTTGAAGGTCAAGTTCAGCGATCAGACCATCAGCCCGAAAGACCTGTTGCTCGCGGCCACCTTGCCCACGCTGGTGGCCGTCGCCTGCATGCGGCTGATCTAAGCCCCACCTCAGAGGTCAAACACCTGGCGCAGATAGGCCAGGTATTTTTCGTCCTCGCACATGTTTTTCGCGGGGGTGTCCGAGAGTTTGGCCACCGGCTGGCCATTGCAGCGCACCATCTTGATCACGATTTGCAAGGGCTCGTAGCCCAAGTCATTGGTCAGGTTGGTGCCGATGCCAAAGGCCAGCTGGGTGCGGCCATGAAACTGCTTGAACAACTCGATCGTGCGTGGCACGGTCAAGCCGTCGCTGAAGATCAGGGTCTTGGTTTGAGGGTCAACCCGGTTGCGGCGGTAGTGTTCGATCATGCGCTCACCCCAGGCGAACGGGTCGCCGCTGTCGTGACGGGCGCCATCGAACAACTTGCAAAAATACATGTCAAAGTCGCGCAAAAAGGGCTCGATGCCGTAGACATCGCTGAGTGCGATGCCCAGGTCGCCCCGGTACTCGCGGGCCCAAGACTCAAAGCCAAACACCTGGCTGTCGCGCAGGCGCGGACCGAGCGCCTGACACGCCTGCAGGTACTCGTGGGCCATGGTGCCCAGGGGCGTCAGCCCCAGTTTCATGGCCAACAACACATTGCTGGTGCCTGCGAACTGTCCCGTCGGTCCGGTCCCCAGTCGCGCCGACAAGACCCGCAGCACCTCTTCGTGCCAGGCGCGGGAAAAACGTCGGCGTGTCCCGTAGTCGGCGATGCGCAACTCGTGAAGCTCGGGCGATTGCAAGGCCACGATCTTGTCGGCCAGGCGTTTGCGGCCCTCGACGAAATCGGGCACCCGCTGGGTGTTTCGGAAGTAGACCTCGTTGACGATCGCCAACACCGGGATCTCAAACAAGATCGTGTGCAACCAGGGGCCTTGGATGGTGATGTCGATTTCGCCATCGAGTCGGGGTTGCACATCGATGTATTTTTCATTGAGCTTGAACAACCCCAGAAAATCGACAAAATCGCTCTTGATGAAGCGCAGATCGCGCAACCAGGCCAGCTCGGCATCCTGAAACCGCAGGCTGCACAATGAGCGGATTTCTTGTCGAATCTCGTTGACCATGGGGGCCAGCTCAATGCCGGGGTTGCGGCACTTGAACCGGTACTCGACCTGGGCACCCGGAAACTGATGCAGCACGGCCTGCATCATGGTGAACTTGTACAGATCGGTGTCGAGCAGACTGGTGATGATCATGGTCTTTTCGGGGTCATTCGACCCAATGGGTGAAGGACTCGACCGGCTCGCGGGGGGTGATGAAGGTGTTGACGATGTCCGACGCATCGGCCCAGCCCAAAGCCATGCCACAAACCAGCATCTCGTTCTCGGAGGCGCCGATGTGCGGCAAGATGATGCGCGAATAATGGTTCCAAGCCGCCTGCGGACAGGTGTGCAGGCCACGGGCGCGGGCGGCAACCATGATGTTTTGCAAAAACATCCCGTAGTCCACCAACGAGCCTCGTCCCATGACCCGGTCCAGGGTGAACATCAAGCCCACGGGCGCGTCAAAGAAACGGTAGTTGCGCTGGTGCTGGGCGTGCATTTTGTCTTTGTCGCCCTTGGTGATGCCCAGCAAACCATAGAGGCTCCAGCCGTTCTCTCTGCGTCGGTCGATGTAGGGGCTGACCCATTGCGTCGGGTAATAGTCGTATTCCTCGCGGTATTGGCTGGCCAGGCTGGGATCGGCGCGCTGGGCATCGTGGGCGGCGCACACCTTCTCCACCAAGCGGTCGCGTGGCGCCCCCTGCAACACGTACACGCGCCAAGGTTGCGTGTTGGTCCCTGACGGGGCCCGGCTGGCCACACGCAAAATGTCCAGGATCATTTCTCGCTCAACCGGCTGGGGGGTGAAGGCGCGGGCCGACATGCGCGAGGTGATGGCGTGATCCACGGCCTGTTGTTCGGGGGTCATTGCAGGGTCTCCAGACATTGTTTGAAGGCGGGGGCCAGTGAAGTGGGCCGACGGGTGTGCCGGTCGACGTAAACATGAACGAAATGGCCCCGGGCTGCGCAAAGGGGCTCGCCCTGAATGAACAGGCCCACCTCATAGCGCACGCTCGATCCGCCGATGCGGGCCACGCGCACGCCTGCGTCGATCACCTGCGGGAACGTCACTGGCGCAAAATAATTGCACTGGGTCTCGATCACCAGGCCGATGGTCGGCCCATGGTGGATGTCAAGCATGCCGCGGTCAATCAGCAAGGCATTGACCGCGGTGTCAAACCAACTGTAGTAAACCACGTTGTTGACGTGTCCGTAGGTGTCGTTGTCCTCCCATCGGGTCGGGATGGTCCAAAACGCCCGGTAGGCCGTGCGGGGTTCGGGGGCGGGTCGTTCGGGGTCGCTCATGAAGTGGCATTTTGCCGCAGGTTTTGCCAACGTCGCCAATAGTCCAGGGCCACCCCAAAGGTGTTGACCTGCACCTGAACGGTCTGGTGGATGTCGTGTCCATAGCCCCCCGCCATGGCGAAGGTCAAAGGCAATCTGCGTTGCCAGGCCCACTCGAACACCCGGCGGTCGCGGGCTTCGAGGCCGTCAAAACTCAGCTTCAATCGGCCCAACCGATCCCCCTCATGCGGATCAGCCCCTGCGAGGTAAATCACCCATTGGGGTTCAAAGCGAGACTCCAGGGTGATCAACGCCTGCTCCAATGCCTCCAAATAGGCCTCGTCTCGGGTGCCGTCAGGCAACTCGACGTCCAAATCGCCGGCCTCCTTGCGAAATGGAAAGTTCTTGGCCCCATGCAAGGACAAGGTAAAAACGGTGTCATCGCCTTGAAAAATGCGCGCCGTGCCATTGCCCTGATGCACATCGAGGTCGATGATGGCCACCCTCAAGGGTGCGCGGGGCCTGTCCCTGGCCCACTCGGCCTGCATCAGACGGGCGGCCACGGCAGCGTCGTTGAAAACGCAAAAGCCGCTCCCCTTATCGGGGTAGGCGTGGTGCGTGCCGCCAGCCAGATTGCCGGAAACACCCTCGGTGAGCGCGGTTCGAGCGGCCTGGATCGTGGCCCCACTCGATCCACGGGCCCGATCGACCATGCCCGGGGTCCAAGCGAAGCCGATTTCGCGCTGGGCGGCCTGGCTCAGCGTGCCTTGGACGACCGAACGGATGTAGTCAGGGCTGTGCACCAGTGCCAGTTCACCGTCGCTGGCCGGTCGCGACAAGATGCGCTCGATCTGGGGCCAAGCGTCGAGCCGCTCGCGCAAGATCTCATATTTACCCATTGGAAAGCGATGCCCGGGCGGCAGCTTTTGGACGTTCGGGGTGGCGTAGAAAACCTTCACGCCATGGATTGTGCCCAAAAGACCATGCCCATCCGTGCCGAGCAGACTTCGAAAAAAAAGGGGGGGTGTCTGACGACACCCCCCTGGAAGGGATCCCTGGGCCACAGCGGCCCCGTGAGGATCCGAGGAGACAACCTTGACAGCGGCTCGGACCGCCAAAAATCAACGCTTGCGGGCGGTGGCGGCCTTGGTGGTGTTGACCGCGTTTTGGGCCACCGCCTGCAGATTGGCTTCAGCAGCCTGGGTGGCTTGCTTGACAACCTTTTGGACCGACTCGTAGGCATTGTTCGAGGCCGAAACGGCGGTCTTGATCAGGGCGACGGCAGACTCGGAGCCAGCGGGGGCGTTCTTGGCGGCGGTGTCCACCAGGTTCAGCACGGCTTGCTGGGCCTGGGCCAGCTGGGCTTCGACGGCTTTGGTGTACTCGGCTTGGGTGGCGGCGGCGATGTCATAGACATGGCGGCTGTACGAGCTCACCTTTTCACCGACGGGCTGCAGGGCCTCGGTTTGCAGGGCCAGCAGCTCTTGGGCGTCTTTGACTTTCAACAGCGCCTGGGCGTGGGCGGCAGACTCGGACAGGGCGGCTTTGCCAGCGGCCAGGTTCAGTTCAGCCAGCTTTTCCACACCGTTGAAGGTCTTTTGGGTCAAGCCAAACAGCACGTCAAAATTGGCTTTGTTGGCAGCGGTCAGTTGTTCGATGGTCAGCATGAGAAACTCCTATGGGTTGAGGTTGAGTGTTCTGCACACTTCAACGAAACATGTTGCGGTGCAGCATGGTTTCAAGTATAGGGTTAACCCGGTCGATTACAAGGGGGTTTTGTTGCGGCGCAACATGTTTAGAGTCGGCGGTCTAAAACAGCTGGGGCTGAGGTCAGGAGCGCCCCCAGCCCGGGTAACAGCCTCGATCCCCGATCCGCCTCAAAACAGGTTGGGGCGAGGAATTTCCCGGGTCGAATCGATGCAGCCCCCATCGGCATACACGCCCCCAGGGTCACGGTAGGCCATCATTTTGTCCATGACCCGAGACATCTCGACGGGGTCGCGCCGGGTTTGCGACACCCACTGGGCCACCAGGTCTTCGTCGATGGCCATCTCGCCATCGTCTCGGGTCACGACCGCGTGGCGCCAATGGTAAATCTCCAGGCATTTGGTGACCAGGTCAAAGGGTTGGTCCCGGTGCCAGAAATTCGAGAATCGCCCTTCGCCCAGGTAGAAGACCCAAGAGCCCTCAAAACCCGTGACATCCGATGAGCGATGGTCGGGGTTTTTGAACCAGACGCGGTCTCCGGGCACGTAGAAAAAGGGGGGGAGCGGGCGCTCCATGGTCCCGTACTCGCAGGCATAGGCCAGGTGAAACGGGTCCGAGCGCAACACCTCTTGGCGGCATTGTTGTTCGATCTGCGCCAGGTAATCAGGCGCCACCCATTTCGCCTCTTGGGCGATGCCCAGCAGCAACAAATACTCGGTGGCCCGATAACAAGAAAACCCATACATCCTGCCGGTCACCTCGGGCTGGGTGGTGGCGATGATCGCGTCTTCCAGGCTCACCCCTTGACGCAAAACATAGCCCCGATCTTCGGTGGCCTGCCAATAGGCCTCGGGCCGCTCGGCGGTGGAGGTTTCAAACGACAGGGCGGTTTTCTTGGCTGCACACACGATGTTTTGTCGAATTCGCAGGTGTGACTCGAACTGCATGACGTGATCAAAGACCAGGGGGACAGGGGCCGCCAACATGGTGAGCAAGATTTCCTGCATGATCGCCGTTGGCTCTGACCTTTCATCGTCCCCGCGACCGAGCCTGAGTTGGAGGGATTCGAAGTTGCCAAACATCGATTCGAACAGGTCTTGTTGCAGGCAAACCTGAAAGTGATCGCCGGATCGGTCCGCACGATGCCGAAACACCAAATCCACATCGAGTCCACAGCGGTGCATGATGTCCATGATGCCCGCATGCGCATGAGCGGCCGCTTTCGCGCTCGCCGCCCCGATCCAAATTCCGGCCGGAGCCAGGTTGGGCAGGCGCATGTTCATGTTGTCTCCAGTCTTGACCCAGTCAAGCGTCCGTTTTTGATCCCGTGCGCGCCAGAACATTCGGCGTGTCGGGTCCTTTGTTTGATATCGGTTAAAGTAATGTAAATATCTGTGAAGGGTTGGCGCAATGAGGGTTTTCAAGGTGATCCGCCCGGGGCTGACACTGGCCCTGAAAGGCGAGAATTGAATCAAATGGTTCCCTTCATGTGTCGAGATCGGGTGGGCTCATGAGCCGATCGGCGGCCATCGATTTCATCAAAGCCTTGGCGGCCCAAGTGATCGTCTGGCATCACTTGGTCCTCTACACCCCCATGGCCGAGGTCTTGTCCGAACGCTGGCCCCTGTGGTTCGACTGGCTGGACACGCACGGTCGACTGGCGGTGCAGCCTTTTCTGGTCATCGGCGGTTTTCTGGCCGCGAAATCCATGGGCCGTCGCCAGACCGTGTTTTTCTGGGCCTCGGTGGGTCGGCGTTATTTGCGCCTGATGCCGGCGCTCGTGGTGTCCCTGTGCCTGGTGGTCCTGGTCACCTGGGTCCTGGGTGAGCACCTGCGCGATGCCGAATGGGCCTCACCGCTGCCAGACGCTGGCATCTTCCTGGCGCATGTGTTCATGCTGCAAGACCTGTTGGGGGTGGGATCGATCTCGGCCGGGGCCTGGTACCTGGCCATCGACCTGCAACTCTTTGCGCTCTATGTGGTGTTGGTCAAAATCAGTGCCAGGTGGTCCCCGCGGGTGACCGTACCCGCCCTATCGGCCATGTTGACTGGGCTGACCTTGGCCTCCGTTCACGTGTTCAGCCGCCAACCCATGCTGGACATTTGGGCCATCTACTTTTTTTCAGCCTATGGGCTGGGGGTGCTCGTCGCCTGGTCGCTCACGCATCGGGTGGCGCAATATTGGCTGGCCTTGACGGTGGCATTGTGGCTGATCGACGTCGCGCTCGACCCCAGGCCCAGGCCTTTGCTGGCGCTCGCGACCGGCGCTGTGTTGCTGGCGTGGTCCAAGCGACAGACCCATGGCGCCTGGCCCTGGACTGGTTTGCTGCAACGCCTGGGCGATGGCTCTTACGCGTTGTTTGTCAGCCATTTCGCCGTCATCCTATTCGTGAGCGCGATTTGGGAATCTCAAAGCCCCGAAGGGGTGGGCGCGGCATGGCTGTACCTGCTTGCAGCTTGGTTGCTCGCCTTGGGGGTGGGTCATGGGGTCGACCGGTTCAGCCAGGGCCTGACACGTTGGGCGTGGCCGACGCGCGGCTGAACCCTGGCGGGGTGATCGAAGGCCGTCGATGAGTCTCCTGAACCACCCTGCCACTGGGTGAACACCCGGCGCGTCACGGCTGGATGAAACGACGCAGATCCGGCAAGGCCTGAAGCATGGCCTGGCGCCCCGCCTGAATCGAGCGGGCCCGTTCGCCAAAGGCCGCCGAGCTCACCCCATCGAGTTGGGGACGTACGACCACTTCGGCCTCGCGCAATTCGTATTCCTTGATGCTTTTGCCCATGATGGTGAAGGTTTGCAACAAGACCTGCAAGATGCCGCTGGCCTTGTTGGATTCGGGTGTGCTCGATATGTCGACCGCGAGCACCACATCGGCCCCCATCTGGCGGGCGTAGCGCACCGGCACTGGCGAGACCAAACCGCCATCGACGTAATCGTGGCCAGCGATGCGCACCGGGTCAAACATGGCCGGCACGGCGCTGGAGGCGCGCACCGCCGTCGCGATGTCCCCACGCTGAAACAGCACCCCCTGTCCCGAGTGCAGGTCGGTGGCCACGATGCCCAGAGGCAAAACGGTGTCCTCGATCCGTTTGTTGCCGGTCACCTGAGCCACATAACGCGCCAAGCCGTCCCCCTTGATCAAGCCACGCGACGTCAAGGGCAGGTTCCAGTCGGTCAGAGCGGCCTCTTCCATGGTTTCAGACAAACGTTGCAATTGGGCCCCGTTGCGGCCCGAAGCGTAAAACGCCGCCACCATGCTGCCCGCCGAGGTGCCCACCACCAGGTGGGGCCGGATCCCGGCTTCTTCGAGCACCTGGATCACGCCCACATGGGCAAAGCCGCGCGCCGCGCCCCCACCCAGGGCCAGGCCCAATTTCAGGTTTTTGCGTGGGGTGGGCGCACTGACCGGCGCAGAATCGCCGGAGGTCGTGGGCGTGACCACCACCGTCACCTCCGATCGAGCGGCGGTTGACGAAGGTCCGGGGGTGGCGCAGGCGGCCAGCCACAACACGCTCAAAACGGTCAGCGCGCGGGCCAGGGGCATCCACCATGAACAGGTCATCAACACCCCGCTAGTCTAGGGCCTGTCAGCCATGGGTGAGCGAGATGACGCATAATTTTTAACAAAACCAAGATAGGAACCCACATGGACATTCAAGGCAAAGCATTCATCGTCACCGGCGGCGCGTCTGGCTTGGGCGAAGGCACCGCGAGACACCTGGCCCAATTGGGCGGCAAAGTGGTGGTCGCCGACATGCAACAGGAGCGCGGACAGCAAGTCGCCGCCGACATCGGGGGGCGCTTCATCGCCTGCAACGTGGCCGACGAGGTCCAGGGCCAAGCCGCCGTCGACCTGGCACTCTCCATGGGCAAGTTGATGGGTCTGGTCAATTGTGCGGGCATCGCCCCGGCTGAAAAAACCACCGGTAAAAAAGGCCCCCACTCCCTGGAGACCTATACCCGCACCATCATGGTCAACCTGGTGGGGACTTTCAACATGATCCGCCTGGCGGCCACCGCGATGGAGCGCAACGACCCCGAACCCACGGGGGAACGTGGCTGCATCGTTTCGACCGCTTCGGTGGCGGCTTACGATGGCCAGATTGGTCAGGCGGCCTACAGCGCGTCCAAAGGGGGCGTGGTGGGCATGACCCTGCCCATCGCCCGTGACCTGGCCCGCAGCGGCATTCGCAACATGACCATTGCGCCAGGTATTTTTGGCACCCCCATGCTCTTCACCATGCCCCAGGAGGTGCAAGACGCCCTCGCCGCCAGCGTGCCCTTTCCCTCGCGTCTGGGCCGACCCTTGGATTACGCCCGCTTGGTGCAGCACATTTTTGAGAACGACATGCTCAACGGTGAGGTGATCCGCTTGGACGGCGCCATCCGCATGGCACCGAAATAAAGGACCGCACCGTGTCCGATCGGACCCTGGCGCGCCTTCTGCCCCATGGCGTGTGCAGGGCTTGGGTCCGTCCGTGCCTGCTGGCCCTGGGGATCGGGTGTTCACTGGGCGCGGCTGCCCTCACCCCCGACGTGCTTGACCTGCCCGAAGCCAGCTCGGGACGCACCGAACGGGGGGTGGCGTCGTTTGCTCAGCGTGCCGTGGTCAGTGCCCACCCCGAGGCGACGCGTGCCGGCTGGCGGGTGCTGCGGGCGGGCGGTCATGCGGTGGACGCCGCAGTGGCCACCCAGTTTGCGCTGGCGGTGGTCGAACCCCAGTCCAGCGGCCTGGGTGGAGGCGGTTTTGCCGTGGTCTACGATGGTCAACAGGTTTGGGCCTTGGATGGTCGCGAAGCCGCCCCGCAACGCGCCGATGCCGATCTGCTGGTCGTCCAAGGACAAGCGCTGGACTTTGAAGCGGCGCGGCGCAGCCCACGCTCGGTCGGGGTGCCCGGCCTGGTGCCCCTGTTGCATGCCCTGCATGCCCGTCACGGTCGACGACCCTGGGCGAGCCTGTTGACACCCGCCATCGAACTGGCCGAGCGCGGTTTTGCGATGACCCCCCGTTTGCACCGGCTGTTGCAAGACGATCCGCTGCTGCGCCTGGACGCGCAGGCTCGGGCGCTGTTTTATGCCCCCGACGGTCAGGCCAAGCCCGTCGGCAGCGTGCTGCGCAATCCCGAGCTGGCCTGGCTGCTGCGACAGGTGGCGGCGCACGGTCCTTTGGCCCTGCAACGGCCAGCAGTGAGCCGAGCCCTGTTGGCGCGCATCGGGGCGGGACAAACCGAGGGCAGCAGCATGACCCTGCACGACCTGCGCGACTACCCGGTGCGGGTGACCCCGGCCCTGTGCTTTGCCTGGTCCGCCCTGCCTGCGGGCCGACTGTGTGGGCCCCCGCCGCCCAGTTCGGGGACGATTGCTGTGGGACAAATCCTGCAATTGCTTGACTCGACCCACCTGCCTTGGCGTCCCCTGGCGCTGGGCCCCGAATGGTTGCACGGCTACATCGAGGCATCGCGTCTGGCGTATGCCGACCGCGCCGCACACGTGGGTGACCCCGCGTTGGTGGTCGCCCCACCTGGGGGCTGGGGCAGCCTGTTGCAGGCCGATTACTTGCGCGAGCGAGCCGCCCTGTTGAGCCCCCAGCGCCTGCCGCGCGTCGAGCCCGGTCAGCCTGGCGGCGTCCCCCTGGCCAGTGGCCCCATGTCGGATCAGATCGAACATGGCACCACCCACCTGAGTGTGGTGGACGCCAAGGGCCACGCCGTGGCCCTGAGCAGCAGCCTGGAGAGTGCCTTTGGCGCGCGTCGCATGGTCAACACCGGCCAGGGCCGAGCCGGCGGTTTTTTGCTCAACCACCAGTTGACCGACTTCGCTTTGCGACCACGTGATCCGCAAGGCCGACTGCTGGCCAACGCCCCAGGACCTTCCAAGCGGCCACGCTCATCCATGACACCCATGCTGGTGCTGCAAGCGCCAGGGTCCGAGGGAGGACCCGAGCAGGTGAGCTTGGTGCTGGGCAGTGCTGGCGGGCCGATGATCATCCACCATGTGGCGCAAACCCTGTGGGCCATGGGGCGCTGGGGCCTGTCGGCGAACGAGGCCGCCACCCTGCCCCGCTTTGGGCTGACCGACCCATCGGGTCCGGTCTGGCTGGAGGCGAACACCGCCCTGGTCGACTGGGCCGATGCCCTGCGCGCGCGGGGTCATGCGGTGCGCACTGCCGAAATGACCAGCGGCCTGCACCTGTTGGCGCGCGATCCCTCGGGTCGCTGGCAGGCGGGGGTGGACCCGCGACGCGAAGGATGGGCCTTGGGCGACTGAGCCACCGTGTCGCTGGCCTCAAGCCCCTACAATCGGTTGCCCCACCCCCCACCATGGCCATTCCCAACGGTTTCATTCAGGATCTGCTCGCCCGCGTTGATGTGGTTGACGTGGTGGGTCGCTACGTTCAGCTGAAAAAAGCCGGGGCCAATTATTCGGGCCTGTGCCCGTTTCACACCGAAAAATCGCCCTCGTTCACAGTCAGCCCAAGCAAGCAGTTTTTTCACTGCTTTGGCTGCGGCAAAAATGGCAACGCGATCGGTTTTCTGATGGACCACGCGGGAATGAACTTTGTCGAAGCGGTCAAAGAGTTGGCCCAGGGCTGCGGCATGCAGGTGCCCGAAGAGCAACGTTCACCGCAAGAGCGCGAGCTGGCCCAGCAGGCACGTCAGAAACAGCTCACGCTGACCGACCTGCTGGAAAAAGCGGCCGCGGCTTATCGCCAGCAACTGCGCGCGGCCCCCCAAGCGATCGAATACCTCAAAGGCCGGGGCCTGTCGGGCGAGATCGCCCGTCGTTTCGGCTTGGGCTATGCGCCGCCAGGTTGGCGCTTCTTGGCAGGGGTCCTCCCCGACTACGCCGACCCGCTGCTGGGTGAGAGCGGGATGGTGATCGACAAGGACACCCAAGCCGACGAGGGGGGGGGCCACAGCGAGCACCGCCGCTACGACCGATTTCGCGACCGGATCATGTTTCCGATTCGCAACGTCAAAGGCGAATGCATTGGCTTTGGCGGGCGGGTCCTGGGCGAAGGCACGCCCAAATACCTCAATTCGCCCGAAACCCCCGTGTTCAGTAAAGGCCGTGAACTCTACGGGCTGTTCGAAGCTCGACAGGCCATCCGCGAGGCCGGTCATGTGCTGGTCACCGAGGGCTATATGGACGTCGTGGCGCTGGCGCAGTTGGGCTTTCCACACGCGGTGGCAACGTTGGGCACGGCCTGCACGACCGAGCATGTCCACAAACTTTTTCGCTTCACCGACGCCGTGGTGTTTGGCTTCGACGGCGATGCGGCGGGTCGCCGCGCCGCTCGCAAGGCCTTGGACGGCGCCTTGCCCTACGCCACCGATGTGCGCAGCATCAAATTTTTGTTCCTGCCCCCAGAGCACGACCCCGACAGTTTCATCCGCGCACATGGTGCCGACGCTTTTGCCCGCAGCGTGGGCAGCGCCATGCCACTGAGTCGGTTTGTGATCGAGACCGCACGAGAGGGGTGCGATTTGGACACCGCCGAAGGCCGCGCCTTGCTGGCGAGCCAGGCCAAGCCCCTGGTCACCGCCATGCCCGAGGGGGTGCTCAGGACCCAACTCGTCAGCGAACTCTCCGAACTGGTTCAGATCGGTGCCCACGAGTTGCTGCGCCTGTGGGGCGTCCCTGGGACCCAGGGGGGCGCCCGGCGTACGGGGCGAAGCAGCACCACCCGTTCGGCGGCAACCGCGCGCGAAGAGACTGCAGGCGCAACGAGCGGCTTGTCCCAGACCGGCCGCTGGGGTGGGACCGCACGCAACCGACCCGGCGGCAACACCGGCACGCCAGGCCCTCAGGCTTTGCGTCGCCAGCCCAGCAGCCGTGAGGATCGGGCCATCCAACTGCTGTTTTGCGAAATGAGCGCCTGGGATCGCCTCTCCGCCAGTCAGCACGCCCTGCTGTGTGACTTGCCCGAGCCTCACGGTTTGGCCTTCAAGTGGTTGGAACAACAATTGCATGAGCACGGCCCGATGCCCTGGGCGGCCTTGCTCGAGGGCTTGGCCGGACACCCCTTGCGCGACTGGATCGCTCGGGTGATGTGGACCGCGCCCACCGAAGTGGTGTTTGACCACGCCGAACTCGTCAGCATCCTGATCGAGATGGAAAAAATCGCGGTTTCCACCGAACTCAACGCCATCGCGCCCCGCGTCGGGGCCGAGCCCGCCCTGTTTGAACGCTTCAAGCACCTCAACCAGCGCCTGATCCAGTTGAAATCGGGACAAGGCTGATGGTATAATCCAAGCTCAGGCAAGCGCGACAGCAGCACCTCCGGGCCCGGCCAACCGTGACATTCCATTGCACGACCCGCCACCACCACCGCAAGGACTGCACCCCAAATGTTCGCCCATCCCCCTTGCCCGTGATCCCTTTCATTCATCACCCGCACCCGCTATGGGTTGCTTTTGTTTTGCCAAAAGGATGGTCATGGCCACGAAACCGACGAAAAAGACCCAGGTCAGCGCACCCAAGAAGCAGGCCCTAGCCCCTGTTTCCCAAAAGGCCACTCCCCCCGCTGCCAAAAAGCCCGCCAAACCGGTGGCCAAAGCACCCCAAAGCGGCGCACCGAAAAAGACCGCCAAATCCGTGAGCGCATCCAAAACCGCCAAACCTGCCGCCAAACCGGCTCCGAAAACCGCCGCCAAGGCCCCCGCCAAGCCAGCCACCCAAGCGGTGGTGAAAGCAGCCGCCAAGCCAGTGGCCAAGGCCCCGGCCAAAGTTGCGGCCAAGTCAGCCACCCAACCGGTGGGCAAAGCCGCCGGTAAATCCCTCGCCCAAGTGGTGGAAAAGCCCACCAACAAGGCCCCGGCTCAACCCGCCGCCGAAAAGAGCAAGCCGCCCAAGTCCACCGGCAAGCCCGGTCGCAAGGCCAAAGCCGAGGCCAAACCGCTGGACGAGGACGCGGACCTGACCGCCGACATCGAAGAGGAATTGGTGGGCGAACCGATCGAAACCGCCGAAAAGGTCAAGCCGCTGCGCATGAAAATCTCCAAGGCCAAAGAGCGTGCCTTGATGAAAGAATTTGGACTGGACGAGACCGTGTTGTCCGAAGAGGACATGGCGAAACGCCGGGCCCGTCTCAAAGCCCTGATCAAACTCGGCAAGACGCGCGGCTATCTGACCCACGGAGAAATTTCCGACCACTTGCCTGACAAGCTGGTCGACGCCGAGACCCTGGAGGTCGTGATCGTCACCCTCAATGACCTGGGCGTGGCCGTCTACGAGCAAACACCCGATGCCGAGACCCTGATCATCACCGACAACGCACCGACCGGGTCAACCGAGGAGGAGGCCGAAGAAGCCGCCGAAGCCGCCCTGTCGACGGTCGACAGCGAGTTTGGCCGCACCACCGACCCGGTGCGCATGTACATGCGCGAAATGGGCACGGTCGAATTGCTCACCCGAGAGGGAGAAATCGAGATCGCCAAGCGCATCGAGGGTGGGTTGATGGACATGATGGAGGCGATCAGCGCCTCGCCCGCCACCATCGCCGAAATCCTGCGCATGGCGCAAGACATCCGTGAAGGCAAGGTCGTGATCTCGACGGTGGTCGATGGCTTTGCCAGCACCAACGAGGCCGACGACTACGTGGCCGAAGAAGATTTCGACGAGTTCGATGACTCCGACGATGACGATGGTCAGGGCGGTTCGCGCGCGCTCACCAAAAAGCTCGAAGAGCTGCGCAACGCGGCGTTGGAACGTTTTGATCGCATCGCCCAGCTGTTTGAGAAGGTCCACAAGGCCTACGACAAGGAAGGCTACGGCGGCCCCACCTACGTCAAGGCCCAACGTGCCCTGAGCGACGAGCTCATGACGATCCGCTTCACCGCCCGCACCATCGAGAAGCTGTGCGACATGGTCCGCGCCCAGGTCGACGAAGTTCGCAAGGTCGAACGCGAGTTGCGCCGCATCATCGTGGACAAGTGTGGCTACCCGCAACCCCAGTTCGTCGCTGAATTCAGTGGCCGCGACAAAAGCGGCCAGCGTGTCGCCTCGCACTTGCTCGATCTGAAATGGGTGGAAAAGCAAGCCGCCGCCGGTAAGCCCTGGAGCTCGGTGATGGCCCGCAACATCCCGCCGGTGCAAGAGTTGCAGCAAAAACTGATCAACCTTCAGTCCCAGGTGGTCGTGCCGCTGGATGAACTCAAGGACATCAACAAGCGCATGAACGAGGGCGAAGCCGCCTCGCGCGACGCCAAGAAAGAAATGATCGAAGCCAACCTGCGCCTGGTCATTTCGATCGCCAAAAAATACACCAACCGGGGCTTGCAGTTCCTGGACCTGATTCAGGAAGGCAACATCGGCTTGATGAAGGCGGTCGATAAATTCGAATACCGCCGTGGCTACAAATTTTCCACCTATGCCACCTGGTGGATCCGCCAGGCCATCACGCGCTCGATCGCGGATCAGGCGCGCACCATTCGCATCCCGGTCCACATGATCGAGACCATCAACAAGATGAACCGCATCTCGCGCCAGCACCTGCAAGAGTTTGGCTTCGAACCCGACGCGGGCATTTTGGCCGAAAAGATGGCCATCCCCGAGGACAAGATCCGCAAGATCATGAAGATCGCCAAAGAGCCGATTTCGATGGAAACGCCGATTGGCGACGACGACGACTCGCACCTGGGCGATTTCATCGAGGACTCGGCCAACACCGCGCCGATCGAAGCCGCCATGCAGGCTGGCCTGCGCGACGTGGTCAAGGAAATCCTCGACGGGCTGACCCCTCGCGAAGCCAAGGTGCTGCGCATGCGCTTCGGGATTGAAATGTCGACCGACCACACCCTGGAAGAAGTCGGCAAACAGTTCGACGTCACGCGCGAACGCATCCGTCAGATCGAAGCCAAGGCGCTGCGCAAACTCAAGCACCCCAGCCGCAGCGACAAGCTGCGCAGCTTCATCGATTCGCTCTGATCCTCACGCATCCCAACCAGGCCCCTTCGGGCCTGAGTGGTGGCGCGTTCAAGCACCGTCCCCAGCAGGGCACGGTGCTTGTTTATTTCAGGGGGACGGTGAGTTGCCGAATCACGTCGGCCGTGTCGGGGCGCACGCCACGCCACCAAGCAAAAGCTTCAGCCGCCTGCTCGGCCAACATGCCCACCCCATCGGCCCAACGGGTCACACCCGCCACGCGCGCCAGGCGCAAAAAAGGCGTCAACCCTTTGCCATAGGTCAGGTCATAGGCCAGCGCACCAGGGGCAAAGACCGATGTCGGTAGCGGTGGCATCTGGTCGCTGAGTCCGGCCGAGGTGGCATGCAGCACCACATCAAAGGCTTGCTTGCCCAAGGCATCGTAGCCCAGCCCTTGCACCCCACACGCACTGGACAGTTCGGGTTGGTGCCGGCGGGCGATCTCGACCAGCTCCTGTGCTTTTGACAGCGTGCGATTGACCACCCACAGTTTCGAGGGCCGACAGGCGAGGATCGGCAGCCATGCCCCACGGGTGGCTCCACCCGCTCCAACCATCAGCACGCGACGACCCTGCAAGGGCGTGTTCAGATTGACTTGCAGATCACGCACCAGGCCAATGCCATCGAAGTTCTGACCCCAGACCCGCGCGCCCTCGAATTTCATGGCATTGACGGCGCCAGCCAGCTGCGCGTCCAGAGACAAATCGGTGCAATACGAACAGGCGTCCAACTTGAACGGGGCGGTCACGTTCAGACCCTTGCCGCCCTCGGCCCTGAATTGATCCACACAGTCGGCAAAGCCCCCCAACGGACCGAGCAGGCGACCATAGGCCATGTCCTGTCCGCTGGCGCGGGCGAACTCGGCGTGAATGAAGGGAGACTTGCTCTGTTCGATGGGGTTGCCAATGACGGCATAACGATCGGTCATGGAAAACA
>JACCDX010931736.1_pt1 | contig 24971 bp, 26 predicted proteins | sample 7449681 | NCBI WGS metagenome assembly JACCDX01 (sample SAMN15323450, study PRJNA562643) | freshwater metagenome | isolation source: river surface water | place: USA:Blue River Watershed | collected 2017-08-18
GACCTGGTGGCGATCACCAACGACATCTACACCAAGGAAGACCAGCGCCTGCTCACCGTCAGCGGCGCGCTGCCGGCCGAGCGCATCATGGGCGTGGAAACGGGCGGCTGCCCGCACACCGCGATCCGCGAAGACGCCTCGATCAACCTGGAGGCGATCGACCGCATGCTGGCCAAGTTCCCCGAGGCCGACATCGTCTTCATCGAAAGCGGCGGCGACAACCTGGCCGCCACCTTCAGCCCCGAACTCTCCGACCTCACGATCTATGTGATCGACGTGGCCGCAGGCGAAAAAATCCCGCGCAAAGGCGGCCCCGGCATCACCAAGAGCGACCTCTTCGTCATCAACAAAACCGACCTGGCCCCGCACGTGGGCGCCGATCTGGAGGTGATGAAGCAAGACACCGCCCGCATGCGCCCCAATACCGACACGCGCCCCTGGGTCATGACCAACCTCAAGACCTTGCAGGGTCTGGCCGAGGTGATCGCCTTCATCGAAAAGCGCGGCATGCTGGCCGCCGCCGGCTGAACGCCTCAGACCCGTTAAAGTCGCTGCTTTACACGGAGCCAGCATGAGCGTTTATCAGCAACTCGAAGCCCTCAACATCACCCTGCCCCCGGTGGCCGTGCCCGCCGCCGCCTACGTGCCCTTTGTGCAGACCGGCAACTTGGTGTTCCTGTCAGGCCACATCGCCAAGAAAGACGGCAAGCCCTGGGACGGCCAGCTGGGCAAGACCATGGACACCGCCGAGGGCCAGCTGGCCGCGCGCGCGGTCGCGATCGACCTGCTGGGCACGCTGCACGCGGCCGTGGGCGACCTCAACCGGGTCAAGCGCATCGTCAAGGTCATGAGCCTGGTGAACTCGACCCCCGACTACACCGAGCAGCACCTCGTGACCAACGGCTGCAGCGAGCTCCTGGGCCAGGTCTTTGGCGCCGCCGGCAGCCACGCGCGCAGCGCGTTTGGCGTGGCCCAGCTGCCGCTGGGCGCCTGCGTCGAGATCGAGCTGATCGCCGAGCTGGCCTGAGCATGGCGCTCCAAGCCGTCGGCGCGCAGCACGCGTATCGCCTGCTCAACCACGGCCCCACGGTGCTGGTGGGCAGCGCGCACGCGGGCCGCAGCAACGTCATGGCGGCGGCCTGGGCCATGCCGCTGGACTTTGACACACCCAAGATCGCGGTGGTGGTCGACAAGGCCACGCTCACGCGCGAACTCATCGAGGCTTCGGGGGTGCTGAGCATCAATGTGCCTTGCGTGGCGCAAGCCGAGCTCACGCGCGCCGTGGGCGGCGAAAGCGGGCGCGACCACCCGGACAAGCTGGCGCGCTGTGGCGTGGCATTCACGCCCGGCCCGGCCACCGGCACGCCGCTGGTGGACGGTTGCATCGCCCAGCTCGAATGCCGTGTGCTGCCCGCCACGGCGCATGTGGCCGGGCCGCACGATTTGATCCTGGCCGAGGTGCTGGGCGCCTGGGCCGATGCGCGCGTGTTCAGCGGCGGGCGCTGGCATTTCGAAGGCGCGCCCGACGCGCTGCGCAGCCTGCACCATGTGGCGGGCGGCTTTTTCTACGCCATCGGCGCGCCGGTGCCGGCCAGCGCCAGCACCGACTGAACAACCGATATCAGGCGCCAGCCAGGGCGCTCGCGCCCAGTGCCAGGCTGTGGCTGGACTGCGCCACCTGCTCGCTGATCAGGTGGGCCGTCACGGCACTCAGCGTCCAGCCCAGGTGGCCGTGGCCGGTGTTGTAGAACACATTGGCCAGGCGGCCCTGGCCCACGCGCGGCATCATGCTGGGCATCATGGGGCGCAGGCCAGCCCAGGGCACCACCTGGCGCGTGCTCACACCCGGAAAGCACTGCTGCACCCAGCGCACCAGCGGTTCGATGCGGTCAGCGCGGATGTCCTTGTTGAAGCCATTGAACTCGGCCGTGCCCGCCACGCGGAAACGGTCCACGCCCAGGCGGCTGGTCACGAGCTTGGTCTCGTCGTCGAGCAGGCTGACCTGCGGCGCGGCTTTTTGACTGGCCTCGTCGAGCAGATTGACGGTGATCGAGTAACCCTTGACCGGGTAGATGTTGACGCGGTCGCCCAACTGTCTGGCGAATGCGCGGCTGGCCACGCCGGCGCAGACCACCAGCTTGTCGAACTGGTGCTCTTGCACCTGGCCCTCCCAGCGCGTGGTGACGCTGGCGCGCTGGCCGTCCGAGGCCAGGGCCGTGACCTCCTGGCCCCACACGCCTTGCACGCCCAGACGCTCGCAGGCGGCGGCCAGGCCCTGGGTGAATTTGTGGATGTCGCCGGTGGAGTCACTCTCGGTGAAGTAGCCGCCGTAGTACTCGCCGGCCAGCGTGGGCTCGATCGCCTTCATCTCGGCGGGCGTGACCGCACGGCGCGGCAGACCGCCCCTGGCCAACAGCTGCGAGACGCGGCCCGCGTGCTCAAAGCCTGCGCGGTCGCGGTAGATGTGCAAGATGCCTTCGCGCTTGAGGTCGAAGTCGATGCCCTCTTGCGCGGCCCAGTCGAACAAAAAGTCGCGCGCGCGGATCGCCAGGCGCGCGGTCTCGACCGTGTTGCGCTCGTAGTGCGGGATGTTGGCGATGAACTCGGCAAACCACGACAGCTTGTGCCACGAGGGCTTGGGGTTGACCAAGAGCGGCGCGTCGCTCTTGAGCATCCACTTGAGGCCCTTGACCAGGGTCGAAGGGTGGGTCCAAACCTCGGCGTTGGAGGCCGAGAGCTGGCCCCCGTTGGCGAACGAGGTTTCCATGGCGGCGTAGCGCTGCTTGTCAAAGAGCGTGACGCGCAGGCCTTGCTTGGCCAGGGCGTAAGCGGTGGTGACGCCGGTGATGCCGCCGCCGATGACAGCGACCGAAGGGGAAGAAGTGGACATGAGAGGCTCCAAAAAACGTCGGGGTGTGGAGTGGGCGGCACACCTGTGCCGCTCACGCCCCCTCTGTCTGGAACCTGAGAGATTCACCGGCACCGGCCGGCTTGCTCCTTCGGTGGGTCGGCAGACGGGGCCGACCGCTCTTCAGAGTGTGGTGTGCGCATCGGTCCTTTGGCCTGAGAGATTCCGGGGCGGTTGCTCCTTCGGCGCTGCATTCAAGCAGTCTCTCCCGACGCGCACAAAAATGTCAGCTCATTTCAGCATGGCAGACAGCGTTTGACAAGCTCGCGCCAGAACAACGCGCCTGGCGCGATGATCTCGTCGTTGAAGTCGTAACCCGGGTTGTGCACCATGCAGCCGCCCTGCGGGCCCTGGCCGTTGCCGATCAGCAGGTAGCAACCGGGCACGCGCTCGAGCATGAAGGCGAAGTCTTCGCTGCCCGTGAGCGGCACGCCCTGCGGCGTCACGCGCTCGGCGCCAAACAGCTCGGTGGCCAGCTCGGTGGCCAATCGTGTGGGCGCCTCGTGGTTGACCAGCACCGCATAGCCCTGGCGGAAGTCGATCTCGGCGCGCACGCCAAAGCTGGCGGCCTGGGCCTCGACCAGCTCGAACAGGCGCTGCTTGAGCAGCGTGCGCACCTGCGGGTCGAGCGCGCGCAGGCTGAGCTCCATGCGCGCTTCCTGCGGGATCACGTTGTTGGCCTGGCCCGCGTGCAGCGCGCCCACCGTGACCACCGCGGTCTGCAGCGGATCGACGTTGCGGGCCACCAGGGTCTGCAGGGCCATCACGATGGACGACGCGGCCACGATGGGGTCGCGGCTTTGGTGCGGCATGGCGCCGTGGCCACCCACGCCGTGCAATCGGATGGTGGCGTAGTCGCTGGAGGCCATGGTCGGGCCCTGGCGGAACACAAAGTGGCCCACTGGGTGGCCCGGCATGTTGTGGAAGGCAAAGATCTGGTCGCAGGGAAATTGCTCAAACAGGCCGTCGGCCATCATGGCCAGCGCGCCGCCCGCGCCCTCTTCGGCCGGCTGAAAAATCAGGTTCACGGTGCCGTCGAATGCGGTGTCCTGCGCGATCGCCTGCGCCGCCGCCAACAGCGTGGCGGTGTGACCGTCGTGGCCGCAGGCGTGCATGCGTCCGGGCACCTGGCTGACCCAGGCTTGCGTGCCGCTTTCTTCGATGGGCAGCGCGTCCATGTCGGCGCGCAGACCGATGCTGCGCGGGCTGCTGCCCCGGCGCAGCGTGCCCACCACGCCGGTCTTGCCCAGGCCCCGCGTGACCTGGTAGCCCCAGCCTTCGAGCTTGGCGGCCACCAGATCGGCGGTGCGGTGCTCTTCGAACGCGAGTTCGGGCTGGCGGTGGATGTCGCGGCGCAGGCTGATGAAGTCCCCGACGCGCGTGGTCATGGCGTCGCCCAGGTAGGCGGCGGGCACGTGTGCGTTCATGCGGGCCTCACTGGGGTTGCAGGTTCATGGCCTTGGCGATCGCGCGGTAGCGGGCCGTGTTGTCGGCGTAGACCTTGCTCATGGCCGCCAGGGGCTGCGGGCGCGGGATCACCATGGCCTGCGCTTCGAGGGCGCTGCGGATGGCGGGGTCGTTGGCGACTTCGCTCAGCGCCTTATGCAGGGCCTGCACCACCGGCTCGGGCGTGTCCTTGTGCACGAAATAGCCCGACCAGGTGTCGAACACAAAGCCCTTGAGCGCGCGGCTGTCGTTGAGCGGCGGCGCTTTCTTGAGCAGCTCCTGGCGCTCGGACGAGAGCACCGCCACGGCCTTGAGCTTGCCATCGTCGACCAGCGCGACCTGGCCCTTGCCGTAAGGCGTCATGAAGATGTCGACCAGGCCGCCCATCATGTCCTGGAAGGCCGGCGCGGCGCCCTTGTAGGGCACATGGGTCATGGGCGCGTCGAGCTGCTTGGCCATGTGCTCACCCAGCAGGTGGTACATGGAGCCCGGGCCCACGCTGGCGTAGGTCAGGGGCTTGCCCTCGGCGGCGGCTTTCTTGATGTAGGCCACCAGCTCATCGCCGTTGTTCACCGGCAGGTCCTTGCGCGCGAACATGGCCATGGGGTTGAGCGAAATCATCTGCACCAGGCGGAAGTCCTCGCTCTTGTACTTGATGGCCGCGTTCGACAGCGGTGCCAGGATCAGCTCGTTGGGCGAGCCCTGGAAAATCATGTGGCCGTCGGCCGGGCTGCCCAGCACTTTTTGCGCGGCGATGCCGCCGCTGGCGCCGCCCAGGTTTTCCACCAGCACGGGCTGGCCCAGGTGCTTGGCCAGCGTGGTGTGCACCGTGCGTGCGATCACGTCCGACAGGCCGCCCGCCGGGTAGGGCACCATCAGCGTCACGGGTTTGGATGGGAACTGGGCCAGGGCCGAGCCCGCCAGCAGCAGGCCGGTGGTGGCCAGGGCCAGGTGTTTGAACAGTTTGCGCATGCTTTGTCTCCTCGTGGGGTGGGTTTGGTTTTGCGCCATGCTAGGGCCGACTCGAAATGATGTCTAATGCATTGTTGTACATGTTTCAATGATTTGAACATCATGACTTTGGTCCAACTCCAGCACTTTCTCTGCCTGGCCCGCACGCGCTCCTTCGTGCGCGCGGCCGAGCAGCTGTTCATCACCCAGCCCGCGCTCAGCCGCAGCATCAAGGCGCTCGAGGACGAGTTGGGCCAGCTGCTGTTCGACCGCCTGGGCCGGCGCATCGAGCTCACGCTGTTTGGTCAGGAAGTGCTGCGGCGCAGCCGGCTGCTGCTTGAGGACGCCGACGAACTGCGCCAGTGCGGCCGCTGGGGTTCGGCCGAGGCCACGGGCCGGCTGCGCGTGGGCCTGAGCTCGGGCCCGGGCCTGATGCTCACGGCGCCGCTGCTGGCGCATTGCGCGCGGCATTTTCCGCACTTCCACATCGACGTCTCACGCGCCAACACCGAGACGCTGACGCGCCAGCTGCGTGAGCGCCAGGTCGATGCGCTGATCGTCGATGTGCGTTCGCTGCAACCGGCCAGCGACCTGCAGGTCGAACAGCTGCTGGAGATGCCCACGGGCTTTCTGTGCCGCGCGGACCACCCGCTCGCGCGCCTGAAAAAAGTCAGCTTCGCGCAGCTGAGCGCCTACCCCGTGGCGTCGACCCCGCTGAGCGACGAGGTGGCGCGCATCCTGGTCGAACGCTATGGCCAGCAGGCGCATCCGCACAGCATGGTCACGCTCTCGAGCGACGAGCTCTCGCACCTGATCGAGGTCGCCGAGCACAGCGACGCGGTCGTGCTCGCGATCCGCGCGGCCGGCCCGCGCCTGGTCGAGCTCAACCTCAGCCCTGCGCTGCAGGTGCCGGCCCGCTTTGGCCTGGTCACGGTGGCGCGGCGCGCGCAGCCGCCGTTTTTGGAGGTGTTGCGCCAGCTCATGGGCCAGCGCCTGGTCTGAACGCCACACGCGGGCACGGGCGCTCTGGCCAGCCCACGCGGGGCTAAGATGCGGGCGAATTCACGCACAAGGCCTGGCATGACGAACGCTTTGAACAACACGGGCTCCCTGGTCGACATCCCCGGCTTGCTGGTGGGCCATGCCCAAACCCCCGCGCGGCTGAGCGGCTGCACCGTGGTGCTGGCGCCGCAGGGCGCGGTGGGCGCAGTCGATGTGCGCGGCGCGGCCCCGGGCACGCGCGAGACCGACCTGCTGCAGCCGGGCAATCTGGTGCAGCAGGTGCATGCGGTGCTGCTGTCGGGCGGCAGCGCCTATGGCCTGGACGCGGCCGCGGGCGTGATGCGCTGGCTGGAGGCGCGCGGCATCGGCCTGCCCACGGGCCACGGCCTGGTGCCCATCGTGCCGGCCGCGGTGCTGTACGACCTGCCCCTGGTGCGCCCCGGCGACGACCCGCGCGCGCGACCCGACGCCGCCACCGGCCACGCCGCCTGCGAGGCCGCCAGCAGCGCCCGACCGGGGGCGGGCAATGTGGGGGCAGGCGCAGGGGCCACGGTGGGCAAGCTTTTCGGCCTGGCGCATGCGATGAAGGGCGGCGTCGGCCACGCCTGCGTGCAGGTCGGCCCCTGGCGTGTGGCCGCGCTGATCGCCTGCAACGCGGTCGGCGATGTGCTCGACCCCGCCAGCGGACGCTTGCTGGCCGGCGCGCTCGGGCCCGACGGCCAGCAGCTGCGCGACAGCCAGCGCGCCCTGCTCGCGGGCGAGACCGCCCAACACCCGCTCGCGGGAACCAACACCACCATCGGTGTCGTGGCCACCAACGCGCGGCTGGACAAGGCGCAGGCGCAGCGCCTGGCCACCAGCGCCCACGATGGCCTGGCGCGCGCCATCCGCCCGGTGCACACCGTGCTCGACGGCGACACGCTGTTCGCCCTGGCCACCGGCACGCAAGACGGCGCACCCGATCTGCTCTTGCTGGGCGCCATGGCCGCGCAGGCCACCGCGCTGGCCACGCTGGACGCGGTGCGCCAGGCCGAGACCGTGCACACGCTGTCGGGGCCGCTGCGGGCCTGGCGCGACCTGGCGGGCGCTGGCGCGGCTTGAGGCGCGGGGGCCTGGCGGACCCGGTCGCTCAGCGGCCTGCCGCCCGGTGCCGCACCGCACGCGCGCGCAGCCGCCCCACCACCCCGGTCGGGAAGTGGTAGACCGAGAGCACAAACAAGAGGCCCAGCCACAAGAGCCAGCGGTCGGGCGAGAGCAGCGCCGCCAGCCAGGGCAGATTCACCGCCGCTTCGCTGCCCAGGCGCAGCAGGTCTTGCAGATAGCTTTGCGCCACCAAAAACAGCACCGAACCGATCACCGCGCCATACACGGTGCCCATGCCGCCGATCACCACGATCAAGAGCACGTCCATCATGATCTCGAAACTCAGCGAGGTGTCGGGCCCGTTGTAACGCAACCAGAGCGCGAGCATGGCGCCGGCCATGCAGGCGAACAGCGCCGACAGCACGCTCGACAGCGTGCGGTAGACCACCACGCGGTAACCGATGGCCTCGGCGCGGAACTCGTTTTCGCGGATGGCCTGCAGCACGCGGCCAAAGGGCGAATGCACGATGCGCAGCAAGGCCAGCACCAGCACCAACGCCGCAACGAACAGCAGGTAGTAGGTCAGCAGACGGCCATCGAGCGAGACGCCCAGAAAAGGCTCTTCGGCAAATTCGGTGCTGGGCATGAGCAGCGCGGGCAGCTTGAAACTCAGGCCGTCTTCACCCCCCGTGAAGTCCGACAGCTGCGAGGCCAGGGTCTGGAACGCCGCCGCCACCGCCAGTGTGATCATGGCGAAAAAGATCGCGCGCACGCGCAGTGAAAATAGGCCGATCGCCAGCGACAGCAAGAGGCTGAGCCCCAGCGCCAGCGCAAAGCCCGCGCCCACCGCGCCCCAGCTCGGCCCCCACTGGTTGACCGCGATCGCGATGCCATAGGCGCCGATGCCAAAGAACATGGTGTGGGCAAAGCTCACGATGCCGGTGTAGCCCAGCAGCAAATCGAAGCTGGCCACCAGCACGATGAAGACCAGCACCTTGGCCGCCACCCCGAGCGCTTTCACACCGGGAAAGACGAAAGGTGCGAAGGCCAGGCCCAGCACGATGGCCAGCAGCAGGGCCGCCAGCCAGGGGCTGCCTGGGCGGTCGTTGGAAAGCAGGCGTTGCAGCATGGCGTCCTCTCGTTCAGCGGTTGGCCACCGGGTACACGCCCTGCGGACGCCACAGCAGCACCGCGGCCATCAGCGCGATGTTGGAAAACAGCGCGAGCTTGGGGGCCAGAAAGCCGGTGTAGTTGGCCATCAGGCCCACCAGCAGCGCGCCGATCAGGGCGCCGCCGGTCGAGCCCAGGCCGCCGATGATGATGACGATGAAGATCAGCACATTGACCTGCGCGCCGATCTGCGGGGTCACGTTTTGCTGGTACAGGCCCCACATCACGCCGCCCAGGCCGGCCAGCGCGCTGCCGGCCACGAACACGCCCACGAACAGGCGGCGGATGCGGTAACCCAGGGCCTCGACCATCTCGCGGTCTTGCACACCGGCGCGGATCAGCAGGCCGACCTTGGTGCGCGAGAGCACGCCCATCTGCGCAGCAAAAATCACCAGCCCCACGACCACCGCGAGCAGGCGGTATTTTTCGATGGCGGCCTCGCCCCAAAAGACCGAGCCGCGCATGGCCTCGGGCAGCGGCAGCGCGATCTGCAGCGGGCCCCAGACCACCTTGATCAGCTCCTCGCCAATGATCATGCCGCCCATGGTGATCAGGATTTGCTTGAGGTGCTGGCCATAGACCGGGCGCACGATGAAGCGCTCAAACGCCAGGCCCACGGCGGCGGCCAGCGCCATGGCGATGCCCATGGCGGGCAGCACCGCCGCCAGGTTGAACCACCACGAAGCCGCCCCGGTCCAGTCGCCCATGGCGCCCAGCACGCTGGTGGCCACAAAGGCGCCCAGGGCGATGAACAGGCCGTGGCCAAAGTTGAGCACGTCCATCAGGCCAAACACCAGCGTCAGGCCCGAGGCCATGATGAAGATGATCATGCCCATGGCCAGGCCCGCCACGGTGAGCGTGAGCCAGGTCGAGCCCGAGCCCACCAGCGGCCAGGCCAGCAGCGCCAGCACCGGCACCAGCAGCAAAGGCCGCACATCGGTGTCTTTGAAAAAACTCATAACGCCAGTCCCAGCAGCGATTGCTGCAAGCCCTCGTCTTCGGCCAGCGCGCGCATGCTGCCCGCATGCACCACACGGCCGTTGTCCATCACGGCCACGCTGTCGCCGAGCTGGCGGGCGAAGTTGAGGTTTTGCTCGACCAGCAAGATCGTCACGCCGCTGGCCTTGAGCTGCTGAAAGGCGTCGATCATGTTCTGGATGATGGCCGGCGCCAGGCCCTTGCTCGGCTCGTCCACGATCAGCAGGTCGCGCGGCTCCACAATCGCACGCGAGACCGCCAGCATCTGCTTTTGCCCACCCGAGAGCTTGCCCGCCGGGTGGTTCCAGAATTTCTCCACAGCCGGAAACAGGCCAAAGATCCACTGCAGGCGCTCGCCGTCGATCTGGCCCGCATGGCGCGCGCCGCGCGCGGCCAGCAACATGTTTTCCTTGACCGTGAGGTCGGCAAAGATGCCCATGTTCTCGGGCACGTAGGCGATGTTTTTCTGGGCGATGGCCGGCGTGTGCAGCGCGGTGATGTCTTCGCCCTGAAAGCTGATGCGCCCTTGCGACGCGGGCCACAGGCCCATGATGGTGCGCAGCGTGGTGGTCTTGCCCGCGCCGTTGCGCCCCAGCAGCAAGGTCAGCTCGCCGCGCGGCACGACCAGGTCGACGCCGTGCAGGATGTGGTAGGCCCCGATGTGGGTGTGCACGCCTGCGAGCGTGAGCAGTGCTTGACTCATGCGGGGTCCTTGGCTTTGCCCAGGTAGGCTTCTTGCACCACAGACGAAGCGATCACCTCGGCCGGGTCGCCGTCGGCCACCAGGGTGCCGTTGTGCAGCACGATGATGCGGTCGGCCAGCTCGCGCACCACGTCCATCTTGTGCTCGACGAGCAAGATGGTTTTGCTTTTGTCCTGCTTGAGTTGGCGGATCAAGTCCAGGATGACCGGCGCCTCGTCGTGGCTCATGCCGGCCGTGGGCTCGTCGAACATGTAGACCAAGGGCTCAAGCGCCATGAGCAGCGCGACTTCGAGCTTGCGCTGGTCGCCGTGCGGCAAGCTGGCCACCGGCGCGTCTTGCTGCGCCAGCATGGCCACCGAGGCCAGGATCTCGCGTGCGCGCTCGGTGAGCTGGGTGTGGTCGCTCCAGATGCTCCACAGGTTCAGGCCGCGGCGGTGCGGGCCGTTGCGCGTGGCCTGCACCGCCAGGCGCACGTTTTCGAGCACGCTCAAGTTGGGAAACAGGTTGGTCAGCTGGAAAGCCCGGCCCAGGCCGGCACGGGTGCGCGCCGAGGCGCTTTGGCCCGAAAGGTCCTGCCCGCCCAGCAGCACCTGGCCGGCGCTGGCGGGCAGCTGGCCCGAGATCAGGTTGAAGTAGGTGGTCTTGCCGGCCCCATTGGGGCCGACGATGGCGGTCAGCGTGCCGGGTGCAAAGCGGCAGCTCACCGCATTGACCGCCACATGACCGCCAAACCGCACGGTCAGGTCACGGGTTTCGAGCATGGCGTGCTTCAGCGCTGGTTGCGGATCGGCACGTTCATCTCGTTGGGCTTGATCTCGCGGATCAGCTCGGGCACACCCCAGGCGAAGGCCGGGTCGACCTTGATCTTGAAGTGGTACATGCTCTGCATGGCCTGGTGGTCTTCGGCGCGGAAGGTCATCTTGCCCTTGGGCGTGTCAAAGCTCATGCCTTCCATGGTCGCGATCAGTTTGTTGGTCGCGGTGTTGCCGTTGGTCTTTTGCAGCGCGGTCACCAGGGCCATGGCGGCCGAGAAACCGCCGGCGGTGAAGAAGTCCGGCGGCGTCTTGAACTGCTTGTAGTGCATGGACACCATGGCGTCGTTCACCGGGTTCTTGGGCATGCCGAAGTAATAATAGGCCGCGCCTTCCATGCCCGGGAACTGCTTGTAGGCCACCATGGCGGGCAGGATGTTGCCGCCCGTGGCGATCTCGATGCCGTGGCGCTTGAGGTCCATGTCGGCGATCTTGAAGGGGTTGCCGCCGGCCCAGATGATGAAGATGATCTTGCGGCCCGGCAGGGCCTTGAGCTTGTCGATCATGCGCTGGCCACCGGCGGTGAAGTCGGTGGTGGCGGGCGGCAGGTACTCTTCGTGCACCAGCTTGGCCTTCTTGAGCGCTTCCTTGAAGGCCTTGACGCCGTCGCGGCCAAAGGCCGAGTCCTGCGCCATGGTGACGATGCTCACGCCTTCCTTGTCGACCGCCACGGCGTTGGCAATGGCGTCCTGGCTGCTGTTGCGGCCGGTGCGGAAGATGTATTTGTTCCACTTCTCACCGGTGATGGAGTCGGCCACGGCCGGCTCGACCAGCAAGATCTTTTTGTATTCCTCGGCCACCGGCAGCATGGCCAGGGCCACGGGCGAGGCGGTGGGGCCCACGGCAATGTCGACCTTGTCGTCGCCATAAGCGGCGGCCAGCAGGTTCTTGCCCAGGTCGGGCTTGCCCTGGTCGTCTTTTTCGATCACCACCAGTTTGCGGCCGGCCACCTGCATGGTGCCGCCGGTGGCGTATTCCAGGCCCATCATCAAGCCGGTTTGCGTTTGCTTGCCGTAGGCCTCGAGGGGACCGGTTTTGCTGTAGATGTGGGCGATCTTGATCTCTTTGCCCTGGGCCAAAGCGGTGCCGGACACGGCCAGAACGGCCAGAGCGATCAGGTGACGACGGAACATGGGAACTCCTTGCGAGCGGGATGGGACATGCGGTGACCCCATCTTAGCGGCTGCGCATGACCGCTGGTCTCGCTTTGCCGCGGTGCGGGTGCCCGGACGCACCCAAGACCGTCGGCGGGTGCTGCCCGGGGGCCGCTGCTGCGGCCGGGCAGGCACCACGGCAGGCCGTGCGGCCTGCGTGCGATCAGTAGCTGTTGCGGCGACCGGCGCCGTAGCCACCGCCGCCATTGCCACCGAAGCCGCCGCTGCGCGGGGGGCGCGCTTCCATCGGACGGGCGATGTTGACGGTGAGGTCGCGACCGGCCATGTTCTGGCCGTGCAGGCCGTTGATGGCGGCCTGCGCTTCTTCGGCGCTGGACATCTCGACAAAGCCGAAGCCCTTGGAGCGGCCGGTGTCGCGCTCCATCATGACCTTGGCCGACTGCACCTGACCGAACTCGGAGAAGGTTTGTTGCAGGTCGTCGTCGCGCACCGAATAAGACAGGTTGCCGACGTAGAGTTTGTTGCTCATGGTGAGCCTTTCAAAAGGAGCGCCTTCCGCACAGGGGCGAGCGCTGGTTGCAAAAAGGGGCCGGGCCGCTCAGCGCTTGCCCTTGTAGGCGGGCGCGCCAACGCGCGGCATGCGGTTTTCGATGTGGCGGAAGGTGATGCGGCCCTTGGACAGGTCGTAGGGCGACATTTCCAGCGTGACCTTGTCGCCCGCCAGGATGCGGATGCTGTGCTTGCGCATCTTGCCGCCGGTGTAGGCCACGAGCTGGTGACCGTTTTCCAGCGTCACGCGGTAGCGCAGGTCGGGCAGCACTTCGTCCACCTTGCCTTGCATTTCGATGAGTTCTTCCTTGGCCATGAGGCCTCCTTTGATGTCAATGCTGTGGGTCGGCCCTGGGCCACCGCTTCAGGGCCTGGCTGCAGTCCCGACACAGCGGGCCATCAGCACAGGGCCAATGCGCCGGTCAAAGACCGGACGGGTGAGGCTTGCCAGAGGGGAAAGGGTGACCACCGGGGCCTGCGCACACGCGCGGGCGGGGGTGGAGGTGTGCGCCTTGGGGGTGGCGCTGCCCTGATCAGACCTTGCCGCAACGGAGGTAAGCAAACGTCTGCAGCACCCGCGATTGTACCGGCTCCGGCCCACCCCCCGCACAAGCGGGCCGCTCAGCCCGGCGCGGGCGCGTGGCTTTGGCGCCAGCTGTGCAGCTGGGCCGAGACATCGCGGGCCTGCTCGAGCAAGCACACCGCCTCGGGCAAGACCCGACGGTGGCGGGCCGCGCCGGCCCCGCCGACCCAGATTTCGACGCCCTTGGGCACTTGCTCGCTGAGCTGGCGCAGGCTCTCGGCGATGTCGCGCCGCGAGGCATAGGCGCTGAAGCTCAGCGCCAGCACATCGATGCGCAGCTGCCGCACCGCCAGCACGATGTCGGCGACCGGCGTCGAGACGCCCAGCACAAAGCGCGCACAGGACTCGAGCGCGAACTGGCATTCGGCCATCAGCAGGCCCAGGCCATGCTGCTCGCTCGGGGTGGTGGTCAGCAGCACGCGCGGCGGCTGCTGCAGCGCCTGCCCGCCGGCGTCGACCGAGGCGATGGCCTCGCGCAGCACCGATTGCAGGGTTTCGGTGAACAGGTGCTCCTGGTAGATCGACAGCTCGCCGCGCAGCCAGGCTTCGCCCACCTGCACACACAGGGGTGCGACGCACTGCTCGACCACGGCGCCCAGGCCCTGGCGCAGGATCTGCTGCTGCAGCGCCTGCCGAACGAGGTCGGTGCGGTCCTGCGCGAGCCATTGCAGCCAGGGCACCTCGGCCTCGGCCGCCGGCCCCGAGGCCGGCGCGGGCCCGTGCGCCGGCGCGCTGGCGCGGGGCTGCAGCAAGAGCGCCTGCAGCGGATCCAGCGCCAGCGGCACCACCTTGCCCGGGCGGTGGCCGGCATCGAGGGCGCGCTTGATCAGGCGCAGGCGCTGCAGCTGCTCGTCGGGGTAGGCGCGCTCGCCGAGCTTGTCGCGCAGCGGCAGCGGAAAGCCGTAGCGCCGCTCCCACACACGCAGGGTGTCCTTGCCCAGCCCGGTCTCGCGCTCGACTTCGGCGATCGACCAGGTCTGGCCGGCATCGGTCAGGGGGTCGGGCAAGGCGTGGTCAGGGCGGTCCATGGGGCGGAGGGGCAGGTCAAAAGTCGGTGGAAAAACAGGGCTCTGCAGGGGTTTGGTGTCTTGGACAGGCTTAGCATACAATGAATTTGTCCTAGACAAAATACCAAGGAACGCCCATGAAAGTCGCGATTGTCGGATCAGGCATCTCCGGACTGGCCGCCGCCCACCGCCTGCGACCGCATGCCCAGATCACGCTGTTCGAGGCGGGCGACTATTTTGGCGGGCACACGCACACCGTGGATGTGACCTTGCCCACACCGCACGGCCCGCAGACACGGGGGGTGGACACCGGTTTCCTGGTCTTCAACGAGCGCACCTACCCGCAGCTGATCGCCCTGCTGGCCGAGCTGCAGGTCGAGACCGCGCCCTCGGACATGTCGTTTTCGGTGCAGGTGCCTGGCGCGCGCGGCGCGCAGCCGCTGGAGTGGAGCGGCAGCAACCTGGCCACCGTGTTCGCGCAAAAGCGCAACCTGGCCAGCCCGCGCTTTCTGGGCATGCTGACCGACCTGCTGCGCTTTAACCGCCTGTGCACCCAGCTCGCGCTGGACCAGGAGGATGCGCGCATGGCGCAGCCGCTGGCCGATTTTCTGGACGAGCACCGCTTCGGCCAGGCCTTTCGCGACTGGTATTTCCTGCCCATGCTCGGCTGCATCTGGAGCTGCCCGACCGACCAGATGCTGCGCTTTCCGGTGGCGACCATGATCCGCTTTTGCCACAACCACGGTCTGCTGCAGGTCAGCAACCGGCCGCAGTGGCACACGGTGGTGGGTGGCGCGCGCCACTATGTCGACAAGATCATTGCGGGCATCGCCGACGCGCGGCTGAGCAGCCCCGTGCACGCGGTCGAGCGCGACGCCGCCGGCGCCACCGTGCACACCGAACGTGGGGCCGAGCGTTTTGACCACGTGGTCCTGGCCACGCACAGCGACCAGGCGCTGGCCCTGCTGCGCCAGCCCACAGCGCAGGAAGCCGAGGTGCTGGGCGCGATCCGCTACCAGCCCAACCGCGCGGTGCTGCACACCGACACCTCGGTGCTGCCCCAGCGCCGCGCCGCCTGGGCCGCCTGGAACTACGAGCGCGCGGCCCAGGACAGCCAGGAGTCGGCGCGCGTGTGCCTGCACTACTGGCTCAACCGCCTGCAGCCCCTGCCCTTCGAACAAACCCTGGTCGAATCGCTCAACCCGGTGCGGCCGATCGCGCGCCACAAAGTGCTGGCCGAATTCGACTACAGCCACCCGGTGTTCGACCTGGCTGCCATCGCCGCGCAAAAACGCGTGCCCGAGCTGCAGGGCAGACAACACACCTGGTATTGCGGGGCGTGGACCGGTTACGGCTTTCACGAAGACGGCCTCAAGTCCGGTCTGGCGGTGGCCGAAGAACTGCTGGCCCACACCGTGGCCGCACGCAAGGCGGCCGCATGACACAGGCCGCGCGGGCCCAGATCGGTTTTGGCCAGGTGCGCCACACGCGGCTGCGCCCGCGCCGCCATGCTTTTGTCTATGACACCTTCTTTCTGATGCTGCCCATGCGCCAGCTCGGCCGGCCCGAGGCCATTGGCGGTCTGGCGGTCAACCGCAGTGCCGCCATCAGCTTCTTCGACCGCGACCACGGCGACGGCCGCGGCCCCGAGCACGGCGGCGCGCTGGCCTGGCTGCTGGAGATGCTGCGCCGCGAAGGCATCAGCGACGCCGACGGCGAGGTCTGGCTGCACACCTACCCGCGCATGCTGGGCTACACCTTCAAGCCCGTGAGTTTTTGGTATGCCCACCGCGCCGACGGTGCCTTGCGCGCCATCGTCGCCGAGGTCAACAACACCTTTGGCGAGCGCCACTGCTACCTGCTGGACGCGCCGCGCTACGGCGCCGAGCTGCTGGCGAGCAAATGCTTTCACGTCTCGCCCTTTTGCAGCGTCGAGGGGCGCTACCGCTTTCGCTTCATGCGGGCGCAACAGGGCCAGGCCGAACGCACCGTGGTGCGTGTGGACCACGACGATGCCCAGGGCCCGCTGCTCAACACCAGCGTGAGCGGCACGCTGACACCGATCACGCCCACGGCCCTGCGCCGCGCGCTCTGGCGCTACCCCGCCATGACCGCCATGGTGATGGCCCGCATCCACTGGCAAGCCCTGCAGATCTGGCTCAAGCGCGTGGGTTTCCACCGCAAGCCGCCCGCCCCCGACCGCTTTGTGACCCGCTGAAAGAACGCCCGATGAACACCTTGACCGCCACCGCTCAAAACGTCCAGACCGGCCTGTCCCGCGTTCCACTGCCCGCCCAGGCGCCCGCCGCGGCGCGCACCGTGTTCGCCCTGCTGCAGCACCTGCGCCACGGCACGCTCAACATCCAGCTGCCCGACGGCAGCGTGCAGACCGTGGGCGATGGCCAGGGCCCCCACGTGGCGCTGCAGCTGCACAACTGGAAGGTGTTCGGCGCGGTGCTCAAGTCGGGCGACATCGGCTTTGCCGAGGGCTACATCGCGGGCGACTGGAGCACACCGCAGCTGGCGCCACTGCTGGGCCTGCTGCTGGCCAACCGCCAGGCGCTCGACGCGGTGATCCATGGCTCCTGGGCCGGCCGCCTGCTCTACCGCCTGCGCCACCTGCTCAACCGCAACACCAAGGCCAACAGCCGCAAGAACATCCACGCGCACTACGACCTGGGCAACGCCTTCTACCGCCTGTGGCTCGATGGCACCATGAACTACTCCTCGGCCTGGTTCCGCGGCGACCACACGCAAGACATGCAGACCGCGCAGGACGCCAAGGTGCGCCGCGCCCTGCACATGGCCGGCGTGCGCCGCGGCCACCGCGTGCTCGAGATCGGCTGCGGCTGGGGCGCGCTCGCCGAAAAAGCCACGCAGGAATTTGGTGCTCACCTGACGGGCGTCACCCTCTCGAGCGAGCAGCTGGTCTGGGCCCAGCACCGCCTGAGCTCGCAAGGTCTGGACAGCCAGGCCGAGCTGCGCCTGCAGGACTACCGCGACATCGGCGACGGGCCGTACGACGCCATCTGCTCGATCGAGATGCTCGAAGCCGTGGGCCGCGAGTACTGGCCCACCTATTTCCAGAGCGTGGCCCGCCTGCTCAAACCCGGTGGCCGGGCCTGCATCCAGAGCATCGTGATCCGCGACGAGCTGTTCGCACGCTATGTGCGCTCGACCGACTTCATCCAGCAATACATCTTCCCCGGCGGCTGCCTGCCCAGCCCCAGCGCCGTGCGCGAGCAGGCCCAGGCCGCGGGCCTGCAGGTGATCGACGAGATGGCCTTTGGCGTGGACTACGCCGAAACCTGCCGCCGCTGGCGTGCCGACTTCCTGGCGCAGCGCGAGCGTGTGCTGGCGCTGGGCTTTGACGAGCGCTTCATGCGCATCTGGGAGTTCTACCTGGCCTACTGCGAGGCCGGCTTCGACGCCGGTGACATCGATGTGGTGCAGTACACGCTGGCCCGCTGAGCTGCTGCCGGGCCTGGCTCTGGCCCTGGCCCTGGGGGCGAGCGCCTGGGCCAGCCCCGGGGCGCCCGCCCCTGCCCCCGCGCCCACGAGCCCTCCCCCCATCCGCGCTGCGGCGGCGGGCAGCCATGCGCAGTTGCCGGGCAGCCGCCTGCAGGGCGAGGCCACGCTGCGCTTTTTCGGGCTGCGCGTGTACCACGCGCGCCTGTGGACCCTGCCCGACTTCCGTCCCGAGCAGGCGAGCGAGCAGCCGCTGGTGCTCGAGCTCGAATACCTGCGCGACCTCAATGGCCGCGCGATCGCCGAGCGCTCGCTCAAGGAAATGCAGCGCGCCGGCGGCTTCACCGAGGCCCAGGGCCAGACCTGGCTGGCGCAGATGCAGCGCCTGTTCCCCGATGTGAAGGCCGGCGACCGCATCCGGGGCCTGAACGAGCCGGGCCAGGGCGCGCGCTTTTGGCACAACGGCAAACCGATCGGCCGGGTCGACGACGACGCCTTCGCGCGGCTGTTTTTCGGCATCTGGCTGGCCCCCAGCACCTCCGAACCCGAGATGCGCCAAGCCCTGCTGGGCGCATCGGGCGCGCGCTGATGGCCGGCGCGCGCACGCCCGCTGCGCCAGCGCCCTGGCGCTACGGCCTGCTGGGCCTGCCGCTGGCCTTTGTCGCGCTGCCCCTGTATGTGCACCTGCCGCATGTCTACGCCAGCCGCTACGGCACGCCGCTGGCCACGCTCGGCGCGGTGCTGCTGCTGGCACGCCTGTTCGACGCCTTCACCGACCCCCTGCTCGGCCACTGGAGCGACCGCCTGGCCGCGCGCTCGCCACGCCGCCTGCTCGCGGCCGCGGCCCTGGCGGCCGTCTGGCTGCTGGTGGGCATGGCCCTGCTGTTTTTTCCGCCCTGGGCCGAGGCCGGGCACCCGCTGGCCTTGCTGGCGGTGCTGGTGCTGACCTGCCTGGCCTTCAGCGCGCTGGCCATCGCCCACCAGGCCTGGGGCGCGCGCCTGGGCGGCGACGAAGCGCAGCGCGCGCGCATCGTCGCCTGGCGCGAAGGCGCGGGGCTGGTGGGCGTGGTGCTCGCCTCGGTGCTGCCCTCGCTGCTGGGCTGGAGCGCATGGCTGGGCGTGTTCGGCCTGGCGCTGGCCGTGGGCTGCGGGGCCTGGGCGCGCAGCCCCGTGCCGGCCGTGGCCCCGGCGTCACCCGCCCAGGCGCCCACCGGGCATGCGCCGCTGCTGCACCCCTGGCGCCAGGCGCCGTTTCGCCGGCTGATGCTGGCCTTTGTGCTCAGCGGCCTGGCGAGCGCGGTGCCGGCCACGCTGGTGCTGTTTTTCGTGCAGGACCGGCTGGGCGCGCCCGCGCTGCAACCGGTGTTTTTGGCCACCTATTTCGTCGCGGCCGCGGCCTCGATGCCGCTGTGGCTGCGCGCGGTGGCGCGCTGGGGCCTGGCGCGCAGCTGGCTGGCGGGCATGGGGCTGTCGGTCGCGGTGTTCGCCTGGGCGGCCGGCCTGAGCACGGGCGATGTGCTGGCTTTTGGCGCGGTCTGCGCGCTCTCGGGTCTAGCGCTGGGCGCCGACCTGGCCTTGCCCGGCGCCCTGCTCGCGGGCCTGATCGCCGAGCGCGGCGACCGGGGCGCGCGCGAAGGCAGCTACTTCGGCTGGTGGAACCTTGCCAGCAAGCTCAACCTCGCGCTCGCCGCCGGTCTGGCCCTGCCGCTGCTCGAAGGGCTGGGCTACCGGCCCGGCAGCCCCTCGCCTGAGGGCCTGCAGGCGCTCACGCTGGCCTATGCGGTGCTGCCCTGCGCGCTCAAGCTGCTCGCGGCCGCCGCGCTCTACCTCGGGCTGGTGCGCCCGGCCCTTGCCCTTTCCCCTGCTTCGGAGACGCCATGAAAACCACCCCACCCCGCCGCGGCCTGCTCGCCGCCCTCGCCTCGCTGGCCCTGCTGGCGGGCTGCGCCAGCCCCGATGTGCGCAGCTACGCCCAGGAGCGCCCCGTGCTCGACCTGGCCGAATACTTCAACGGCAAGGTGATCGCGCACGGCATCTTCCAGGACCGCAGCGGCCAGGTCGTGCGCCGCTTCACCGTCGAGATGCAAGGCACATGGCAGGGCAACGAGGGCGTGCTCGACGAGCACTTCACTTACGCCGACGGCCAAAAAGACCGCCGCATCTGGCGCCTGACCAAGCACGCCGACGGCCGCTACACCGGCACCGCCGACGACGTGGTCGGCACCGCCAGCGGCCAGACCGCGGGCAACGCCTTCCAGTGGGCCTACACGCTCAAGCTGCCGGTGGACGGCAAGGTCTACGAGGTGCAATTCGACGACTGGATGTACCTGGTGGACGAGCGCGTCATGCTCAACCGCGCGACCATGAGCAAGTTCGGCGTGCGCCTGGGCGAGGTCACGCTGTCCTTCCAGAAACTCGCGCCATGAGCCTGAACCCGCGCATCACCGACTGGCGCGGCCGGCGTGTCTGGCTGGTGGGCGCCTCCACCGGCATCGGCCGCGCGCTCGCGGTGCAGCTGCATGGCCTGGGCGCCACGGTCATCGTGTCGGCGCGCAAGGCCCAGGCGCTGGAGGACTTTGTGCGCACGCACCCGGGCAGCCAGGCGCTGCCCCTCGATGTGGGCGACGCAAGCGCGGTGCGCGCCGCGACCGACACGGCGCTGGCCGCCGGCCCGCTCGACCTGGTGTGCTACTGCGCCGGCCACTACCAGCCCATGCGCGCGACCGCGATCGACCTGCCGGACATGCTGCGCCACCACGAGATCAACACCGTAGGCGCGCTGCGCGTGCTGGACGCCATCACGCCCGCCCTGCTCGCGCGCCGCCAGGGCCACATCAGCCTGGTCAGCAGCGTGGCGGGTTTTCGCGGCCTGCCGCAAAGTCTGGCCTATGGGCCGACCAAGGCCGCGCTGATCAACCTGGCCGAGACGCTCTACCTGGACCTGCAGCCGCGCGGCCTGGGTGTGAGCGTGATCACACCGGGCTTTGTCGAAACGCCGCTGACTGCGCACAATGACTTCCGCATGCCCGCACTGATCTCGCCCGAGCAAGCGGCGCAGGCCATCGTGCGGGGCTGGGCGCGCGGCGAATTCGAGATCCATTTCCCCAAGCGCTTCACGCGCGTGATGAAGCTGCTGCGCCTCTTGCCCTACCCCCTGTATTTCGCGGCCGTGCGCCGCATCACCGGACTGTGACGCCATGACCCACACCCCGCCCGCCATGGCCGCCGCCGTACAGCGCCTGATCCAGTTCTACGAACAGCTGCAGCCGCAGGACCTGCCGCGCCTGTCCGAGATCTACGCGCCCGAGGCCCGCTTCAAGGACCCGTTCAACGAGGTGCAGGGCCTAGCCGCGATCGAGGGCATCTTTGCCCACATGTTCGCATCGCTGGAGCGGCCGCATTTCGTGGTGAGCGAGCGCATCGTGCAGGCGCAGCAGTGCTTTTTGGTCTGGGAGTTCCGTTTCCGCTTCAAGCGCTTCGACACCCAGACCTGGCAAACCGTGCGCGGCGGCACGCACCTGCAGTTCAATGCCGAAGGGCTGGTCACGCTGCACCGCGACTACTGGGACGCGGCCGAAGAACTCTACGAAAAGCTGCCCCTGGTGGGCGGCCTGATGCGCTGGCTCAAGCGCCGCGCCAACAGCTGAGCCCCCTCCCGCCGCATGCGTTACCGCCTGGTTTGGTTCAAACGCGATTTGCGCGTGCACGACCACTGGCCGCTGCTGCAAGCCGCGCAGCGCGGCCCGGTGCTGTGCCTGTACATCGTCGAGCCCAGCCTGTGGGCGCAGCCCGACGCGGCCGCGCAGCACTACGGCTTTGTGCGCGAGTCGCTGCAGGCGCTGGACGCGCAGCTGCGCACCTTGGGCGCGCGCCTGCACGTTGCCGTGGGCGAGGTGGTGGAGGTGCTCGCGGCCTTGCACGCGCACGCGCCCTTCGAGGCCCTGCACGCGCACGAGGAAACCGGCAACGCCCACACCTTCGCGCGCGACCTGGCCGTGGGCCGCTGGTGCCGCGAACGCGGCGTGGGCTGGCACGAATGGCCGCAGTTCGGCGTGGTGCGCCGTCTGCGTGACCGGCGCGAATGGCAGCCGCGCTGGGAGCGGCACATGGCCGCTGCGCCCGCGCCCTGGCCCGAGGCCTTGCGCAACCCTGCCCTGCAAACGCCTGTGGTCTGGCCCTGGGGCGAGCGCGCGCTGCCCGGCGCGACCGAGCTCGGGCTCGACCCCTTCGAGCCGCCCCAGCGCCAGCGCGGCGGCCGTGCACGCGCCGAGGCGGTGCTGGCCGACTTTTTGCATGAGCGCAGCGGCCGCTACCGGGGCGGCATCTCTTCGCCGCTGTCGGCCCCCGACGCCTGCTCGCGCCTCTCGCCTTACCTGGCCTATGGCTGCCTGAGCCTGCGCGAAGTGGTGCAAGCCACGCGTGCGCACATGCACAGCCTGCCGCCCGAGGCCAAGCGCCAGCGCCTGGGGCTGCAGGGCTTTGTCAGCCGCCTGTATTGGCACTGCCACTTCATCCAAAAGCTCGAAAGCGAGCCCGAGCTCGAGTGGCGCAACCTGCACCGGGGCTACGACGGCCTGCGCGAGCCCGACTGGAATGCCGCGCATTTCGAGGCCCTGACGCAGGGCCGCACAGGCTGGCCTCTGGTCGACGCCTGCGTGGCCATGTTGCGCGAGACCGGCTGGCTGAACTTCCGCATGCGCGCCATGCTGGTTTCGGTGGCCAGCTACCCGCTGTGGCTGCACTGGCAACCGGTGGGCCACTGGCTGGCGCGCCAGTTCCTCGACTACGAGCCCGGCATCCACTGGCCGCAGATGCAGATGCAATCGGGCACCACGGGCATCAACACCACGCGCGTCTACAACCCGATCAAGCAGGCGCTCGACCACGATCCCCAGGGCTTTTTCGTGCGCCGCCACCTGCCCGCGCTGCGCCGCGTGCCCGACAGCTGGCTGTTCGAGCCCTGGCGCATGGGCGCCGAGCTGCAGGCGCGCTGCGGCGTGCGTGTGGGCCAAGACATCGCCGTGCCGCCCCTGGAACTCGCCGACGCGTTGCGCGTGGCCAAGGCGCGTGTGCACGCGCTGCGCCGCGAGCCCGCGGTGCGCGCCGCCAAGGCCGCCGTGGTCGAGCGCCACGGCTCGCGCCGCGGCATGCCCGGCAGCGCCCGCGACGCGCGTGGCGAAGAACGCCCCGCACCGCGCCGCAGCCCGGCCCCTTCCGCCCGGCAAATGAGTCTGGACTTCTGACCATGAAGATGCGCAAAAAATCCGATCTGCCCCAGAAAATCTGCGCCGTTTGCGGCCTGCCCTTCGCCTGGCGCCGCAAGTGGGCGCGCGACTGGGAGCACGTCAAATACTGCTCCGAGCGCTGCCGCCGCAGCGCGCCGCCACAAGGCGACCGCGCATGAGCGCCGGCCCCACGCTGCGCCTGGTCCTGGGCGACCAGCTGAGTCCTCTGCACAGCTGGTTTTCGCAGGTGCGGCCCGATGTGGTCTATGTGCTCATGGAAGTGCGCAGCGAGACCGACTACGTGCGCCACCATGCGCAAAAGGTGCTGGGCATCTTCGCGGCCCTGCGCGACTTCGCGCGGGCGCTCAAGGCCGCCGGCCACCGCGTGCGTCATGTGGCGATCGACCACCCGAGCAACCGCCAGAGCCTCACGGCCAACCTGGACGCGCTGATCGCCCACTACGGCGCCGGCGCCGTTGAGTACCAAGCGCCCGACGAATGGCGGCTCGACACCCAGCTGCGCGACTGGGCCGAGCGCTGCCCCGTGCCCGTGCATTGCGTGGACAGCGAACATTTCTTCACCGCGCGCGACGAAGCTGCAAAGCAGTTCGCGGGCAAGAAGCAGTGGCTCATGGAGAGCTTTTACCGCCAGCAGCGCAAAAAACACCGCGTGCTGATGACCGAGGACGGCCAACCCGAGGGCGGGCAATGGAACTTCGACGCCGACAACCGCAAGCCCTGGCCCGGCAGCCCCGAAGCACCCGCCGATACCCGCCCCTGCCACGACCACCGCGCGCTCTGGCACACCATCGAGGCCGCAGGCATCGAGACCCTGGGTGCGCCGCAGGCCGAAGCCTTTCGCTGGCCGCTCAACCGCGCCGAAGCGCTGCAGCAGCTCGACCATTTCACCGCGCACGCCCTGCCGCATTTTGGCGACTACCAGGACGCGCTCTCGTCGAAGAACTGGCACCTGTTCCACTCGCTGCTCTCCTTCGCGCTGAACACCAAGATGCTGCAGCCGCGCGAGGTGGTGCAGCGCGCCGAACACGCCTGGCGCGCGGGCCAGGCGCCGCTGCACGCGACCGAGGGCTTCATCCGCCAGATCCTGGGCTGGCGCGAGTACGTGCGCGGCGTCTATTGGGCGCAGATGCCCGGCTACACCGAGGCCAACGCGCTGGGCCACGCCCGCCCGCTGCCCGCCTGGTTCTGGACGGGCGACACCCGCATGGCCTGCCTGGCCAACGCCATTGGCGCTTCACTTGAGCACGCCTACGCCCACCACATCCAGCGCCTGATGGTGATTGGCAACTTCGCCCTGCTCGCGGGGCTGGACCCGGCCGAAGTGCACCGCTGGTACCTGGGCATTTACATCGACGCCTTCGAATGGGTGGAAGCGCCCAACACCCTGGGCATGAGCCAGTGGGCCGACGGCGGGCGGTTGGCCACCAAGCCCTATGTGAGCAGCGCCGCGTATTTGCAGCGCATGGGCGACCACTGCAAAGGTTGTGCTTACGACCACAAGGCCAAGACGGGCGACAAGGCCTGCCCGTTCAATGCGCTGTACTGGGACTTTTTTGATCGCCATCGGCAGCACCTGCAAGGCAATCCACGGCTGGGCATGGTCTATCGACAGCTGGAACGCATGGGCGAGCCCTCTCTTGCGGCCATAAAGGAAAAGGCTGAGGTCACACTGGGGCAGCTATCCGAGCTTTGAGCGCTGGCATCAACCAGACCACTGAGAGGCTACAAGCCTGCTCACCCAAGAAAGCGCTTATTGTTCGACACACTGATGACCGCATAGCAGCGATTGCAGGCATTGGAGGTCGCAGCATCGGTTGTCCGGTATCGACCCATCCCAGTCGTTGGCAGCGAAGCGAAGCTGTCATTCACGAAGCCAGCCCTTCGGCCATAAGCAGACTCTCAGTCCCCGCACGATATAGAGAATTGGGTGTCTCGCTGGAGAGTGAGACC
>JACCDX011057138.1_pt1 | contig 24966 bp, 43 predicted proteins | sample 7449681 | NCBI WGS metagenome assembly JACCDX01 (sample SAMN15323450, study PRJNA562643) | freshwater metagenome | isolation source: river surface water | place: USA:Blue River Watershed | collected 2017-08-18
CCGGTGGCAGGCTGCCGCTGGCGACCAGGTAGCCCGGTGCCTGCGGCAGTTCGCGCAGGCGCTGGAGCGCAGCCTCCCATTCGCCGGCCTGCAGGCGGGGGCCGGGCAGCACGAAGCGCAGTTCCTGCCCGGTCGCGCGTTCGCGCACGGTGAAGCTTTCCCGGGTCTCGCCGGCGATCGGCAGGTAAAGGCTGTTCACGCCCTCAGCCACCACGAGCTGGCTCAGCCGCTCGCCGGTGGGGCCGCCGGCGGGATAGACCGCCAGGACGTCGGAGCCCAGTCGCCGCAGCACCCGCGCCACGTTGATGCCGCCGCCGCCCGGGTGGATGACCGGGTCATCGCAGCGCAGCTTGTGCGAGGGTTCGATGCGTTCGACGCTGGTGGACAGGTCCAGGGCGGGATTGAGCGTGAGGGTGACGAATCGAGCCATGGGCTGATTGTGCGCGGCAGGGCCTGGGGGCGGTAGGGTCAGCGGCGGTGCCGGGGGTGGGGACGATGCAGCGGGATCATGGGCGTGCGGATTGGCCCTTTATACAATTTGACATAATGCACACCACGGACGGGCTTTTCAGCACATCATCCGGCAGGGTAGAGGCTTCGGCCCTGGGCGCTGCGCCGAGAAGCGCGGAAAGTGCCAGGGCCACCATAAAACCCGCATGGGCACCCCCAGCCTGAAGGCGCTGGGCGATCCTCAACCAAAGGCGCTTTGCGTCTTCGTTCTGCGTCCGCTCGGCCTGCAACTTCGCTGCCAGCACGTCCACATCGACCAGGTCAACTTCAGCCAACTGCGCCAGGCGCTCAAGCGTCCTGTCGTCTGGCCGGCTTCGGCCGTGACGGTAGTTGGCGATGGTGTTTTGCGTCATGTCGAGAAACTGCGCGAGCTTGTAGTCCGACTTGATCCCGTGGCGGAGTTTCACGGCATCGAGCAGGGTATCAACAGTCTGCATAATTAAACCTTTCGGGTAACAACTTCCCGTACATGGGGAATAGTACCAATTTGGGCTATTCCCATCAATGACCCTTCGGGCCTTGTTGCACAAAGGGCCGTTGGGGTAATATCGGCTCCGCCACCGGGCTTCCAACTCAAACCCGGCTACCTGCAAGGTCTCATCCGGCCCGGTGGCGCTCCTACCTCGTAGGGGCGCAGGGCGGCCGGTGGAGCGAATGCGATGAGATCCCTGTCCCGTGACCGCCTGGTGCTCAGGCCGGCTCTTCCCCCGCTGACCCTCACCCCCCCTGACGACCTGCCTTGCTTCGAGCTCACGTTCCGTTCCGGCGGGCAGCAGTTCAAGGCCCTGAGCCGTGGCCGCAACGCCGTTGCCGCCTCGCATGAGGCCCTGCTCGAGCTGGCGCACCAGTGCCCGGACTTCGACCCTGAGACCGCCCGCCTGGTGGCTGCCGTACAGACCCGATGAGCGACGACCAGGACGACGACGGCCCGGACGGCCTCCTGATCGACCCCGTACGAGTGACCACCCGAATGACGTACGTACAGGCGGAGGCGCTGTATCGCCTCATGGCCCTCCTGACGCACGACGCCTGCCACCGCCTGGGCATGGGCCTGGGCGAGACCGTACAGGCGCTGGAGGCCTTTGATCGCCTCCGCCGCAACCTGCACAAGCGCGGGATTCCGGGCCGCTAGGCTCGTGTCTTTTTCACTGGAGACACGAATGCTGAAGATCTTCCTGGCCAATCCCGCCCCCCAGATCGCCGACGGCTCTTTGCAGCTGCCGATGGACGAGGCGCTCACTGTGACGCGCAATTGCATCGGCCATGAGGACGGGGGCGCCGCAACGCAGGTCTACCTGCGGCTCCACATGCAGGCGGCGCAAGGGCAACGAGGTGCGTTCAGCGCGTCTGACCTGGTCGAAATCGCCCGGCGAGACCTGCACCTGGTAACGCCCCACCAGGCGGAGCCGTTCACTTTGGACGAACTGGAGCGCGGCATGCGCTACCTGGTCGAATTGGGCGTGGCCATCGTGGCTCCGCCAGAGTTGAGGCGCGTCTGACCACCCCGCCGAGCATCCCCATCCCGGACTTCGCCCTGCTGCACAAGCAGGAGATGAAGGTCCTTTTCAATGACCTGCGCTGGGCGCTTGCCTGCCAGGTCTTCATGCTGCTGGTGATGTCATCGAACTTCGCCAGCGGCTGCGTTCCCCCGACCTCCTACGGCCAACTCATAGACCTCTGCACTCCCCCTTCGCGTCACAAGGGAGGCCGCGCCAAAGGTCCGACCAGGGACCAGATGCGCTACGTGATCGAGCAGCTGGTCGAGCACGGCCTGGTAAAGCGTGACGCCTCTTCGAACGAGAGCAAGGGGGCCCTGATCCTGACCGTTCGAAAACGGAAATTGCAGACCAAGAAATAAGTCCGTCCGTTTTTCGTTTCCCAGGGGTAGTCCCACGGGTGTGGATAACCGGAAACCAAGCATTCATGCGGCCTACGGGCCGTTTTTTGTTTCTGGAGCAAGACGGTTTTCCCAGGGGTTTTCCCACCATCTACAAGATCCATTTCAATATTTATTAACCCCTACCCCTTTGTGGAAAAAATTTTGTGGATAACCGTCGAAGTTGAACGGCCCTTTTAAGTGCCCCCCAAGGGGGGCGAATCGGGCCCCCGAGGGGGGCGATGCCCCCGGCCTCACTGCGTGTGGCCTCCCCAGGGCTTCGCCCTCGCCACAAGGGCTCACCCAACAGCCGGTTCAGCCAGGAGAAGAAAGCGGGGCAACTTTTCGCTCCGGTAGCGCCCGCCAAGGTCCGCTAAGGTCCGCCAAGGGCCGCAGGCGTTGCCAGGAGCCGTTTTCAGTGGCAAGGCAAGGGGCAGGGCAGGGCGGGCTCTGAAAAACGCCTTAGATCGCCCATAATCCGTACGACCTTGCAGGGGCCGGATCTACGGAGCAGATCCATGTCCCCGAAAGAACTCATCGAGCGCCTCGAGCACCTGGCCGAGGCCGCCCGGCACCATCCCGAGCCCGCCGTGGCGGTCCACCAGCTGGCCGTCCTGGTCCTCGAGCTCGCCTCGCAGCTCGAGCCGATGGTGGCGAAGTTCAACATCCTCCTGGCCGCCGCCGGCTTCCCGGACGACAACCTCGCCGACCTGGTCAACCAGGCCGAAGCCGAGCTGGCCGCCTCCGACGAGGAACAGCCCGAGCTGGACGACCTTCCCCCGACCGGCGACCAAACGCCCGCCGCCTGACCATGAGCGCGGCAACCCGTATCGGCCTGGGCCGCTGCCCCGTGTGCGCGAGCCCGAAAGCCCACTTCACCCTGAGCAAAAAGGGCCTGGTGTGCGTGACCTGCAACGGCTGCAACTTCCAAGGTTTCGCCCGTTCGGAGCGGTCCGACGAGATCCTGCGCGGGCATATCGGCAAGGACGACCAGGTCGCCGCGCCGCCGCCGGCCCCCGCTGCCGCGCCGGCACCCGTGGCCCGGATCGAGACCCGCCCGAGCTCAACGGGTGAGCCTGCGCCGGCCCCGGCGCCGGCCAAGTCCTCCACCGAAGGCCGCAGGAGCTTCATGGCATGGTGATCGAAGCCGCACACGACCAGGACGGCGACCACGTCGAAAGCCTGGATGCCATCGCCGCCGCTGGCGCGGCGCTCGAAACCCCGGCGCCTGGTGCTGCACCAGGTCGACCAGGTCAACCAGGTCAAAGCCTCGCGGTCCAAAACGACCAGGACGCCGCCGAGATCGCCGTGGCCCTCGAGCTGCTGCGAGCTGCTGCGATTCCGTTCGCCCCCGAGCACACCCAGCCCGCGCTGCTGCAAATCTGGAGCGACCGCCAGCTGCTCAAGATCGCCGAGGCCATCGTGGCGCTGTGCCGCTTCCACGGCTGGACGGTGGACGAGTTCTTCACCGAGTACGGCCCGTACATGAAGCTGCTTGCCGCCGTGGGCCTGCCCGTGCTGGGCACGCTCAAGGTGCTCAAGATGCCGCCACCGCCGCCCGCCCATGGACAACAGCAACAAGCCTAGCCTGCGGGCCTACATCGGCGCGACCGGCTCGGGCAAGGGCGTGTCAATCCGCGAGCACCTCAAGCGCGAAAAGGCATCGCGCCTGGTCGTGTGGGATCCCCTGCGCGAATACGGCGCCTTCGGCAAGTACGTGACGACCATCGCTGACCTGTGCGCCGCGCTGAAGGCGGACCGCTTCGCGGTGTGCTTTTGGCCGGGCGCGGAGGTGGAGGCTTTCGCGGCCAAGTTCGACCTGTTCTGCCGGGCCGTCTTCGCTGCGGGCAACTGCACGGTGCACATCGAGGAGCTCGCCGACGTGACGACTCCCAGCCATGCGCCGCCCAGCTGGCGCCGCATCACCAAGCAGGGCCGCCACCGCGGCCTTCGCGTGATCGCCGCCACCCAGCGGCCTGCCGACTGCGACAAGGCATTCCTCTCCGGCATCACCTACGCCCGCGCCTTCACCCTGCGCTGGCCGAAGGACAAGAAGATTTTGGCCGAGTGCATGGGCGAGCCCTTCGCGGAGGTCGCCAGCCTGACCACCGTTGAACGTGCTGACGGCTCCACCGCCATCACCTACCTGGACAAGGACTTCCGGGCCGGCACCAGGGAGAAGAAGACCATCGTTCTGAAGGGGAAGCGGACGTGAGAAAGGCCTACGGCTTCAAGTTCGAGGTGCGCCCCGCGCCCGGTTTTGGCCTGGGCCTGTTCGCCCTCAAGTCTGATCGCTCGATCAATTTCCTGGTGGGTTGGGTCGTCCTTCGCGTCGAAATCTATCGGTCCTGGGCGTGAGCTACGTAGCTCCTACGTACAGGCCCGAGGGCTTGCTACGTGACGGGCCAACCCGTTGCAATGCGTCGGCGACTTCTCCAACCTCCATCCACCGAAAGGAAAAACCATGTCCGCAGCCAAGATCAAAGACGCCCTGATGACCACCGCCGTCGTGCTGGGCGTCATCTACGCCCTCAACCAGGTGTCCGTCACGAAGAGCCTGGTGCAACGCGCCCTGGCCGGCTGATCGCCCAGCGACCCTGAAGCAGCCCGGTCCGCCGGGCTTCTTTCCATCCAACACCCCAACGAGGATCCACTGTGACCCGCAAAATCAAGCTTCCCCTGATCCAGAACGTCGGCCCGAACCAGCGCGTCACCGTGCGCCTCCCGCTGGGCGTGACCTACAACAAGATCGCGTTCTTCACCGCTGGCAACATCACCGCTTCGCTGATGTCGAACATCGTGCTGAAGATCAACGGCAGCGAGCGCCAGCGCTGGCTGACGCAGGCCCACCTGCAAGCGCGCAACTCCTACAACGTCGGCGCGTCTGACGCCAACGTGCTCGAGTTCGACTTCACTGAGCGCAACGCCAAGGACGAAGCCGCGATGACGCTGGGCGCCATCGCCGCCACCAACGAGGCCGGCGTTCAAGACGCCACCATCGAGTTCGACCTGGGCAACTATGTCGCCTCCGCCGCCTCCGTCATCGTGGGTGTCGCCGAGGTGGACGTGCCCTCGAAGAACCGCCTGATCGTGCGCAACCGCTACTTCCAGCGCGTGTTCTCCGGCGCCACCGAAGAACAGATCATCCTGCCCCAGGGCGTGAACGGCGAGCTGCTCAAGCGGATCTACGTGTTCGGCACCCTGGCCTCGATCAACCACCTGCGCGTTCGCCGCGAGGGTGCGGACGAGTTCGAGCAGCTGTCCGTCGCGCAGAACGAGTTTTTCCAGCGCACCTACGGCAAGACCCCCCAGGCCGGCCTGTACGTCCTGGACTTCACCGAGCACAACCTGCAAGGCCACATGCTCAACACGTCGGCCATCGTGGGCCCGGACGGCAAGCCCATGCAGATCCAGAACCTGGACGTGCGCCTGAACGTCAACGCCGCCGGCACGTTCAACATCTACACCGAGTCGGTGACGACGAACGACCGTCCCTAAGCCATAACCCTGCCGCGTGTCTTCCCCGGCCTCGAGCTCGAGGCCGGGGCACCGGCAACCAGGAGAGAACACATGGCTCGCGTTTACTTTGACGACGGCAGCTGGATCGACACCGACGACGACGGCACGACCTACGCGGCAAACAATGCCGGCGTGGTTGTGTCCAAGGTCGAAGCCGATGGCGACTACTTCCGCTCGCCGGCCTATTACACCGACGCCCGAGAGGCGGCCAAGCTGGAGGCCTACGTGCCCGCCCCCAATGGCGACACCCGCCCCTGGTGGGAGCGTGTGGCCGAATACGGCCTGACCCGCGCGATTGACAACCAGTTCGGCCCGGCGCAGTCCAACAAGACCACCGCCCCGGCGACCTTTGCCGGCCAGAACGGCAAGACCTACAGCCAGGTCGGCACCCCGACCAGCGCCGCCTCGAGCGGCTCCGGCATCGGCCCGCTGCTGCTGGCCGCAGCCGCCGCCTTCGCGTTCCTGGGTTGAGGTCCGGATGATCGAGACCGCACTTGCCCTCCTGAACACCAAGGCAGGCGCCAGCCTGGCCAGCGGCCTGGGCTCCGGCCTTGGCGGTGCGCTGGGTGGCGCGCCGGCTGGCCCGAGCAATGCCGAGTCAGGCGCCTACGGCTCCGGCCTGGACGGCTCCGGCTGGTCGGTGAACTTCGCGGGCGTCCAGAGCGCCGGCAGTTCGCAGGACAAGTCCGGCGGTGTGCCCGGCTTCGGTGGCTCCGGCGTGGCTGGCTCGATCCCCTGGTACGTGTGGGCCGTCGTGGCGGGAGCCGTGCTGTGGCGGATGCGCAAGTCCAAGTAACCCCGGCGGACCCCTGGGCCACTGGCGCCGCGATGCGCCAGGCCGGCCTGGAGGCACCGCTGCCCTGCGACACGCCGGAGCAGATCGCCGCCAACGGCGAGTGCTTCGAGCTCCAGACCGAGTCGGGGCGCTGCGCCTTCGTTCTTCGTCGCCGGGGTGAGGTGCTATGGATCGACGGGGCAGGGGCCCTGACCGGCCAGGGCTTCACCCAGCGCGGCCTGGAGCTGTGCAAGGAGATCGCCCGGCAGGCCGGCTGCTCCATGCTGGCCTTCGAGACCAACCGCCGCGGCCTGGTGCGCATGTCCGCCCAGCAAGGCTTCGAAGTCGCCGGCTTCGTGATGAAAGTGAAAATCTGATGGACCTGCTCCGAGAAAAACTGCGCTGTACCCCCATGGGCGCCGTCCTGCGCAAGGGCGGCAGCTCAAGCTCGAGCGAGACCACTACCACCAACCAGGACAACCGCGTGGCTGTCCAGGACGGCCTGGGCGTGTCTGGCAGCGACGGCAACGTCGTGTCCGTCAACAGCACCGACGCGATCCAGGCCATCGCGCAGCTGGGCGCCGAAGTGATCGCCAAGACCGGCGAAGCCGTCGTCCAGTTGAACAAGGACACCACTGCCGCCCAGGTCACTTCGTGGGACGCCACGGTGGCCGCAGGCGCCAACCTGGTCGACAAGCTGATCGACGGCGCCACCAAAAGCTTCGGCGTGGCTGAAAAGGCCATCGAGTCCTTCCAGCCGGCCGAGAACAAGACGCAGGACACCAGCCTGAAGCTGGGCATGATCGCCGCCGCCGGCATTGCCGCCACCATCCTTCTGAGCAAGACCAAATGAGCCGCGAGAACTTCATTGAAATCGTGAGCGTGACCTTCGCCGCTGGTGAGTCGCGCCTGTTCCACCTGTCCGGCTCTTACTTCGAGCTGATCGACTCGCCGAACACTGTTGACGTGATCCTAACGGACGTCAACGGCGCCCAGCGTGGCAGGATGCTGGCCGCTGAAGCCTCGTTCAACCTCAAGAACACCGACTTCGACACGATCCAGCTGACCAGCGCAACGGCGCAGACGGTGCGCTTTGCCTTCGGCTCTGGCGAGGCCGGTACCCGCCGCGCTGCGGGTAGCGTGAACATCTCGAACACTGGCGGCGCGTTCATTCAGGCCCAGGCCACCGTGACCAACGCCAGCGCCCAGCTGCTGGCAGCGAAGTCGAACCGACGGTACCTCCTAGTGCAAAACAAGGACGCCAGCGCCGACCTGTACATCAACCTGACCGGCGCGGCCTGCACCACGGCCAACGGCATCAAGATCGGTGCCGGTGGCTCCTACGAGTGCCAGGGTTTTGTACCCACTGGCGCTGTCACTGCAATCGGCTCTGTCGCCTCCAATCCCAACGTTGTGACGGTGGAGGGCTGACGCCATGCCGGTGACCTCCGCAGCGTCCGGCCTGAGTGCCGGCACCATCGCGTACTTTGCCGCCAGCGCGGCTCCGGCGGGCTTCGTGAAGGCCAATGGCGCAGCCGTGAGCCGCACGACCTACGCCGCTTTGTTCTTGGCCATCGGCACCACCTACGGCGCGGGCGATGGATCGAACACCTTTAACGTGCCGGACCTCCGCGGCGAATTTGTGCGCGGGCTCGATGATGGGCGGGGCATTGACTCAGGGCGCGCCATTGGAACGGCTCAGGCGCAAGCCAACACCGCCGCCAAGAATCCGACCACGAAATACAACTTCAATGGTGCAACCTGGGCATCCGGAGCCGTCAACGGGTTCGGGTTTGGCGACAACACTGCTTCCGACGCTGAAACCCGCCCGCGCAACGTGGCGTTATTGGCGTGCATCAAGTTCTGACCATGAAAACTAAGACCGTTTCTCAACTGGACAGCGCGGGCTATTTTGTGGGCCAGGCGCTGGCCGACAAATCGCCGATGGAGCCGGGCGTGTTCCTGCTGCCTGGCGGCACCGTGGATGCACCCGCGCCGACTGTGCCGCAAGGCCAGCGCGCCAAGTGGACCGGCAAGGCCTTCGCGCTGGAGGACATTCCCGCGCCGGAGCCTGAGCCGCAGCCGCCCGAGCCGACGCGCGCCGATGTGATCCGCATGCGCCTGAATGCCATCGACATGGAGAGCATTCGCCCGGCCAGAGCCGTGGCCGCTGCCATGGCGTCCGGCCAGCCCGCGCCCGCCTTCGACGCTGCCAAGCTGGCAAGCCTCGAGGCCGAAGCCCAGGCCCTGCGCCAGGAGCTGGCCTCCCTGTGAAAGCCGCCCGCGCCGCCGTCGGACTGCTGCTGCTCGCCGCTGCCGGCGCGGCCTGGGCCATGCGCCGCTCCCAACCCTTCGACCAGGCCGCCGCGCCAGAACAGGCACCGTCCGATCCGACCTGGTACGACGACCTGGTGCCCGAGAGCCTGCCGACCATCGGCGACCTGGGCGCCTGGGTGCTGTCCAACCAGTCCGAGACCGCACAGAAGGTGCAAGACAACACCGCCATGATCGACTCTGACGCCAACGTCCGCGCCTTCCTCGAGGCCATCGCCCGCGCCGAGGGCACCGCAGGCCGCCCTGACCCGTACCGCGTGTGCTATGGCTACGCGCACACCATCAAGAGCTTGTCCGACCATCCCGCCATCACCGGGGAATGGAAGGGCGCGCCGCTGTCCGACACCATGTGCCGCGCCGCCGGTTTCAGCCCTGGCTGCGTGTCCACCGCCGCCGGCAAGTACCAATTCACGAAGCCGACCTGGTCGCGTCTCAAGACCCGCCTGCGCCTGGCCGACTTCGGCCCGAGCTCGCAGGACGCCGCCGCCATCGAGCTGCTGCGCGAGACCGGCGCCCTGGACTTCGCCAAGGCCGGCCAGGTCGCCGACGCCGTCACCGCCGCCCGCCGGATCTGGGCCAGCCTGCCCGGCGCCGGCTACGCCCAGCCCGAGCGGTCCCTGACCTGGTTGCAGGCGCAGTTCACCGCCGCAGGAGGCACCCTCGCATGAAGATCTCCAACGACACCGCCCTCATCGGCGCCGCCGCCCTGGCCGGCCTGGGCCTGATCTGGTGGGTCACCCGGCCCGGCAACGCCGCGAAGCTGGCGCAGGGCGCTGTCGGCCTGGCAGGGGAGGCCGCCACCGGTACCGTCATCGGCCTGGGCAAGGCCGTGGGCGTGCCTGAGACCAACCAGGCGCAGTGCCAGAAGGACCTGGCCGCCGGCGCCTGGTGGGCCGCCTCGTTCTCCTGCCCCGCAAGCGACTACCTGGGCGCCGCCTATGGCGCTGCCACTCGCCCCTTCACGTCCACGACGCTGTCGGATGCCGAGGCCAACGACGCCCGCCGCGCCTTCGCCGCCACCGATCCGCGCCGCATCGATGTTCCATCTGACCCGCTGCAAAACGAGCAGGGCTACGACTTCCGCTACTTCTGAAAGGACCGACCCATGAAGCATCAAATCCTCCAGCGCCTGCGCGAGCCGTCCACCTGGGCGGGCCTGTCGGCCCTGGGCCTGGTCTTCGGCCTGCCGCCCGGCACCATCGACGCCCTGGGCCAGCTGGTGGGCGGCCTGGCCGCCGTGGCTGCGATCTTCCTGCCCGAAAGCAAATGACTTTCAGCGTCGAGGTGCTGCTCCAGATCGTCGGCCCGGCGGTGGCGGTCTATGCCGCCATCCGGGCTGACATGGCCGCGCTTCGCGTCCGGATGGACCACCTCGAGCGCGACTTCTACAAGACCCACAAATGAGCATCCTGCCCAAGCCCGACGCCTACCTGCGCGAAGCCATCATCCTGATCGGCGGTGCCGTCCTGGCCTCGTTCATCCTGTCGAAATTCCCCGCCGTGCGGGCCTACATCAACGCCGATACGCGGGGCGAGGGCGGCTGCGGTTGCAGCTGACCACTTCCTGACAGGCGATCCGGCCATCGCGCCGGTGTAGGCCGTTCGTTAAAAATCCATCGAGGCGCGGTGTAACTCGAAAAGCGGGCCGTTGGCCGCGCCCAGGCTGGCCAGGGGCAGCAGCCGTTCGACCTGGTGGCGCAGGGTGGCCACGTCCTGGCGCAGGCTGGCGATGAGGTGGGTGCGCATGAGCTCGCGGGCGGCCTGGTCGGCGTCCTGGGCGCTGCGGCCCCATTGGGTTTCCCAGAACAGCGCCAGGGCGACGGCGCGGGGAGCGCGGCCCGTGAGGCGGTAGCGCCGCACGGTGGCCGCGGTCAGATCGAGGTGCTGGGCGATGCGCTCGAGGTCCTGGCAAGGCAGGTCGTCAAAGAGCAAGCGCAGGTTGTGGATGTGCTTGGGGGCCTTGAACATGGGACCACTGGCGGATGATCCGGCGAAGCCACCTGCGGAGGCTATTTGACATAATGCACATCGTATTGCTTCCGGAGGCGAATTCTCCGAGCGTTGCTGTCAGTCTTTAGGACACGCTTTGCGGTTTGGTTTGTAGTACCCAAACCACGCCCGCGGATCAGAGCATCACGGGCCTAGCCGGTGCGGCGGCCTGGGGGGGCGCTTCGGCCTTCGGGGTGGCGGGTGGCACTGGCGAGGCAGGAGCCGACATGGCCCCGTTTGGCGCTACAAGGTTTCCAACACGTGAGACCTCATCGAGGCATTGAGCAGCGGTGACGGTTGCCATCTGCCCCGAGGACTCCCAACAGCGACACGTGGTCTTTGAGGCAATACAGCCGAGCAACGCCGCCGATTGGACGGGAGTGTTCTGCTCCGCAGGTTCTGGCGGCGGCACAAGGCCGCTCGCCTGCCCCTGCGGCGCTTTGGCGACTTGTCCGTTAGCGGCGGCGGGGGTGGTAGCTTGAGGGGCCTCAAAACGGCTGGAGATACGGCCGTAGGCCATCGGTGCAATGACGCCCAAGGCTGCAACGGCCAGCAACGCCACGTAGAGCAACCGTGGGACTCGCGTGACCGGTTTAGTGTGAAGCTGCGCACTCTTGTAGAGCTTATAAGCCTCCTTGGGATGCCACCAGATCTTTGACTGGAGCGCCGACTTAACCTGTCCGGGGTTAGCGCAATGGTCCCACTCGTAAACCATGGCAACGGTTTTTGCCAGCCGCCGAAGGTGCAAATGCTGATTGACCAAGCGGCGGATATTGGGGTCTACCAGCATGGGATGCTGAGTGACCAAAATGATATCCACGCCCTTGTGCCGGTGGGTTTCTAGAGCGGCAATGCACGGGGGAACATTGGTACCCATGGCGCGAGGACGCCAGACTTCTTGCACCTCGTCATAGAGGATGACGTCGCCAGGTCGCGCCCACTCATGCCAGGTGTTGAGTTGTTCCGCGCCAATGGTTTCATGCTCGACAAGCAAATCCTTGACGTTTGAAAGAAGGCGACGAGGGACCGGGTCCTGACCGGATTCAATGGTGGAGCCGGGCACCTTACGGGCCAGCTCCCACACCGCATACAACGACTTGCCAGCGCCAGGTGTGCCGGTAATGAGTGTGAGCATGAGCGAGGCCTATCAGGAGTTGGCACCGAGCAAACGGGTGGCGCTGGTGATCTTCCACAAAAGAAGGCGAGTGGTAATGGCACCAAAAATGATGCCCAGCGCCTGCCCACAACCGGCCAGCAGCGCGAGATTCAAGCCAGCCGAGGGGATGGCCCCTACCTGAGCGATAAATTGCGCCTTGAGGCCGGAAATGACCGCATCCATGCCGACGATGGACACCACCGAAAAGCCCAAGGTGATAAGAATGCGGGCAGTCAGTGGAGCCATCATGGCCATCAGCCAAGTTCCAATGGGCATTTAGGTTTCCACCTTTCCGGGCATGACGATAAAGACAGCCATGAGCAACGCACACGCAAGCACAACCGGCTTGACGAAGGTAGTCAACACATCGCAGTACTGACCAAAATTGATCGAGTGGGTGCCAAGGAAATCCGTCCACGTTACAGGCGACGGACAAGCGCCACCGCCAAAGCCCAAATTTTCCGCCGTATAGCTGATGGTCTCAGTGCGCTTTGGGGTTTCCAGCGATGGGGTATCCATCGACTGACAAGCGATGGAGTCGGGGTTTTGAGAGCAAAGATCGTCCTTGGCTTGCTGCTCTTGCGTGGTGGTTTCGGTGCTGGTGGTTTGACCTTGTTCATTGGTGCTGGTCACCGTTTTGGTGTCGTTCTGGCTGATCGTCGGTTTGGCCGTGTTGTTATTGGTGACAGGAAACGTGGTGGTCTTGGTTTCATTGCGAATGACCGTGACCTGAGACCCATCGGGGTTCGTGATGGTGCTGGTGGTCGTAACCGGAGGACTGACGATGTTCGGAATGGGGTCAACGCTGATCGTGGGGACCTCGATGCCGTTACCCGATTGCATGATTTCATTGACCGCATCACGCACCTTGGAAGTGCCATAGCTGAAATCAGCTTGCGACATGGTGCTGATCTTGTCGGTCAGCTTGGTCTGAGCAACAGCATCGGTAGCGGGTTTCCAGCCGTCTTGAACCTGAACGGTTGCAGTCTGGGTCCAAAATCCCACATTAGTCCAACTGCCGTCAATCTCGCCAGTGTTACGAACCAACTTAATGTCGCAAAACCCAATAGCGTTAACGGTACCGTAGGCGGTATGGCTAGCAATATAGGCGGCACTCTGACGGGCCAATGAGTGATCGGCAGCAGCCTGACAAGCTGGAGCCTTAGAGCCAAACCAGGCCGTTTGCCCGCCGTATGGCTGAATGGCGGCGTACTGCGTTTGGTTCTGCGAAACCATGTTGCATTCCTCCCAGCCGGTGCCATTGTTGGTCATGACACCGCCAGCAAGGCGAACGCACGCCTGATTCGCAAGTTCGGAAAGGGCCGCGCCCAAGATGAGCGAAACGCCGGGGCGGGTGATGGCCTTGGCAATGTTCGAGGGCGTGAACGTTGCGCGAAACGTGGCAGTCGGTGACGGATTGAAGGGCAGCGCCTTAGAGCGGGAAACTTGTGGGCCAGCGGCAGTGTTTGTGACTTGATTAGCAGCCCAAACGGAACCAGTACCCGCACCGGGAAAAACATCGATCTTTCCGGTTCGGGCGTCCCACCGAAAATCAGTGTTCTTGTCCCACGCGACAGCGTGGGCTACTTGAGAGCCACCCAAAAGCAGAGTAGCAAGCCACCAAACAGCCAGAGGTTTTGCAACAGTGAATAGTCTGCGAAGGTCATAGAGCCTCATGGGACCGCCAGAAATAATTTTTGAGCCGAGAGGCGCACCACACCACAACGACGAACCCCAAAATGGCATAGAAGAAATCTGTTGCCATGGTGGTAGAGCCGTCATAGGTGCAAGCAATGTCAGCCGGTGCAGCAATGGACTTCGCGGTGGTGGCGCCGGTGTTGCCGTTACGCTCCGAGACAGCCAGGGTCGCGCCAGTGAAAGCGGTTTCCGTGCACTGGCCCGTATAGGTCACATTGGACGCGGTGTAGGTGTAGAGAAACTGGCTGCACGCCTGCTTCTTGGCCTCGACGTGGGAGGGGTAACAAGTACCCCGGTAGAGAGAACCCATTACCCCTCCCCCCCCATCACTTGACGGAGAACTTGCGGTAGATGACGCGGGCCAGCCAGATTGCCACGCCGGCAGCCGTCAGGGCAGCGAACAGCGCGATCAGATCGGTTTGCGCGTTGGTGATGGCGGTAGTGACTTCGGAGGGCAGCGCGGCATGAGCTTGCGAAGCCAGGACAGCCACGGGGGCCAGGATCAGGGAGAGCTTTTTCATTTCAGAATTTCCTTTTGCCGCAGAGGTTGATGAAAGTCAGTGAACGGCTGCGACGCCCGAACCCTGACGAATCCACGAATAGGGGCCGGACGGCTGAATGTCCGGACGGGAATGAGTGCGGAGACGCACGATTCGCGTATAGCCCGCGCTTGTGCAGGAGTAACCGAATTCAGAAGGCCAGATGACGCCATCGCCATCAACCCAGCCGCCGCCTGATGCTCGACGCCATGAGCAGTTGACCGAAGCACGAGCCTGCACAAACGAAGGCAAATTAATCCAGCGACGGCAACGCATACCGTCAACGTCCAAGCCACCGATGCCATAGCAACGAGCTCCCTTGGGAAAAGACTCCTTGGAGTCAAATTTGCTGACGTACTTCATGACGTACCTGACGGGTGCAACCGCCTGGACGGCATTGGTCATGCCATGAGGCCACCAACCAAGCTCGTCCAGCTTGACGTCACGAAGCGCAATCTCCCGAGGCAGCCATGCGACGAGGTGGTAATGCGGAGCGCCACGCTTTTGAAGCTCCATCACCCACAGATAGCGCAAGGACCAGCCATAAGCGCGCTTGAGCCACTTGCGCAGGTGTTGAAGGCAGGTCTTGATGTGGTCCGGTTTCCAGCCATCAATGTCCTTGTAGGTCAGCGTGAACATCCACGCCTGCCCTGCCCCCTTGGAAAGCCATTTAGCGGCGACACCGAGGTTCTTCCTCAGACGAGTGCAACGGGCTTGCACTTGATCGATGGTGAGGAAGGACCCAACGGTTTCCCCGTTGTTGATACTGGGGACAAGCCCTGCGAGGGCTTCGCCCTCGCCTGCCGCCGACAGAATCACGGCGGCCATTAAAGGCCCTCCCCGCCTACGGGCAAGCCGCCACGGGTGTACTCAATGTCAATACCGTCACGATCCATGCGGACGGTGATGCCATCGGGAATGTCGTTGGGTTCGTGATCGGTAGAGGCCTCGCGCAAAAGCGAAAGCAAGGCCCCTTCGAGCGCCGCGAGCCGTGCGAGGTGCATCGGATCGGCAAACATGGCGGCCCCCGTCAGACCTTGGACAGCGGAACGAGCTTGGGAGCCACCGCAAGCGATCCATTGCGGTCCACATAGAAGCTGCCGGGGGCCAACTGGTACTCACCGGGCTTGTAAGCCATCGGCAGGCCGTCCGAGCCTTTTTCTAGGATGATCTCGGACTTTTCGGGAAAAGGCAGGGGATGACCCGCCTTATCGAACGTGTGGAAATAGACCGTCTGGAAGTCCAGGGAGTAAGCTTTGCCAGAGGTCTTGCCAATACCGCTTTGGTTGCGGACAGGCAAGGCAGGAACGGTTACACGGATCATGGTTTGTGGCTCCAAAGTATGCTTGTCGGATCGACAAGTACACGAAGCCTACTCACCAGGGAGGCAAATTTGAACTACTCGATTTCCCTAATTGACAAAGCCGCAGAAATGTGTGGCAGCTATTACAGGTTGGCGAAAAGACTGAAAGTCTCAGAGGCCAACATTAGCCACATAAGGCACGGGAGACGCCCGCTCCCCTTGGCGTGGGCCTACGAACTCGCGGAAATCACGGGAGAGGACAAAGGCCAGGTGCTACAGCTGCTGACGATGGAGCAGGCCAAATCCCCGGAGAAACGGAGCCGCTTGGGAAAGCTGGTAGCGGCTGGCGTGGTGGCGATATGCAGTTTTTCCTATGGAAACGACTCCCTGAGTCAGCCCGTTACCTCTTCCCCACTCCACCAGCCGCTAAAAAGTAACGCAACAGTATGCACATCGTATTGTTTATGAATGGGGTGGATGGGTCGGTTCCAGCCAGGCCCGCAGCCAACAACCCCGGCCGTCCAGGCCCATCCAGCCCATCGGTGCACGCCACCGATCGCTGGACCAGGCCTACCAGGTCCCTGCCGGCTGACGCTTCCGGATGGCCGCCGCGATCAACGCGGCCACGGGCTCACGGCCCGCGCCCAGCGCGAAGTCCTGCGCCGTCATGCGCAACTGGTTCCTGAGCGTGGGATCGGCGCCGGCTTCCAGCAACAACTTCACGGCGTCCTCGGAACCGTAACGCGCCGCCATCATGAGCGGCGTCGTGCCGTTGGGCGACTCGGCATCGATGTACGCATGGGCGTCCAGCAACAGCCGGACGACCTCCACATTCCCGCCCGTGGCCGCGTAATGCAGCGGCGTCCAGCCGGTCTTGTTGACGTCGGCCTCCCGCGTGAGCAGCTGGCGGACCAGCGCCACATGGCCCTTGAGGGCCGCCATCATCAGGGGCGTCTCGTCGTCCAGGTTGCGTACGTCGACCTGCGTGGCCGGCGCCTCGGCCAGCACGGCCGCCACGCCCAGAGAAGCCTCGCGCAAGGCCAGGTACAGGCCGTGCTGGCCCTGCGGGTTGCGGGTGTTGGGGTCGAAGCCGCGCTCCAGCAGTTGCCGGACGGCACGCGGGTCGTCACGGTTGATGGCGACGAAAAAGTCTTCGTACGATCCACCAAATGCGGAGGAAAAGCTAATGATGACAAGTAGATGGAAAACGTACTTCATGTAATTTCTCATCGACTTGGGGAGTGAACTTCGCGTAATGGATGAGGAATTGTCAGGCGCCCGAAGCCACCTGCACGCCAGGAAACAGCCGCTCGAAGTTGGCGCTGGTGGCCTGTCCGACCGCCTCGCCCGTCATGCCGCGCAACTGGCCGATCTGGGCCGCCACGTAGGGCACGTAGGCCGGGGTGTTGGTCTTGCCCCGGTACGGCACCGGCGCCAGGTACGGGCTGTCGGTCTCGATGAGGATGCGGTCCAGCGGCACGAAGGCGGCCACCTCGCGCAGGTCCGCCGCCGTCTTGAAGGTCAGGATGCCCGAGAAGGAAATGTAGAAACCCAGGTCCAGCGCCGCCCGCGCCACGTCGCCCGTCTCGGTGAAGCAGTGGAAGACACCGCCGGCGCTGCCCGCCGAGCCGTCCTCGCCCTCCTCCTTCAGGATGGCCAGGGTGTCGGCCGAGGCGGCGCGGGTGTGGATGATCAGCGGCTTGCCGACCTGACGGGCCGCGCGGATGTGGGTGCGAAAGCGCTCGCGCTGCCATTCCATGTCCGCCACGGTCCGGCCGCCCTTGCGCTCGTCCATCTGGTAGTAGTCCAGGCCCGTCTCGCCGATGGCGACCACCCGCGGCAGTGCCGAGCGCGTGACCAGGTCGTCCATCGTGGGCTCCTGCACGCCCTCGTTGTCCGGGTGGACGCCCACCGAGGCCCAGAAGTTGTCGTACTGCATCGCCAGCGCATGCACCCGGGGAAATTCTTCCAGCGTGGTGCTGATGCACAGGGCGCGGTCCACCTTCGCGGTGGCCATGGCCTCGCGGATGGCGGGCAGCTGCGTGTGCAGCTCGGGAAAGTCCAGGTGGCAGTGGGAGTCGACGTACATGCGGTCAGGCGGGCTAATCAGTGAACCCGGGCAGCGCCGGGTGCAGGGTCATTCAGGCAGGCGAGGGACACCGGCCCGCCAGGCTGCGGGCCCGTGCGATTGTCCTTCAAATGGTCTGGGTCGGCCGGTCGGAGGCCAGGTGGCTGCCCAGGATCTCCTCGATCTTGAGCTTGAGCAGCCTGGACTTCTCGTCCGCCGGAAAGCGGATGCCCACGCCCTGGGCCCGGTTGGCCGCGGCACGGGCCGGAGTGACCCAGGCCACCTTGCCGGCGATGGGGTAGCGCTGCGGGTCGTCCGGCAGGGACAGCAGCACGTACACGTCGTCGCCGAGCTTGTAGTCGCGCGAGGTGGGGATGAACACGCCGCCGTCCGTGAACAAGGGGATGTAGGCCGCGTACAGGGCGGCCTTTTCCTTGATGGCCAGCTGGATGACGCTAGGACGGGGGGTGGTCGGGGTCGGGTTGCTCATTTATGAGGCGTTTCGTCCCGAGTGTAGGGCCTGCCGGGCCCGCGTCACAAGGGATTCCAGCAGCAGGCCCGCGTTGAAGGGATGCTCGACGGTGCGCATCGTGGCGGCCAGTTCACGCCACCACGCGGCCAGCTGCCCCTCGGGGGCGGGCACGGGCAGGTCCGCCGGCAGGAAGAACCGCGGCGCGGCGCCCGTGCGCACGGCCAGCAGGTCGTGGCAGATCTTCTGCAGCGCATCGACCGCCTCGGCCGGCGTGAAACTGCCGATGGCCGCCACCTCGCCCCGGGCCACGGCCTTGGGCAGCAGGCTCCACTGGCGGGCGTTGAAGCCGGCGCGAAAGCGCCGCAGGGCGTCCTCCGGCCGGCCGCCGGCGGCGCGCAGCAGCACCTGCGCATCCTCGGCCGGGACCTCGTGTGCGGCCAGCCAGTCCAGCGACTCCTGCGGCGACGGCCAGGCCAGGGTGCGCGCCATGCAACGGCTGCGGATGGTGGGCAGCAGCTGGTGCGAGGCCTCGCTGGCCAGGATGAAGCGCACCTCGCCCACCGGCTCCTCCAGCGTCTTGAGCAGGGTGTTGGCGGTGATGGCGTTCATGCGCTCGGCGGGGTAGACCACCACCACCTTGCCCCGGCCCCGGGCGCTGGTGCGCTGGGAGAACTCGACGGCGTCGCGCATGGCGTCGACGCGGATCTCCTTGCTGGGCTTGCGGGCCTTGTCGTCGATGTCCTTCTGCGCCTTCTCGGACAGCGGCCAGCCCAGCTCCAGCATCGCCGTCTCGGGCATGAGGAAGCACAGGTCGGCATGGGTGCGCACGTCGATGGCGTGGCAGCTCGCGCAGTGGCCGCAGGCGCCGGCGGGCGTGGGCGCCTCGCACAGCCAGGCACGGGCCAGGCCCAGGGCGAGCGCGTACTGGCCCAGGCCCGAGGGCCCCTGCAGCAGCAGCGCATGGTGAGGCTGCGCGAGCAGGTCGCCCAGCTGGCGGGTGATCCAGGGAGCGGTCGTCACGGCCACCACCTCACAGCCAGCCTCGCTGGACGACAGCCTGGCGCACCGCGGCCCACACGGTCTCGCGCGGCTGCGCGGCGTCGATGCGGGCGAAGCGGTCCGGGTCGGCCTTGGCCCGGCGCTGGTAGCCCTGGTGCACGGCGCGGAAGAACGCGACGGGCTGGGACTCGAACTTGTCCGGCACCCGCGCGCCCGCCAGCCGCTCGGCGGCGATGGCCGGGTCCAGCTCGAACAGGATCGTCAGGTCGGGTTGGCGCAGCGCGCCCCCTGCCCTGCCCTGCACCATCGCCTCCAGCTGTGAGAGCACCTCCCAGTCGAAGCCGCGCCCGCCGCCCTGGTAGGCGAAGGTGGCGTCGGTGAAGCGGTCGCAGACCACCACCTGGCCGGCGGCCAATGCCGGTTCGATGACCTGCTGCAGGTGGTCCCGGCGGGCGGCGAACATCAGCAGCGCCTCGGTCAGCGGGTCCATGGGCGCGGTCAGGGCCAGGGCACGCAGCTGTTCGGCCAGCGGCGTGCCGCCGGGTTCGCGGGTGGAGACCACCGTGCGGCCGGCCGCGGCCAGCGCATCGACCAGGGCCTGGATGTGCGTGGACTTGCCGGCACCGTCGATGCCCTCGAAGCTGATGAAGAGTCCGGGTGGGGTCATGGGCGTCCGCGCTGGTATTTGTTGACGGCCCGGTTGTGTTCTTCCAGGGACGCGCTGAAGTGGCTGGAGCCGTCGCCGCGCGCCACGAAGTACAGCGCGCCGCTGGCGGCCGGCTGCACCGCGGCCAGCAGCGAGGCCTTGCCCGGCATGGCGATGGGCGTGGGCGGCAGGCCGCGGCGGGTGTAGGTGTTCCAGGGCGTGTCGGCCAGCAGGTCGGCCTTGCGCAGGTTGCCGTCGAAGGCCGTGCCCAGGCCGTAGATCACCGTGGGGTCGGTCTGCAAGGGCATGCCGATGCGCAGGCGGTTGTTGAAGACGGCGGAGACCATCGGCCGGTCCGCCGCCTTGCCGGTTTCCTTCTCGACGATGCTGGCCAGGATCAGCGCCTGCTCGGGGTTGGCGGCCATGGCCTGCGGCGCGCGCTGGCCCCAGGCGGCGGCCAGGTGCTGGTCCATCGCGCGCAGGGCGCGGCGGTAGACGGACAGGTCGCTGCTGCCCTTGCTGAAGGTGTAGGTGTCGGGGAAGAAACGGCCCTCGGGGTGCTGGCCCTCTCGGCCGAGCTGGCGCATGAGGGCCTCGTCGGTCAGGGCCTCGGTGTCGTGCCTGAGGTCCGGCTCCTTGGCAATGGCGGCGCGGAACTGGCGGAAGGTCCAGCCCTCGATGAGGGTGACGGCGCGCAGCGCCTCGTCGCCGCGGGCCAGCTTGGCCAGCAGGGCGCGGGGGGTGATGCCGGCGTCGAGCTCGTAGCTGCCGGCCTTGATCTGGCGGGCCTGCTGGGAGACGCGGAACCACAGGAACAGCAGGTCCGGCGAGACATCGACACCCGCGGCGCGCACGGCCTGGGCCACCTCGCGGGGGCGCGTGCCCGGCTCGATGGACAGGTCCACCACCGGCGTGGCCAGGGCCATCGGCTGGTGGATCCACCACAGCAGGCTGCCGCCGAGGGCCGCCAGGGTCAGGAAGCCGGCGAGCAGGAGTTTGAGCAGGAAGCGGCGCACCAGGGATTCGTCCGATTCGTCCCCAAGGGACATCCGTGAAACAACGGGGGATGATAATTCAGCGATGACCGCAACCCTCGAAGGCGCCGCCCCCCTGCCCCACCTGGGCGTGATCCGGGCACTGGGCGAAGACGCCGGCACATTCCTCCACAGCCAGCTCACCCACGATTTCCTGCTGCTGCCGGCCGGCCAGGCCCGGCTGGCGGCGTTCTGCAACGCCAAGGGGCGGATGCAGGCGAGCTTCATCGCCGTGCGGCTGGCGGCCGACGACATCGCCCTGGTCGTCAGCCGCGACCTGCTGGCGCAGACGCTCAAGCGGCTGTCGATGTTCGTGCTGCGCGCCAAGGTGAAGCTGTCCGATGCCTCGGCCGATTTCGAGCTGCGCGGGCTGGCGGGCGGGGCCGTGCAGGCCGCCGCGGGCGCCTCGCTGGTGCCCTGGCAGCACGTGGTGCGCGAGGCCGGCGCCTCGGCCGTGCATGTCGTGGGCCTGTACCCGGCCGACAGCCAGCCGCGCGCGTTGTGGCTGGCCCCGGCGGGCAGCCCGCTGCCCGAGGCGGCAGCGATGGACGCCGCCCTGTGGCCATGGGGCGAGGTGCGCAGCGGCGTGGCCACCCTGAGCCTGCCGGTGTTCGAGGCCTTCGTGCCCCAGATGCTCAATTACGAGTCCGTGGGCGGCGTGAACTTCAAGAAGGGCTGCTACCCCGGCCAGGAAGTGGTGGCGCGCAGCCAGTTCCGGGGCACCCTCAAGCGCCGCGCGACGCGCGCGCATTCGGCCGGGGAACTCGCTGCGGGGATGGAGGTGTTCCATTCCGGGGACCCGTCCCAGCCCAGCGGCCAGGTGGCCCAGGCCGCGCCCGCGCCGGGCGGCGGCTGGGAGGCCATCGTCTCGCTGCAGCTCACGGCCATGGAGGGCGGCTCGCTGGCCGCCGGCGCGCCGGACGGGCCGGCGCTGGTTCTGGGCGGGCTGCCCTACGAGTTGCTGGCCGACATCTGAGCGGCGCGCGGGCGGCAGGCCGCGTTACAGCGGCGCCACCATCTCCACGTGCGGGATGCCCACCTCGTCGAAGGGCTCGCCCCTCACCTGGAAACCCAGTTCAAGGTAGAACGACTGCGCCGAGCGCTGCGCATGCAGCATCACCTCACGGTCGCCGCGCGCGCGGGCGGCGTCCATCAGTGCCTGCATCACCGCCCGGCCGACGCCGGTGCGCCGGGCCGGGGCCAGCACCGCCACGCGACCTATCTTCGCCACGCCCGGGCCGCCTCGCAGCAGCCGTCCGGTGGCCAGGGCCTGGCCGTCTGCGCCGTGGACCACGGCATGGAGCGCGGTGGCGTCGTCCTCGTCCCACTCCAGCTCCTTCGGGATGCCCTGCTCCTCGATGAAGACGCGGGCGCGGACCTCACCAGCCTCGGGGCCGAGCTCGGCCCAGGTGCCGGTGCGGATTCGCAGGGGACCGGGGTGGACCCTCGGGGCCGGCGCAGCGCAGGGTGTGGAAGGGGGCGTAGGGTGGGACATGCGGCAGGTTGGGGGTCGGTGATTCAGGGGGCCAGGGCCTCGGCGAGCGCGCGGGCGGCGTCCGCGTGGGCCTGCCTCGCCTCGGGGATGGCACGGCCCATCTTGATGAATTCATGCACCACGCCGTGGTACAGCTCCAGGTCCACGCGCACGCCGGCGGCGCGCAGCTTGTCGGCATAGGCCAGGCCCTCGTCGACCAGCGGGTCGCACTCGGCCAGGCACAGCCACACGGGGGCGACGCCTTCCACGTCCGGCGCGTTGAGCGGGGCGAAGCGCCAGTCGTCGCGTTCGTGGTCGGCGATGTACTGGGCGAAGAAGTAGTCGATCAGCGTTTCGTCCAGCAGCAGGCCCTCGCGGTAATGCAGGCGCGAGGGCAGCTCGCCCCGGGCGGCCGTGCCGGGGTAGACCAGCAGCTGCAGGGCCAGCGGCAGGCCGGCGTCCCGGGCGTACAGGGCGCAGACGGTGGCCAGGGTGCCGCCGGCGCTGTCGCCGCCCACCGCGAAGGGGCCGGCGCGCAGGCCCAGGCTGGACGCATGGGCAGCCAGCCACTGGACGGCGTCCCAGCTGTCATGGACGGCGGTGGGGAACCGGTGCTCGGGCGCGAGGCGGTAGTCCAGCGACACCACGGCGCAGCCGCTGCGGCGGGCCAGCTCGCGGCACAGCGTGTCGTGGGTGGCGATGCTGCCCACGGTGAAACCGCCGCCGTGGAAGTACAGCAGCCAGGGCGGTGAAGCCCGCTGCGCCCCGCCCTGCCCTGCGGCGTCCACGTAGAGCCGTGCAGGCAGCGCATGCCCGTCGCGCGCGGGGATGCTGAAGTCCTCCACGCGGGCCAGGGCCGGCTTGGGGATCTCCAGCACGCCGGCGCCCACCTCGTAGGCGGCGCGGGCCTGGGCGGGCGGCAGGGTGTGCAGCGGGGGCTTGCCCGCGCGGCCCATGCGTTCGAGCACGGAGCGCATCGCGGGCGTGAGTCGCGGATGTGGCATGTGTGGGCGTGAAAACCGTGGCATCGTAACCGCGATGCGGGCCTTTGCCCGCGCATCCCCGCAGGAGGTTCGGCAGTCCATGGCATTGATCTATTACGTGACCCAGGTGCAACTCGATTTCGGCGCGGTGAAGCTGCTGAAGCAGGAGTGCGAGCGGGTGGGCATCACCCGCCCGCTGGTGGTGACCGACGCGGGCGTGCGCGCCGCCGGGGTGCTGCAGCGCGCGCTGGACGCGCTGGCCGGCCTGGAAGTGGCGGTGTACGACCAGACGCCCTCCAACCCCACCGAGGCCGCCGTGCGCGCCGCCGCCGCGATGTACAAGTCCCGGCGCTGCGACGGCCTGGTGGCCGTGGGCGGCGGCTCCGCCATCGACTGCGCCAAGGGCGTGGCGATCGCCGCCACGCATGAGGGCCCGCTGGTGCGCTACGCCACCATCGAGGGCGGCTCCCCGCGCATCACCGACCAGGTGGTCCCGCTGATCGCCGTGCCCACCACGGCCGGCACGGGCAGCGAGGTGGCGCGCGGCGCCATCCTCATCGTCGACGACGGCCGCAAGCTGGGCTTCCACGCCTGGCACATCGTGCCCAAGGCCGCGATCTGCGACCCCGAACTGACGCTGGGCCTGCCCGCCGGCCTCACGGCAGCCACCGGCATGGACGCGATCGCGCACTGCATGGAAACCTTCATGGCCGCCGCCTTCAACCCGCCCGCCGACGGCATCGCGCTGGACGGCCTGGCGCGCGGCTGGGCCCACATCGAGCGCGCCACGCGCAACGGCGGCGACCGCGAGGCGCGGCTGAACCTCATGAGCGCGTCCATGCAGGGCGCCATGGCCTTCCAGAAGGGCCTGGGCTGCGTGCACTCCCTGTCGCACAGCCTGGGTGGCGCGGACCCGCGCCTGCACCACGGCACGCTCAACGCCATGTTCCTGCCGGCGGTGGTGCGGTTCAATGCGTCCGCCGAGTCGGTGGCGAAGGACCGGCGCCTCGAGCGCATGGCGCAGGCCATGGGCCTGGGCTCGGCCAGCGACATCCCGCTGGCGATCCAGGACATGAATGCACGGCTCGGGCTGCCCACCGGCCTGGGCGCCATGGGCGTGACGCCCGGGATGTTCCCGCGCGTGATCGAGGGCGCGCTGGCCGACCACTGCCACAAGACCAACCCGCGGCTGGCCTCGGCGCAGGATTACGAGGCGATGCTGGCCGAGTCGCTCTGAGCAGGCTGGCCGGCCGGGGTGGCCCGGGCCGGGCGGGGCAGCAGCCGCCGGCCCGCCTGCCGCAGCGGCCGCTCGAACCACCGCTCGCTGGCCATGGCCAGCGCCGCGGACAGGGCCACGCCGGCCAGCAGCACGGCCACCCGCAGGGCCAGGGGCAGCTCGCCGATGTCCAGCCCGGTCAGGCGTGGCAACACGAACCAGGTGAACCCGAAGAACACCATGGGGTGCAGCAGGTAGGTCCCGTAGGTGATGTCGCCCAGCCACCGCGCCCAGGGCTGCGCCCGCGCCGGCACGCGCACGCGCCCGCTGGCCCAGACCGCGCCCGCCGCCGCCAGCGGCAGCAGCGCGCCCCGCC
>JACCDX011333996.1_pt1 | contig 24964 bp, 22 predicted proteins | sample 7449681 | NCBI WGS metagenome assembly JACCDX01 (sample SAMN15323450, study PRJNA562643) | freshwater metagenome | isolation source: river surface water | place: USA:Blue River Watershed | collected 2017-08-18
AATCAAATGAATGGGTATTGGACCAAAAAAAGAAACGGTAAAACACTCTTCCGCATCCCTTTTCAAGCAACTGCCGGATCGACACAGCGATTTATCGCCAAAGCGCCAGCAAACGTAAATGTCACGGGAAAATACAGTGCTGATTTCTGGGCAGATGAATCTAACCATAGCCCAGGCGTTCTAATCCTAAGCCAAAAAGGAAATCAAGTGACGGGAAGTGTTTTGAAACCCACAGGCGATTACCGCTTTTTACAGGGGAATGTCATTGCCGACAGCCTTTTCTTGAGCTACTTTGATGGAAGCGGTGTGTACCTGTTTAAAACCAAAGTAACGAAGTCGAAAATTGAAGGACTATTTTTTTCTGGATTAGCAGGAAAACGCCAAATGATTGCCCAAAAGGATGCCAAAGCTAGCCTCCCAGATTTGAAGAAATTAACTTATTTAAAGCCTGGTTTTGATCGGGTATCTTTCAAACTGCCCACACCAGATGGCAGAGAGATCAGCTTAAGCGATGCGCGTTTTCAAAACAAAGTAGTGGTGATTGAATTAATGGGTTCATGGTGCCCTAACTGCCTAGATGAATCTCGATATCTAGCACCATTTTACCGCAAATACCAAAATAAAGGCGTCGAGGTAATCGGGATGGCTTTCGAATATTCACCCGATATCACCGTTTCGGGACCTAAAATTGCCAATTTCAAAAAGAAGATTGGTATTGATTACGAAATGGTTTTTGCAGGTACGCCGAGCGATGAAACAATTGCACAAGTGCTACCGATGTTGCACAAAATCAATGGGTATCCGACCACCTTCATTATCGACAAAAAAGGAATCGTTCGAGAAATTCATACCGGATTTTCGGGCCCAGGCACTGGGGTTTATTATACAGATTGGACCCAAGAATTTGAAAAGACAATTCAAACACTTTTGAATGAAAAATAAGCTATTTGTTTGCCTATTCTTATTGATTGGCCAGTTATCATTTGGTCAATCTACCTCGAAACGCGCATGGAAAGCGGCAGCTGCCCTAGCCACCACGAGTGCTTTGGTCTACAACGATTTTTCACGTACTGCCCAAAGTGAATTTCGAAGTAAGCATCTATATGATTTCCATTCTCCCGCCGATAATTATTTACAGTATACACCTACGCTCATCAACATAGGATCCCACTTAGTAGGACTGAAATCAAAAAGCCAACCGAAAGATCAGCTGGCGATGTTTGTACTTGGAACCGGCATCTACTATGTGACAGTTAAGTCGATGAAATATGTCATTAACGAAACGAGACCAAACGGAGAGCCCTACAGTTTTCCTTCGGGACACACCACCACAGCCTTTTTTGGCGCACATACCTTAGCCAAAGAGTATGGAAAAGAACATCCTGGTATTGCAATTGCAGGTTATGCGTTGGCGACAACCACAGGTATTTTTCGCATGGCGAATAATCAACACTGGGCATCGGATGTGCTGATGGGTGCAGCGATGGGAATTGCCTCGGCTGAAGCAGCGTATTGGGTGTATCCAAAATTAAAAAAAGCACTCCATCAGAGTGCTTTTGAATGGGATCCGATTGTCACGCCTAATTTTTACGCAGCGCGTGTTCAAGTCCGTTTTTAGTGCAGCAATATGTAGGTTAAGGCCCCCGCTGCATATCCAAGCAAAGCTAATACGCCTATTTTTTTCGCGTACCAACCGAACTCAATTTGCTCCATACCCATAACGGCAACGCCCGCAGCAGATCCAATAATCAAAATACTTCCTCCTGTTCCCGCGCAATAAGCCAAAAACTCCCACATGGCATGATCCATAGGGAAGTCGGCCAGCGAATACATTCCCATCGTCGCAGCCACTAACGGTACATTATCCACAATCGAAGAAGCAAGCCCAATCAACGAAACAATAACATACTGATTACCAAAGGTTTGCTCTAAGACTACAGCTAGCTGCGTTAAATACCCAAAAGACTCCAAAGCGCCAATTGCCAACAAAATCCCTAAGAAAAATAGTACACTCGAAGTATCAATTTTCGTTAAGGCATGTCCTACCGTATATGGCTTCTTGGCAACATCATCTTTATCGGCATGTAAAAATTCTGACAATATCCATACGACTCCTAAGGCCAATAAAATCCCCATGTAAGGTGGCAAATGCGTCACAGTTTTAAAGACCGGAACGCCTAACAGACTTGTGATACCGGCTGCCAACATGATTTTTCCATGGCGATCTTCTTCTGGAGTCAACTCTACCTGATGGTGAAATGAACCAAGCTTCCGCCCACGTACCCAAAATGCAGCTACTGCCAACGGGACAATGAGTGAAATCAAAGAAGGGATAAACAACGTTTTTATGATGCCAGATGCGGAGATTTGACCTCCGATCCACAGCATGGTCGTCGTCACATCTCCAATAGGTGACCAGGCTCCACCTGAGTTCGCGGCAATAACGACGATACCAACGAAAAACATCCGGGTAGATTTATCGGATACCAACTTACGTAATAGGGTCACCATCACGATGGAGGCCGTTAAATTATCTAATACGGCGGATAGAAAAAAGGCAATAAAACCTGTAATCCACATTAATTTAGCGGGCTGATTCGTTTTGATTAAACGACTGACAAAATGAAACCCATGATGCGCATCCACTAATTCGACCAAAGTCATGGCGCCCAACAAGAAAAATAAAATTTCAGAAGTTGAGCCTAAATGATGACTTAATACCTCGAGTTCATGGGGTCCTCTAACCAGTGCATAGACGACCCAAACGAGCACACCGGTCACCAAAGCAGAAGCGGTTTTGTTGATTTTCAAGGGATGTTCAAACGCGATGGCAAGGTACCCAATGATAAAAATAACGACAGAAATTAGTTCCATGCAGTAAATATAAAAAGAAAAGTCAGGGACAAAAGCCCTGACTTCTCAATATGTTTTATTCAATATGAATTACTTCAATTTAGCCACGGCCGTTTTAATGCGCGCACATGCTTCTTCTAATTGCTCATCCGCCGCCGCAGTTGAAATACGCATACAATCAGGTGCACCGAAACCAGAACCAGCTACGGTAGCCACATACGCTTCATTCAACAACCACGTACAGAAATCATCTGAATCATGTATTGTAGTAGTTCCGTCAGACTTTCCAAAATAATACGAGATATCGGGGAAAGCGTAAAACGCACCTTCCGGCATGTTTACTTTAAATCCTGGAATCTCACGCAATTTTCCTACGACCAATTTACGCCGGCGATCATACGCCGCTTTCATTTCATACGCATGATCCAATGTACCATTGAATGCAGCAACGGCTGCTTTTTGCGCGATTGAATTTGTGCCCGAAGTTACTTGTCCTTGCAATTTTTCGATTCCATCCGCGATCCATTTGGCTGCTGCAATGAAACCAATTCGCCAACCCGTCATGGCATGACCTTTAGCAACTCCATTTACCGTGATCACACGCTCCTTAATTTCCGGAATCGATCCGATGGAGAAATGACCCCCTTGGGTGAAGTTAATGTACTCATAAATCTCATCCGCGAGCACATAAATATTCTCATGACGTGCAACCACGTTCGCGATGTCGCGTAATTCTGATTCTGTGTAAACAGAACCCGTTGGGTTATTCGGAGATGCGAACATCACCATTTTTGTTTTTGGTGTAATAGCCGCTTCAAACTGTGCAGGCGTCACTTTAAAGTTATTATCAAAAGCTCCTTGAACGATGACGGAAGTTCCTTCTGCTAGCTTCACCATCTCCGAGTAAGAAACCCAATAAGGGGAAAAAATGATCACTTCATCACCTGGATTGATCAAGGCGGCGATTGCGTTTGCCAACGAGTGCTTAGCTCCCGTCGAAACCACAATATTTTCTGAGCCCCACTCTAAATTGTTATCGCGTTTTAACTTATTCGCGATAGACATGCGTAAATCTGGATAACCCGCAACCGGTGAATATCCGTGAAAACCATCATCAATTGCTTTCTTAGCAGCCTCACAAATGTGATCAGGAGTTTTGAAATCAGGTTCTCCTACGGATAAACTAATTACCTTATGACCTAGTGCAGCTAATTCACGCGCTTTTTTCGTCATCCCTAATGTAGATGATTCTTCTAAAGCTTGAATGCGTTGTGCTAATGATGATGTTGACATGTCTGTATACTTCAATATGGGTTAAAAACGGGCGCAAATTAGCTTTTTCTTCGTTGAAAAGCTAATCAAAAAGGCAAAAATGGGGCATTTATTTCAATTGGCTTAGCTTCGCATACGCTCCATCCGGAATAGCAATGAGCTCTTTATGCGTACCGCGCTCGACGATTTGTCCTTGATCCACCACCAAAATTTGATCGGCATGTTGGATCGTACTCAAGCGATGGGCAATCACTAAAACGGTACGATTTTTCATCAAATTACCTAAAGCCGCTTGCACCAATTTTTCAGATTCATTGTCCAGCGCACTCGTCGCTTCATCTAAAATCAAAATCGGCGGATTGCGTAACACCGCACGCGCAATGGAGATCCGCTGGCGTTGCCCACCCGACAATTTAGACCCTCGATCCCCGATCATCGTTTCATATCCATCCGAGCTTGCCTCGATGAACTCATGGGCATTCGCAATTTGAGCAGCCGCTTGAACCTGCTCAAGCGTCGCATCGGTACCAAATGCAATGTTATTGAAAATCGAATCATTAAATAATACGGATTCCTGAGTTACAATACCCATCAACGCACGTAAATCGGCCAAGGGGATTTGTTTTAATGGCACATGATCCACCGTAATTTTGCCCGAGGAAGCATCGTAGAAACTGGGAAGTAAATCGGCAAGCGTCGTCTTCCCTCCAGCGGAAGCGCCCACGAGCGCGATGGTTTGGCCTTTCGGAATTTCAAACGAAACTTCATTTAGCACGGAACGGCCAGGGACATAGGCAAAGCCAACGGATTCAAAACGAATCGATTGGGTAAATTCTTTCACTGGGATGGCAGGCTCTTCCACTTGAATCTCTGACTCCGTATCTAATATTTCAATGATACGATCTGCAGAAGCCACACCTCGTTGGATGCCTGAAAATGCATCAGCAATGACTTTGGCCGGACGCATCACTTGAGAAAACGTAGCAATAAACGCGATAAACGTAGAAGCACTTAATTCACCATCTCCCGAAATCACTAAAATCCCCCCATACATCAAAATCCCTGTCACCACCAAAACCCCCAAACTCTCCGAAACTGGCGAAGTTAATTCCTGTCGAAAAACCATGCGCAATAAGGAATGACGGTAACGCAAATTCGTTTCTTGAAATTTCGCATCCATCACCGGTTCTGCGCGAAACGCCTTCACGACGCGCATTGCTCCAAAAGTCTCATCCAATAAACTAATGATGCCACTCAAATGCTGCTGAACTTCTCCGGCTGCCCGGCGCAAACGACGCGTGATTAACGCGATGACTCCGCCGGATAAAGGCAAAATGATTAAAGAAAATAAAGTCAATTTCACCGACATGCTTGCCAGGAAAACGAAGAACATAATCAGTGTAAAAATCTCTTTGAACGTAGCAGTGAATGCCCGACCAATACTATTTTCAACCTCCTGCACATCCGTTGTCAACCGCGACATTAAGTTTCCTTTCTTTTGTTCTGAGAAATAACTCAAATCCATGCGTATAGCACGTTCGAATACCGCTTGTCGCAGGGATGCGATCGTATCCGCCTCCACCGTTTTTAAGATTCGTTGCGAAAAATACCGAAAGACATTGGCTAATAAAACGGATGTAATGATTGCGCCACAGGCATATTGCAAGGCACCCAAACGACCATAAGACTCTAAAGCCCCATAAAAATAATGATTGAAAACAAACGAAAAATAACTCGGCGAAACCGAGAATTCCGGGAGTGTACGATATAAAGCAGCTTGATTCGCGGACGCTTGGTTGAATAAAACATTCAACAAGGGAATCAATAAGGTGAAATTCAAAATCCCAAAAAGACTGCCTAACAGCGAAAATCCGAAATATGGAAATACATATTTTCGGATCGAACTGGCATAAGACAATAAACGTAAATAAGTCTTCAAAGGAGTAATTTCAAAATTTGAGGCAAATTACGACAATTTTCACATTTACATGCGTTCGGCGAGTTTGGCATAGACTTCCATGTAACTGGCTGCAGCCACCGACCAATCAAATTGTCTAGACCATGCCTGAATCGCCTGTTTTTTATCTTTTGCCTGATAATCTTGTAGGCCTTTCGCGAGCGTTTCGCGCATGGAATCCCCCGCAAAATCGGTAAAATAATAAGCCTCAGGCCCACCCACTTCCGGCAACGAGGTAAACTGAGACAAAAATACCGGTTTTCCGAGGTGCATCGCCTCCACCACCGGCAAGCCAAAACCTTCCGCTAAAGAAGGAAACACAAAAGCTTCACAATGCAGGTATAAAGCCATTTTATCCTGCTCAGATACTGCTCCGGCGAAAATCACCCGATCTAAAACGCCCAAAGCATGCGCTTCCTGTTTGACTTTTTCTACATAGTGGGCTTGCTGGGTGATGCCCGCGATGATTAATAATCGATCGTTGCCAACCAGCAAACTGGGCAGCACATGAAAATTCTTTTTCTCTGCAATCGTGCCAATAGTAAACAAAAAAGGCCGACCCGCTGCGAATGAAGGGTAAGGCAAATCAGCAGGAACATCAGCCAAATTACAGCCATTCGGAATAACTCGCTGAGGAGTATCACCCAACTCAAAATGGGCTTGAACATCTTTTTGCGTGTATTCAGATATGAATACGAGGTAATCTGCTCGATTAATTTTAGCCTGCAATTGCGCTTTAAATCGTTGCTTTTTTGCCTCCGATTTACGACTGTCATGTATATAATTTAAGTCTTGAATAGTTAATACGACCGAAGCTCCTGAACCTGAAGGCAAGTATTCTGTGTCCTGATGTGTCGCATGCCAAATGTACGATCCATTCGCAGGGCGAAGCCACCATTTATGCCAAAAATGAACGGGAACGCGCGGACTTAGTTCATCGCTTGAGGTAAAAAAAGTAAGTTCACCTTGTTTGGCAATTGCCTGACCTAATTGAAGACAAAAATGATACAATCCCGTGTTCGGGTACTTCAAGCGTTCAGCATCAAAAAAAACAGGAACCTTCACCTAAATGATTTTATAGTTACAATATTCTCCGATCCGCCAGCCCGTCCAATCTTCAATTTGCTGGAGCATTTTCCGACGAAAACTCATCCGTTGACGCAAGGCCACCGGGTCAAAATGAAATGGCCATTGCATGGAATCTATCCGTTTTTGTGCCACAGCCGGATGTGTACCATCAAAGTGCGTCAGACGCTCCGCATTACCTAAATCGAAGGTGAAATCCTCCGGCACATGGGTATCTAACCACGCATCATCATGGTAGAATTGTTGAAAATTTCGCACTTTTTTACTCATCCCTTGCGGTGGTTTTACCCAGCCGTAATGATAGATAGTTGCGGGAATTAATTTGACCTGAATCTTACGCCCATTCAAGCGAAAACCTTGCGCGTCTTTGTAGGAATGAATGCCTTTGGCATACTTGACTACTCGAATTTCGCGTCTATACCAGCGGCGTGATACTGCTTCGTAATTGTAGGATCCATAAAAATGCTTGTAGTGAAAAAGCAAACCCTCCACCGCGGCATCAGTCGCATACGTTTCCATGGCTTGTCGGATCGCCGGCAAATCCTTTTCGTGCACACATTCATCTCCTTGAATGTAAAATGCCCAATCCGTGTCAGGCGAAATGGCTTGATAGGCTTTGTCGGTTTCGAGCGCAAATGTGCGTCCACCCTCCCGCTGCTGGTCATCCCAAACCGTCTCAATGATTCGAATTTTATCGGAGGGAATTGATTGGATTAATGCCAACGTTGCATCGTCTGATTTGCCTACTGCCACGACAAATTCATCACAAATGGGCAAAATCGAGGTAATGGCTTCAACGATCGGATAATCGTTTTGAACGGCATTCCGGATAAATGTAAAGCCCGCGATTTTCATATTAATATTTTACCTGAATGCCGTGATAGCGTTCTTGCTCCACATAATCCTTCCGTAGTGGATGTCCTTCCCAGTCGGCAGGCAATAAAATGCGTATTAAATTCGGGTGATTCACAAACTGCACGCCCACCAAATCAAACGCCTCCCGCTCATGCCAGTCGGCCGTTTTCCAAATCGAACTCACCGATGGAATCTCGGCTTGATCGCGGCTGGCCAATACACGTAAATGAATCGTCTTATGTTTTGGAATGGAATAAAGTGTATAAATCACTTCGATTTGGCCTTGTTCAGGACCCAGGTCGATAGCGGTTAAGCATGATAAAGAATCGAAATAGGTTTCTGGATGGCGCCATAATACATCACAAATGGCCACGAGATCATTGGCACCAACAGTAATCTGTGCGTTTTTCTCATCCCAGCTGCATTCGGCTTGGGTTTGTTGGCGAATCAACTCAGGTATTTCAGCTAATTGCATCTAGGATTCGTTGCGGAACCACGAGGGTTTCCCGGTTAATTTTTTCTTGCAATTTCAAGACACCACCTAATAGAGCTTCTGGACGCGGCGGACAGCCAGGCACATAGACATCCACCGGAATAATGCGATCAACGCCCTTCACCACATGATAGCCATGTTCCCAATACGGACCACCGCAGTTGGCACATGAGCCCATCGAAATCACATAACGTGGTTCTGGCATCTGTTCGTACAGTCTGCGAATCCGATCCGCCATCTTGAATGTTACTGTTCCGGCAACAATCATGACGTCTGACTGACGCGGGGAAGGCCGCGGAAAAACTCCGAAGCGATCTAAATCATAGTTGGACGCAAACGCCTGCATCATCTCAATCGCGCAACATGCCAAACCAAAGCTCATCGGCCATAACGAACTAGCACGAGCCCAGTTCAATAGGTCTTCGACTTTGCTGACAACAAAGCCCTCGGATTGCATGTGTTGGTCTAAAAAACTTTTCATGTTAGCGGATGACGGTCACGGAACCGATGATTTCTGGATAGTCTTCATCGGGCTTGATGGAATACATATACACGCCACTTGGCAATGTCTTACCATTCAAATATCCGTTGAAGGCTTTCATGTTACCTCCTTTATTAGCTTTAGATTTATCTATCTTTTCGTAGTAATCGAAGCCTGTGCGCGAAAGAATAAGTTGCCCCCATCGGTCAAAAATTTTGACCTCGGCAAAAAGATATTGATCAAGGTTTTCAATTTCGAGGTAATCATTCAGATCATCGTCATTAGGTGTAATGGCCTCGTAGGTTTTTACGCGAGGGAATACTTTAATACGAACAGAAGGTATTTCGCTTATGCCTACAGGTAAAGGACAGTGTGATTTAGTACCGTCTGGATTAATAATGTATTGATGAATATAAAATTTCTCATCAAAGAGCGATGTTCCATATTTCGCCTTGATAATATCTAAATCTAACACACCTTGAAAAGAACTAGAAGACTGTTGTATAAATACACTGGGCGCTTCGGGACTTGTATCAAAAACATCACTTTGAGACCACACCCAATACGAATTTGCACTTGTTGAACCATTAACTACGATGGGAACCAATCGATCCGTTTGATCAGCGTATGTAATTAGCTTAGGCTCGGTGACAACATAGCAGGCTTCGAACTGCCCAAAAACAAAACCTGGAAGGATTGACAAACAGAACAGCCAGATTAATTTTTGCATGAGATACAATTAAATTGGGAAATAGCCACGAACGATTTTCGAATTCGCATCAATGGTTTTGTAAATATACCTAAATTCACAAAATTTTTGCCCCATGTCTTTGACCCATTTTTTTGAAACAGATTTAGCCAACTTGCGTGGAATGACGCCAGCGCGGCTAAGTATGTTACAAACGGAGCTGGGGTTATTTACGTATGCCGACTTAATCCAATATTTTCCTTTTCGCTACGAAGACAGAACGATTGTTCATTCAATTTCCGAAATCAGCGATCAAATGGAGCATGCGCAATTTATAGGGCGCATTCGATATAAAGAAAAAATCGGGAATGGCGCACGGCAGCGGATCGTTGCCGAATGTTGTGACGCCTCCGGGTGTATCGAATTGGTTTGGTTTCAAGGGATTAAATGGTTAGAAAAATCATTGGTTTCTGGTCAAGATTACCTGTTTTATGGTAAGCCAACTAGTTTCAATGGGCAATTACAGATGACCCATCCGGAGATGGAGGTGTATAAAGGTGTTCAGCATGCTGAGAAAAACTTCCAGCCCATTTACCCCTTAACAGAGAAACTCAGAAAAAAATACATTGATAGCAAAGTGATTGCTGGCTTGCAGAAAAACCTCTTGAGCACGGCATTTCCCTATATCCGCGAAACACTTCCGGCGGACATCATTCAGCAATTCAAACTGATTTCGAAGCAAGAAGCGCTTTACCACATTCATTTACCTCAATCGGAAAACTGGCTTCGTCAAGCGCGCAGACGACTGAAATTCGAAGAATTGTTTTACAATCAATTGCGGTTGATCAAGCAGAATTTGGTCCGCAAAGAAACATTTCCAGGTCAAGTTTTTGCTTCTGCGGCTTTGCTCACCAGCTTTTATCAAGAGCACATGCCCTTTGATTTGACTGAGGCGCAGAAAAAAGTGATTCGTGAAATCTTTCAAGACATGCGGTCGGGCAAACAAATGAACCGATTGCTCCAAGGGGACGTGGGATCGGGCAAAACGATTGTTGGCTTTATTTCCATGCTACTCGCGATCGACAATGGCGCGCAAGCGTGTATCATGGCGCCAACGGAGATTTTGGCGGACCAACATTACCAAGGGCTAAAGAAATTTGCGGATTTATTGGGTATTACGATCGCCAAATTAACCGGTTCTGTGAAGAAAAAAGATCGTGTGGGGATACATGAAGGGCTGGAGTCTGGCGAGCTGAATATATTAGTGGGTACCCATGCCATCTTCGAAGATGTGGTCCAATTTAAAAATTTAGGCTTATGTATCATTGACGAGCAACATCGTTTTGGTGTGGCGCAGCGGGCTAAACTTTGGGATAAAAACAAGGTGACTCACCCACACGTGTTAGTGATGACCGCCACTCCGATTCCAAGGACTTTAGCCATGACGCTTTATGGCGATTTAGATGTGTCGATTATCGATGAATTGCCCGTGGGTCGCAAACCGATTCAGACGACGCATCGCTTTGATTCGCATCGTTTGCAGGTGTTTGCGTTTATTCAGAGTGAGTTGGATAAAGGCCGACAAGTCTACATCGTTTATCCGCTGATTGAGGAATCAGAAAAGATGGATTTCAAGGATTTGATGGATGGATATGAGAGTATATCGCGGGCGTTTCCGGAGGTGCCATTAGGCATCTTGCATGGGAAAATGAAACCGGCAGATAAGGATATTGAGATGGCTCGTTTTGTCAAACATGAGACAAAGATTATGGTGGCGACGACGGTTATTGAGGTGGGTGTCAATGTTCCCAATGCATCCATAATGATTATTGAGAGTGCGGAGAGATTCGGATTATCACAATTACATCAGTTGCGCGGGCGTGTGGGTCGCGGTGCGGAGCAAAGTTATTGCATCTTAATGACCGGGTATAAGCTGGGGGCAGACACCAAAAAACGCATCGAAACCATGGTGCGAACGAATAATGGATTTGAAATTGCGGAGGTGGATTTGCAGTTACGTGGGCCGGGGGATATTTCAGGGACGCGTCAAAGTGGAGCGATCGATTTAATGATTGCGGATTTAGCGACGGATGGGGAAATTTTAAAGGTTGCTCGAGAAACTGCGATGGCAATTTTAGAAAGTGATCCACACCTTGCGATGGACAAACATCTAATGATTCGGGAGCAAGTGATGCATCAGCGAAAGGAAACCACGAACTGGGCCAGAATCAGCTAATCCCCCTTACCTTTGGCAATCCTCCAAGGTTTGCCAAAGGTAGGTTAATTCAGGGAGGGATCGTCCGGATAAGTTGATAAAATACGATAATTACCACCTTTCTGATAAAGTACCTTTCGCCACAAAGATTCCGGCGTTTCATCGAATACATAATCCAAGGTTGCCGGTTCTAACATCCAGGAATCCGACTTCACCTCGCGCTCAAGCTGGCCTGCCGACCATCCTGAATAACCCACAAAAAACTTGATATCTTTAAACTCAATTTGCTGACTAATAATCGCCTCCATCGCCTGTTCAAAATCACCAGCCCAAAACAAGCCAGGCGAAATCTCCTGTCCACCCGTAATAAGATCCGGCCTCCGGTGAATGAACTGCAAAATCGTTTGGTCTACAGGACCGCCGGTATATAACGGAATTTCCTCCATCACCTTCTCCTCCCGAATCGAATCCAAAATTGCATCTTGTGGATGATTCAACACTAAGCCAAACGAATGCGAAGACGAATGTTCACACAACAAAATCACGGTACGATGAAAAACAGGCTCGTCCAGAAATGGTTCGGCCAACAATAAAAACCCGGGCTTTAAGTCCTCAAACGTATAATCCTTCGGCATAAAAATGTGTAAGTTTGTTGGCAAATAAATTCAGCAGCATGACCGCATTCCTCTCTTTGGGTGGCAATCTAGGAAATACACGGGAAATTTTTGAACAGACATACCCCTTGATTGAAAAAAAAATTGGGCGCATTCTGCAAAAATCGAGCTTGTACCAAACTGCCGCATGGGGGATGACGGATCAGGCCGACTTTCTAAATCAGGTGATTGAAGTAGAAACGACTCTTGACCCAGAGACGATTCTATCTCAATTATTAGCCATTGAAGTAGCTTTTGGCCGGATAAGGGAAGTTACATGGGGCCCCCGAAACATCGATTTGGACCTCCTATTAGTGGGCGAAGCTCAACTAAATACTGCGCAATTAACACTTCCGCATCCACGGATACAAGACCGCAAATTTATCTTAATTCCACTCGTTGAGATTGCCCCAGATGTGCTACATCCAGCCCTAGGTAAAACAGCGAAGGGGTTGTTGGCCCACACCACGGACACCAGCACCGTAACGCTTATTCAGTATCAGTAAACTTTTGGGTTGGGAATTTCCAGCTTTGGCCCACTATTTTTTCATAGTAGCGCTCATACATCGGAAGAATTTTTTCTAATGAAAATTCCTTCGCCCGTGCCAGGGCATTGGCCTTCATCTGCAGATGTAACCCTTCATCAGTTAAGATCTTAATCGTATTTGCGACCATGTCGTCCACATCACCGATTTCACTGACAAAACCAGTCTCCCCATGAATATTCACTTCCGTAATTCCCCCTGCATTGGATGAAATAACAGGCACTTCACAAGCCATCGCCTCTAAGGCCGCAAGACCGAAACTCTCTTTCTCTGAGGTCAAAAAGAATAGATCCGCCAGCGAAAGCGCCTCCTCAATCGTATCCAATTTGCCTAAAAAACGCACATCCGCAGCTACCCCTAAATCACGACATAATGCTTCCATACCGGAGCGCTCGGGGCCGTCGCCCACCAACAATAATTTGGCGGGAATTTGTTTTTGGACTTTGGCAAAAACGCGAATAATATCTTCGATGCGTTTCACCTTTCGAAAGTTGGAGGTGTGCATCAAAAGCTTCTCCCCATTAGGACAAATAGCTAATTTAAAGTGTTCTTTAGGCTGTTTCTGAAACCGATTTAAATCAATAAAATTGGGAATCACCTCAATATTACTTAGAATTTCAAAGGATGAATAGGTATCATTTCGCAAACTTTCCGACACCGCAGTCACACCATCTGATTCATTTATGGAGAAAGTAACCACCGGTTCGAACGAAGGATCACGTCCCACTAACGTAATATCGGTGCCATGCAAGGTAGTAATCACAGGCACATGAATGCCCTTATATTTCAAGATCTGTTTCGCTAAATACGCTGCCGATGCATGCGGAATGGCGTAGTGCACATGGATCAAATCCAACTGTTCATTTACGGTAACATCTACCATTTTTGAAGCCAAAGCTGACTCATACGGTAGGTATTCAAACAAAGGATAAGATGCTACAGAAACTTCGTGGTAGAAAATGTTCTCACTGAAAAAATCCAATCTAGGTGGCTGCGTATAGGTAATAAAATGCACCTCATGCCCTACGGATGCGAGTGCCTTTCCAAGCTCGGTTGCCACCACGCCACTTCCCCCGTAGGTCGGATAACAAATGATCCCTATTTTCATATGTGAAGTATCAAACGGAAACAAAACTAAGACAAATCCCGAAAGGTTCCTGAATATGCCTTAAATTTGCGCAAATAAATTTAGCTCCCGTGAAGAATATTGTCATTTTTGCCTCCGGTTCCGGCTCGAACGCCGAAAAGATCATCGAACATTTCAGCGGATCAACAGAGGTAAAAATCACCCATATTTTCTGTAATAATCCAGAGGCAGGTGTCTTCCAGCGCGCAGAACGACTTCACATTCCATGTAGTTTATTTACCCGCGAAGCCTATAAAAACGGCACGGTCTTGCGTAAAATTCAATCCTTACATACCGATTGGATCATTTTAGCTGGTTTTCTTTGGCTTATCCCTTCCGAATTTGTTCAGGCATACCCACAAAAAATCATCAATTTACATCCGGCATTACTACCAAAATTTGGCGGGAAAGGCATGTATGGCCACTTTGTCCATGAAGCCGTTGTGGCAGCTGGCGAGCAAGAATCAGGCATTACCATTCATTATGTAAATGAACATTACGATGAGGGTGCCATCATCTTCCAGAGCTCTTTCCCTGTTTTACCGAGTGATACTCCGGAAGATGTAGCGAAAAAAGGTCAAGTGCTTGAACACCGGGACTTCCCCAAGGTGATCGAATCGCTGGTATTACCAGCCACCACCTAACACCCGATACAATTGGATGGCATGGGTCCAGCGTTTACGTGAGTATTCCAGTAACTCCAATTCAGACCGTAAGGCATTTTGCTGGGCAGTTAATACCTCCAAATAACTCGCATTTGCAGTTAAAAATAGTGTCCCCACGGTGTTTATTGCACCTTTTGTGAGTAATACCTCCCGTTCCTTTAACTGACTTTGGCGCTGCAAATAGCCTAGCGCTTTTACCTGCGTATCCCATTCCAAATACCCTTGAATCAACGCATTTTGATAGGCCAAATCCTGCACTTTCCATTGCGCATCCGTACGCAAAATATCCGCAGAAATCGCCGAACGATTCAACCATGGTGTGGTAATACCTCCCAATAATTGATACGCCATCGAAGCTGGCAATTGAAACAAATAAGCCGGCTGAAAACCTTGCACACCTAAAATCCCGGATAAGACCACGGATGGTTTCAAGGCTAATTTGGCACTTTCTTTGGACTCAAAAGCAGCCGATAAATTCAATTTGGCTTGTCGGATATCTGGCCGTCTTTCCAGCTGATCAATCTGCACATGTGCAAACAAGGTGCTATCCAACGAACATTGAAAAGGGAATGGCGAACGTTTGATGACAGCACCCGGTTTATTTAGATAATACCGAACCTGATTCTCCAGCACTGTAATTTGTTGCAATACATCTCCCTCTTGTGCCCGGGAATTTAATAGCTGCGCTTCGAGCTGTTGGACTGCCGACTCATTCACAACGCCCGCCTCTTTTTGCACCTTGACCAGTTCAAACGCCTTCCGCTGAATATCGATATTGGCTTTCAAAATATCCATTTCTTTATCCAACGCAATCAGCTGACCATACGCGCTGGCTACTTCAGCCACGAGCGAGGTAATTAACCACTGCTGCCCAGATTCCGTTGCCAAATACCGTAGCGCACTGGCCTTTTTCCGTTTGGCCAACTTTCCCCAAATATCCCATTCCCAACTAGACTGCACACCGATCTGTAAATCAGGTAAATGCTCTGGAATAACTTGATCCCGGGTAATATTAGTTGAAAACTTGGTATCAAAATTACCTACGCCATCCATCGTATACTTACCAAAACGACGTAAACTTGGTTGGACAACTCCCCCGACAGTAGGCATACGCAACCCGCGCTGATACACAAAATCTGCCCGAGATGCAGCCATTTCCAGAAACCCAATCTTGATATCATTACTGCGAACCAGTACGGAATCGATCAGTTGGACTAATAAGCTATCTCGCTTCCAGCATGCTTGTACATCCGAAACGGAGGCTTGCTCATTCGGCTGTCGGTACGTATCTAAATCTGCATTCACTCGATTCTGAACGCTCAAGTTTGATTGGCAGGAAACGATTCCTAGGCCAAGCACTAAAATCCAAAATCTATTTCTCATTTATTGACCATTTAGCCGAGAGTGATGCGAATACCACATATAACCCCGGGATTACTAACAAACCACCTACCGTTCCTAAAATCATACCACCAGCGGATGCCGTCCCAATCGTCCGGTTACCGATGGCACCTGCGCCCGAGGCAATCATCAACGGAATCAATCCGGCCACAAACGCAAAAGAAGTCATCAAAATAGGGCGCAAACGAGAGAAAGCTCCCTCTTTCGCAGCCTCAATAATCGATGCTCCTTCCTTCTGTTTCGCAATGGCGAACTCGACGATCAGGATAGCGTTCTTTCCTAATAAACCAATCAACATCACGAGCGCTACTTGCGCATAAATGTTGTTTTGCAAGCCAAATAGATACAAGAACGCGTAGGTTCCCATCGCACCCATCGGCAAGAAAAGTAGCACTGGGAATGGCAATAAGAAGGATTCATATTGGGCGGCTAGCAAGAGATACACGAATAACAAACAGATCGCGAAAATGAAAATGGCCTGATTTCCTGCCAAATCTTCTTCACGCGTCATGCCTGACCATTCCAACGTATACCCGCGCGGTAGACTCTTCAAGGCCTGCGCTCGGATGATATCTAATACCGCTCCAGAAGAAAATCCGGGTGCCGGTTCCCCGTTCACCATCGCTGAAGTAAACATGTTGTACCGAGTAAACTGCTCCGGACCATACACGCGTTTCATTTTGATGAAAGAGGAATAAGGCACCATTTCGCCATCCTTATTTTTAGCATAAAACTTCAGCACATCATCTGGATGCGCGCGGTAACGCGGATCCACTTGGACCATCACTTTGTACATTTGGCCGAAGCGGATAAAGTTGGTTGCGTAGAAACTACCCAACAACGTCTGCAGATTATCCATGGCCGGAAGCACATTCACACCTTTTTGCGCGGCAGCTTCTTGGTCTACTTCCAACATATACTGTGGAAAAGACGGGTCAAAACTCGAGAACGTATTCTGAATTTCAGGCGCCTCATTAAGTTTTTTAGCAAACTCATTTGATACGGATGCGAGCTTTTGCAAATCCCCCGAACCACTGCGATCCTGAATTCTAAATTCAAAGCCAGAGGCATTTCCAAAACCTGGAACAGCAGGCGGCGGGAAAAACTGAATGCTGGCATCCTTGATTCCATTCGTCTTCGAACGAATGATTTCCGTTAATTCATCTACGGTCTCTTTTCGCTCCTCCCAAGGTTTTAAGGTGATGATACCTGTACCATAAGAAGCTCCAGAACCATCGGTCAACAAACTAAATCCAGCCAAAGTAGAAAAGGACTCAATCGCATCTACCCCTTTAATCGATTTGTAGACCTGATCCATTACACTTTCCGTACGCTCTAACGTCGCTCCAGCCGGAGTCGTCGCATTCACATATAGAGTTCCCTGATCTTCTGATGGTATAAATCCACTCGGTACAATACCCGAAAGAACAGCCGTACCCACCACAGATCCGAGTAAAATCAACCACATCAACAACCGCTTACTAATCAGCACCCCCACCCAAACCAAATACTTTTGAGCGATTTGATCGTAACGGTGATTGAAGGCATGGAAGAATTTACCGAGTAAGTTCTTCTGGTTATGCTCCGGTTTTTTCAACAACAACACGCAAAGTGCCGGAGTTAAGGTCAATGCGGTTAATCCTGATAAGGCGATTGAAATCGCCATCGTTACCGAGAACTGTCGGAAGAATACCCCGATCGGCCCAGAAAGAAAAGCTACCGGAACAAACACGGCACCCATCACCAAGGTAATCGCTAAAATCGCACCAGAAATCTCGTGCATTGCCTCTTGCGTGGCGGCAAGAACAGGCATGTCTTTTTCCTCCATTTTGGCATGAACCGCCTCCACGACGACAATCGCATTATCCACCACAATACCGATGGCTAAAACCAAAGAGAATAAAGTCAATAAGTTGATGGAGAACCCAAAGCCCAACATAAAAGTAAACGTACCAACCAAGGAAACTGGCACCGCAATGATCGGCACGAGTGTCGCCCGCCAATCTTGCAGGAAGATAAATACGACTAGAGCAACCAGTAAAAAGGCTTCAAGCAAGGTCTTGATTACCTCTTGAATCGATGCATCTAAGAAACGAGACACATCATACGAAATCGTATACCCCATCCCTGGAGGAAAGGTTGTCGTCTTCAATTCTCCTAAGCGTTTTTTCACATTCTCAATGACCTCTGCCGCATTCGAACCCGGTCGTTGCTTTAATAAAATCGCAGCGGACGGTCGGCCATTTTCTTTCGAAAGTACATCGTAATCCAATGACCCAAACTCCACGTCAGCCAAATCCTTCAAGCGTAAAATTTGACCCGTCTCGGTTGCCTTGATAACCAAATTCTCATACTGAGCCACTTGGGTAAACTTTCCGGTATAGCGCATGACATATTGCAAGGCTTGTGGATGCTTGCCGGAACTTTCCCCAATTTTACCTGGAGCGGCCTCCACGTTTTGATTGCGCAAGGCCTGAATGACATCTTCGGCTGAGAGCTTATAAGCGAATAGACGATCTGGATGTAACCAAATACGCATCGCGTATTCTCGTTGGCCCATGATATCCGCAAAACCTACTCCATCAATTCGCTTGAGCTCGGGAAGTACGTTAATATCAGCGAAGTTAAAAATGAACTTCTCATCGATATCAGTATCCTCACTCAATAAGTTCACATACAACAACATACTATTCACCTCTTTTTCGGTGATTACGCCGGCCTTGATCACCTCTTCGGGTAATTCATCTAGTACGGTCTGCACACGTGTCTGCACGTTTACGGCTGCCACATCCGGGTCAGTACCAACCTGAAAATAGACTTGAATAATACTTGTTCCGTCGTTACCTGAAACGGATGTCATATAGGTCATCCCCGCCACCCCGTTGATAGCGCGTTCGAGTGGCGTCACCACGGCTTTCGCACATACTTCGGCATTTGCTCCCGTATACTTGGTGGTCACGGTTACCGCAGGCGGAACAATATCCGGAAACTGCGTAATGGGCAATTGCTTCATGGCAATCACCCCTAAAATCACGATAAATATCGATACAACGATCGATAATACTGGTCGGGTTATGAATTGTTGGACCATGTTACAGTGCTTTATATTCCGATAATAATTGGCGCATCGGCTTGAAGGTCGACTTGATTATTTGACCTTGTTTCACCAACTGGATACCCTCAATTAGCACGGTGTCTTTGGCTGAAAATCCACTTTTTACTAAGTAAAAATGCGGGATGCGTAAGTCTGGGACGATACTTTTCATCTTGACAATACCTCCAGCATCCTTGACAAACACGTAACTTTTCTCTTGAATTTCGAAAACTGATTTTTGGGGAATGGCCCAATAGCCGGTTACCTTCTTCGGTAATTGCACCTTTCCGGATGCTCCATGGCGAAGTAGTTTATTCGGATTAGAGAAACGCGCACGGAAAGCAATATTTCCGGTGTTTTTATCAAATTCTCCTTCGATTGTTTCGACTAAGCCCTGTTGGGGATAGCTTTCACCATTCGCTAAAACAAGACTAACCGTGGCTGATTTGTTTACTCCTCCCTGATCACTGAAGGCCAAGTATTCTTGTTCGGATACATTGAAATAGGCGAATACGTTTTGGTTATCGGACAACGTTGTCAACAACGTTCCCTCGTCCACTAAACTTCCCCTTTTGAAAGGCAAGCGATCTACAATACCATCAAATGGCGCACGAATATTCGAGTGTTCCACTTTCAATTCCGCGGCACGTACATGGGCTAATGCCTCCTCACGCTTCGCTTTTAAACCATCCACTTTCGCGAGCGAGATGGCTAATTGGTTTTTGGAAATGACATTTTTGTCCACTAACAAACGTGTATTCACTAAGGTCAATTCCTCCGCTTTTAACTCTGCTGAAGCCTGACTCAACACCGCTTTTGCGCGCGCTAAATCAGCCACATACTCCTGGCTATTGATGGTGAACATCACTTGACCTTTCTTAACTTGCTTGCCCTCGTCCACCAAAATTCGATCTAAATACCCTTTAACTCGAGCACGAATTTCTACATTTTGAACGGCATGAATATCGGCTACGAACTCCTGCTGGATCGTTGTATCGACGGAAATAGGGGATGATACTTCTAGCGTTTGCGTTTCTACAGCGTCTTCTTTTTTAGCTGTACATGCACTTAGAAGTAGTAATCCGAATAGGTATTTTTTCATTGCTACTTAGTTAGGCCTTCCCCCATGTTGCTTATAGGAAGGCGGTTGGTTTTTCTTTTTCACCGTATCGACCCATTCCACATTGGATGATTTTGGCTGGTATTTGGGTGTTTGTGTTGAAGGCTTAATTTCTTTTTCTTCAACAGGTCGTTGCAAATTAATTTTTTCGGTCAAAGTCCGGTTTATCTGATTTTTATAGTTTTTTCCTTGGCTGAAGCCAACAAAAACACTACAGATAAACATAGACGCTAGAGAGTATGTTTTCATAACTGTAAAGTTCTACGCGTTTAACCGCATAGATGTCAAGAAGATTTTATGATTTTGTTTCAAAAAGCATGGGTAACTACACCATGCGGGGAGGGGGACTCACTTGTTCGAGGAGCACGTTTAATTCAGACTCATTTCGCTCCGGGAAAGAAGTCTTTTTCAGGTTAGGTATTTGAACGTTTAAAACTAAATTATCCAGTGCGCCATGATTCCACCAATCTTCTGGTGTTCCTTCTTCTTCTTTCACATCTTCCCATTCCACATCAGTAAACATGGATATCTCAGCTGTCTCCTTCAATAAATCAAAGGCATACGAAATTCCATCTTTGGTCAAAAGACAGGTAACCAACATGAAATAAAGCAAAATGCGACGCAACATATTAATCTTTTATTTCCTCATAGGGTACATAATCACCGCCTACTTGATCCGACTTGGACTTTGATTTTGGTGGAACATAATCCACATCAATCGTCCCCTCTTTTCGAGCCTTTGAAGCAGCTTGCTTCGCTCGAATATCTTGCTCAGACATCTTCTTATGCACCTGCGTGATGACAAATGCCTTCATCAAAAATCGAAGCAAAGGTATCACAACGTATATGAAAACTAAAATAAGTGCAATAAGTTTTAACATATTAGCGGCTTAGGTATAAATTTCTCTCCCCATATACCTTGCGGAAGAAATCATCTTTTAAATCATCTATAAAATAAATCGCCTCTCCAGTCGATTTCATCTCTGGACCTAACTCCATATTTACGTTTGGAAATTTACTGAACGAAAATACAGGAATTTTAATCGCGAAGCCTTTTTTCACTGGATTGAAATTAAAATCTTTCACCTTTTTGTATCCTAACATGACCTTCGTAGCATAATTTACATAAGGCTCTTGGTAAGCTTTACAGATGAATGGAACGGTACGTGAAGCACGTGGATTCGCTTCGATAATATAGACCACTTCATCTTTTACAGCGAATTGGATGTTTAAAAGCCCTTTGGTCTTCAACGCAACCGCAATTTTACGCGTATGGTCTTCTATTTGTTTGATGACATTGTCAGACAAATCAAATGGTGGCAAGACCGAGTGCGAATCTCCGGAGTGAATACCGGCAGGCTCAATATGCTCCATCAAACCGATGATGTACACATCTTCTCCATCACAAATCGCATCAGCCTCCGCCTCAATCGCATTCTCTAAGAAGTGATCTAACAAAATTTTATTTCCTGGAATATCCCGTAAGATATCCACCACATGTTGCTCCAATTCTTGCTCGTTGATGACAATCTTCATCGACTGACCTCCCAACACATACGAAGGACGAACCAACAATGGATAGCCTAAATCCCGTCCTAACGCCACGGCATTATCCGCATCCTCACAAACCCCAAATTTCGGGTAAGGAATTCCTAAGTCTTTCAACAAACTAGAGAACGCACCACGATCTTCGGCTAAATCCAAGGCTTCAAACGAAGTGCCCAAGATTTTAATACCGTATTTCGATAATTTCTCAGCTAACTTTAAAGCTGTTTGACCACCTAACTGCACGATAACGCCTTCTGGTTTCTCATGCTGAATGATGTCATAGACATGCTCCCAGAACACAGGCTCAAAGTATAATTTATCCGCAATATCAAAGTCGGTGGAAACCGTCTCCGGATTTGAGTTAATCATAATCGTCTCATAACCAGCCTCTTTGGCAGCTAACACCCCATGAACACAGGAGTAATCAAATTCAATTCCCTGGCCAATCCGGTTGGGGCCTGAACCCAATACAACCACTTTTTTCTTCGTAGAAACAACAGATTCGTTATCCAAAACGGCTGATGCGCCTTCTTGGCCAAAAGTCGAATAGTAATATGGCGTCTTCGCCTCAAATTCCGCGGCACAGGTATCGACACATTTGTAAATACGCTTAATGCCCATCGAATTACGCTTATCGTAAACCTCCGATTCGAGGCAACGAAGCGTATGCGCGATTTGGCGATCGGCAAATCCTTTGTGTTTCGCTTCCTCTAACAATTCTTTCGGGATATTCGAGATCGTATATTTCTCCACTTCGCGTTCCACACGAACTAAATCCTCAATTTGGTTCAAGAACCATTTGTTGATCTTCGTTAGTTGCTGAATGGTTTTAAACGAAATACCCATCTTGAAGGCATCGTAGATGTGGAATAAGCGGTTCCAAGAAGGATTCGCTAAAGAGTGCATGATGGCTTCCTGATCGCGTAATTCTTTTCCATCCGCACCCATACCATTGCGCTTGATCTCTAAGGACTGACACGCTTTCTGTAGCGCCTCCTGGAAATTACGTCCGATACCCATGGTCTCACCCACCGATTTCATTTGCAATCCTAAGGTACGATCAGCACCTTTAAATTTATCGAAGTTCCAGCGCGGAACCTTCACAATCACGTAATCTAATGCTGGCTCAAAATAGGCCGACGTAGTTCCTGTAATCGCATTCGTTAATTCATCTAAATTGTACCCAATCGCCATTTTGGCAGCGATCTTCGCAATCGGATAACCCGTGGCTTTTGAGGCCAAAGCCGATGAGCGCGATACCCGAGGGTTAATCTCAATCGCAATAATTTCATCCGTTTCAGGATTCAGTGAGAACTGCACATTACATCCACCTGCAAATTGACCAATAGCATTCATCATCTTGATGGCCATGTCGCGCATGCGTTGGTAAATCGTATCCGGTAACGTCATCGCTGGCGCAACAGTAATCGAATCCCCTGTGTGAATACCCATCGGATCGAAGTTTTCGATCGAACAGATAATGATGACGTTCCCTAAATTATCGCGTAAAAGTTCTAATTCGTATTCTTGCCACCCCATAATGGATTGCTCCACTAACACCTCATGGGTTGGGGAAGCGTGCAAACCTTTGTTTAAGGCCGCATCGAAATCTTTTGGATCATGCACAAATCCACCTCCTGTTCCACCCAAGGTGAAAGATGGGCGAATAACTAGTGGGAAACCAGTCTCTTGGGCAATCTCTTTTCCTTCCAGAAACGAACGAGCCGTACGTCCTTTACAAACGCCCACGCCGATTTCAATCATTTTCAATCGGAATTTCTCCCGATCCTCCGTCGTCTCAATCGCATTAATATCGACCCCAATAATTCGAACACCATACTTTTCCCAAATACCCGCTGCATCACAATCGATGGCTAAGTTCAAGGCTGTTTGGCCACCCATCGTAGGCAATACGGCGTCTATTTGATGATTCTCCAAAATATGAATAATCGAAGCCTTCTCGAGCGGCTTCAAATACACATGATCCGCATTCATCGGATCCGTCATAATGGTCGCTGGATTTGAATTAATCAAAATGACTTCAATGCCTTCCTCGCGTAACGAACGAGCGGCTTGAGAACCAGAATAATCAAATTCACAGGCTTGACCAATCACAATAGGACCAGAACCAATAATGAGGACAGATTTAATCGACGAATCTTTAGGCACAGGGTGTGTTAATTTTAAGGGTATTGACTAGTTAATTTTGACCACCTAAGGACTAGGCTCAAAAATTGTACAAAATTAGGGCTTTACCCCCGAAAAGGGAAGTGTTTTTGAAAATAAAATTCACGACGACAATCCAGCGAAAAAATCCCTTATTTTTGACAACTAAAACCTAAAATCGTGCTAAAAATTTTGGTCGCTTTCGATGAAAATCGAGTTATTGGAAAAAACAACGCGTTGATATGGCATTTACCTGCCGACTTAAAACGATTCAAAGCCTTGACTACCGGGCATGTAATCATCATGGGACGCAAAACGTTTGAATCCATAGGCAGACCGCTCCCAAACCGCACGACCATTGTCATCAGTAGACAGCAAGATTTAAAAATCGAAGGCGTTATCCTAGCTCACTCCGTGGAAGAGGCAATATTAAAAGCCAAATCCATTTCTCGTGATGATATCTTTATCGTAGGGGGTGCGGAAATTTATCAATTGAGTTTGCCTTTGGCAGATCAGATTTTAGTCACCCAGCTGCACGATATTTTTGAGGGCGATGCCTTTTTCCCCGAAATTTCACCAGCGATCTGGGAGGTAACGGAGCAAGAGCGCGGGGTAACCGACGAGCAAAATGCGTATCAATTCAGCTACCTTACTTACACGCGCAAATGACACATCAAATTCTCCTGAGTGAAACGCCACTTTCGATCGACGCGAGCTACCGGTATTTACAGGATCCAGAAGCTGGC
>JACCDX011405081.1_pt1 | contig 24953 bp, 29 predicted proteins | sample 7449681 | NCBI WGS metagenome assembly JACCDX01 (sample SAMN15323450, study PRJNA562643) | freshwater metagenome | isolation source: river surface water | place: USA:Blue River Watershed | collected 2017-08-18
CGTTTTTGCGTTTGGCGGTTTTCTTGTAAGATGTCCTACATCATAAGAACATTCTCAGACTCCGGAAAACAATTAGCTGAAATCTGAGTTCTTTTTTGGTTTGGAGACGGAAATGCCTAAGTTACCCCTTAGCCGATTCACGGTACTCGATCTGACGCGCGTGCGTTCTGGACCTGCCGCGGTGAGGCAGTTTGCCGATTGGGGCGCCAATGTCATCAAGATCGAAGAGCCGGGTGATGTGCCGGACGACAAGCCGGGCGGTTCGTCGCAATTTGCGGATTACCAGAACACCCATCGCAACAAACGCAGCGTCACCTTGAACCTCAAACACCCTGAGGGCAAAGCCTTGTTTATGGAGATGGTGAAGCAGGCTGACGTGGTGATCGAAAACTACCGGCCAAACGTGAAATTCAAGCTCGGGATTGATTACGAGTCGCTGCGCAAGGTGAAACCGCGCATTATTTTGGCGAGCGTGTCGGGCTTCGGTCAGGATGGCCCGTATGTTGACCGTCCCGGGTTGGATCAAATTGCACAAGGCTTGGGCGGCATCATGTCCGTGACGGGCGAACCAGGTCGTGGCCCTATGCGCGCCGGTATTCCGGTCGCTGATCTGACCTCAGGCTTGTTCTGCGCGATTGGTACGCTCGTGGCTTTGCTTGAGCGTGAAGAGTCGGGCGAGGGGCAGTGGGTACAGTCTTCTTTACTGCAAGCGCAAGTCTGGATGATGGATTTTCAGATCATGCGTTGGCTAATGAATAAAGAGATCCCTGGTCAAACGGGCAATAACCATCCAACGACTGCAGCGACTGGTGTGTATCCAACGGCGGATGGCTTCATTAACTTGGCAGCAATGGGCACAGAAATGTTCGTGCGTTTGGTCAAGGCCTTGGGGCGCCCAGAGATCGCCGAAGACCCGCGCTTCAAGGACATCAAGACACGTGGGCAAAATCGCCCTGTACTCAATGAGTTAATTGCAGAGTGCACGAAACAAAAGCCGTCGGCGTATTGGATCGATGTGTTCAACAAGGAAGGCGTGCCCTGCGGTTACATCAAGAACGTCAAAGAAACGATGGAAGACCCTCAAGTCGTGCACTTGGGGATGGCGAAGAAACTACAGCATCCAAAGCTTGGTGAGATCAGTGTGGTGAATCAAGCTGTGATCATGAGCCGTTCAAAGCGTGATGTGTTCACACCCGCTCCGGATCGTGGCGAACATAATCATGAGGTGTATGCAGAGTTTGGTATCAGCGCTGAACGTGTCGATGCGCTGACTAAAGCAGGTGCGATTTAAATTTAACAGTGAGACTACAAACTAAAAAATAAAAGTACGGGGAATAGACATCATGACAAAAGCTTCGGTGACAGCAACAGTCTACACAGCGCGGCGTCAGCCTTTGGGCGGACGAGGATCATCGGCAAACAATCCGTTTGGTTCAGTCAGCCGCGCGCCCATCGTATCGGCCTTCGATAGCCTCGGGCGTCCAGAAAATCTGCCTGACGAGATCGCGCAGCAACTACGCACGCGTATCTTGAATGAAAGCTTGGCGCCGGGTCAGCGCCTGCCGACCGAGCAGGAGCTTGGTGCGCAATTTGGTGTGAGCCGAAACGTGGTGCGCGAAGCGATTGCACGATTAAAGCTGACCGGGCTTGTTGAGACGCGACATGGTGTTGGTACCTTCGTATGCGCGGATATTACGATGCGACCCTTCGAGGTCTCGCACGATGACTTGATGGAGCTCAATCAGATCATCCAGGTACATCAATTGCGTGTTGAGATCGAGTCCGGGGCGGCGGCCTTAGCTGCGACGCATCGCACTAAGGCTCAGCTTGAAACGCTACAAATGGCCTGGAAAAAAGTTGAACAATCGTCGGCTGACTGGCAGATTGCTGCGCATTCAGCGGTAGACTTCCACCTTGCCGTGGCCCAAGCAGCGAACAATCCGCATTTTGTGCGCATCATGGGGCACTTAAGTCACGTGATTCACCACGCGGTGCGCACGTTCAGGTTCAGAAATACCGGCACGACCCGTATCGATGAGATCGGTGATGAGCATGGGCTCATTGTCGAAGCGATCGCGCGGCAGGATTCGGCGGGAGCCCGCCAAGCTATGCGTACCCATTTGGATAACGGGATGGCACGTTATCGTAAGTTACTAGGAGACCTTTAAATCATGACCACTACCAGACTGTTGCAGGGCGAAATCACCGATAACCTCATCATTGAAAAGAAAAATGGGGCCGGTTGGATTACGTTTAATGATCCTGCTCGCCACAATGCAATGTCCTACGACATGTGGGTTGCGATTCCTAAAGTCATCAAGATGTTTGAAGAAGATGATGAAGTGCGTGTCATCGTACTGACTGGCGCTGGCGGCAAGTCGTTTGTGAGCGGTGCCAACATTTCTCAGTTTGAAAAACTACGTACAGCAGCCGATGCAGTTGCTGAATACGAGCGTGTCGGTGAAGAGGCCCAAGGGGCGATCTACAACACCTTCAAGCCAGTGATTGGACGAATCGATGGTTACTGTATCGGTGGCGGTTTGAATCTGTCGTTGTGCTGTGATGTACGCATTGCCTCGGATGCGAGCTCGTTTGCGATTCCTGCCGGCCGTTTGGGCTTGGGCTATCGCCTGACCGCAATTCGTAACTTGGTGACCACCGTGGGTGCCGCACAGGCACTCGACATCATGTTGTCCGCTTCACGCTTTACCGCCAAAGAAGCCCACGCAAAAGGTCTCGTGCAGCATGTTGTGCCAGTTGCCGAGCTCGACAAAGCTGTGGACGAGTATGTCGCGAAAGTTGTCTCCAATGCACCGATCACTTTGCGCACAGGCAAGAAGGCGATCCGTGAATTTCAGAAGGTCGCACCGCACATTGACGTTGCCGGGATCAAACAAATGGTGTTGGACTGCTTCGCCAGCGAGGACTATCAAGAAGGCAAACGCGCCTTTGCTGAGAAGCGTGCGCCTGTTTTCCGCGGCAAATAAGCGACATGTATGTCGCTTGACCTGTGGAATCAGCTGTTCCCGTCTATCCCTGTCTTTTTATTGATGAGCGTGGTGGTGCTGCTAGCCGGCACCATCCGTTCGTTTACGGGTTTCGGTGGGGGACTCGTTCTTGCGCCGCTATTTAGTTTATTCATGAAGCCAGCCGACCTGGTTGTGGTCGTGTTGATTCTGAATTTTCTGACTTCAGTGCAATCCCTTCCGGGCACTTGGCGCACCACCAGCTGGCCGCTGGTGTGGTCCTTGTTGATCCCGTCGCTCGTCGGCATCCCGCTCGGTGTTTGGATGATCGAGGTTTTGGATCCGATGGTGATTCGTCGCGTGATCGGTGTCGTCGTCGCGGGCTTAGCGGCGGTACTGTTGACGGGCTGGACCTACAACGGTGCGCGTGGTCGCTTGCAGAATTGGATTGTAGGAATGGTGAGCGGCGGTTTGACGGCGCTTGCCGGCGTTGGTGGGCCACCGCTTGTCCTCTATCTGTTGTCGGATAAGTCGCTGTCACCTGTCGTGATTCGATCGTTTTTTATGATGTTTTTTGCGATCGGCCAGATTTCCACGATGACGTATTTTGCATACCAAGGCCTGATTAATGCCACGCAGATGGTCTACTCTGTGTCGTTCATTCCGGTTTACGTGGCCTCAACGTTTTTAGGGACGTATCTGTTTCATAAGGCACTTAAAACGCGTGCCCATCTCATTAAACAGTTCTCTCTTTGGTTCTTGTTGGTCGTCGGGGTGGTCACGCTAGTAGTGTGATGGGGCATAATTTGGGCATCATGATGCAAAAAATCCTGTTGCTCGGTGCCAATGGCCAAGTGGGCCATGCCCTGCAGACCACGCTCAAACCTTTGGGTGAGGTGGTGTGTTGCACCCGAGCCGATCTTGATTTATCGTCGCTGGCCGCACAGCCCGACTCGCTTGATGTACTCGTGCAGCGGGTCAAACCCACCATCATCGTCAATGCCTCAGCCTACACGGCAGTCGATCGTGCAGAGGCCGAGCCGGAGTTGGCGAATCTACTCAATGCTCAGGTGCCCGGCATGCTGGGGGCGGCGGCGCAAAAGCTTGGCGCATGTGTCGTGCATTATTCGACGGACTACGTGTTTGATGGCAAGAAAGCGGGCGCGTACGACGAGTCCGATCAAACCAATCCACTGTCTGTTTACGGTCGTAGCAAACTTGAAGGTGAGCGCACACTTTCAAATAAATGTACACGCCACTTGATTTTCCGGACAAGCTGGGTGGTAGGTGTGCACGGCGGAAACTTCCTAAAAACGATGCTGAAGTTCGCCCAAGACCGCGATGCCTTACGGATTGTGTCAGACCAGCAAGGTGCGCCAACTTCAGCAAACTTACTCGCACAAACGACTGCCGACATCCTGCAAGTGATGGCAGGACAACCCGCAACCGATCCGCGCTGGGGGGTCTATAACTTGGTGGCCGCGGGCCAAACCAACTGGCACGCATATGCTAGGTATGTCATTGCGCAGGCCCGACAGTTGGGCTGGCCGATCAAAATTAAAGACGAGGCGATCACGCCTACTTTGACGGCCGAGTATCCGGTTGCGGCAACCCGACCGCTGAACTCGGTCTTGGATACTTCCAAAATCCGCAAAACGTTCGGCCTGACGCTGCCTGATTGGCGGGTTGGGGTCGATGAGGTTTTGCAGACGTTAACCAAAAGTTAAATTAATTCCAAAACGTCTCTCAGATGAGCCGCCGTTTGGGCCAAATGCCTCTTCTCAAATAGATCCACCATATCGGAGGCGGTCAAGCTTGGCCGTTCCCAGCGCAGCCTCATTCGTTTTATTGCTGTTAAGGCGATGGGAGGGTGCAGCATGATTTGATTAAGCACGAATTGATCAGGTGTTTGAAGCTCGAGATCAAATTTTGAAAGGGTGCTTAAAGGAAAATCTTTGATGTTCATGCTGACGATCGCATCGGCATTGCCGCGGATGGCCGCTGCAACGACATGCCGATCATTTTTGTCTGGTAATTCAATACCCTCGATGAATGGTTCGTAGTCCATCACGATGCAGTCCGGGATTGCTTCTCGCATCTGGGCAAGCAATCTAGGCATAACGGTTGAAGCCTCGGGGTATCGTGCAACCAGTGCCGAGGTCCATTCCGATTCAATCTCATGCGTCTAGTATGGCGGTATAGCGACTACTTACCGCCATTCATAATTCCTCGCCAATGCTGTCTGAAATTTTGCGCAGATTTGCAAGTGCTATTTCCGACCGTTTTTTTTGCTCTTCTTGGTACCGAACAAGTTCCTCAAATTCGATACGGCGGTGGTTATTTACGAGGCGGCAATTTAGTCGCCCAGCGTTGATTTCTTTAATCACAAAAGGTCTCGATACATTTAAATAGGCGGCTGCCTCTTGGGTCGTGAGCTCGCATTTTTGCGGCACTAAAAGCATGGGCTCGCGTTTTGCCATTTGGCGTAGGACATCGGCGAAAAAACGGAGCGCTTTGGGGGGTAGGTGAAGTTCCGGCATGACGGCCCCGGCAACACCGGTATCGATCGTCAGCTTTATCTTTTCTGCATTTGAATGGTCAAGTGCTGAGATTAAACAAGCACGCGCAATCGCCGCCATTTCGGCTTCAAGCTCGCTAGCCGGATCTAATACGTGTTGGGTCATTGCAGTTTCCTAACCGTAATTGGGAAAACAATTCGCTTGATCGGCAATTATAATCGAATTAAATGATTTATTCGAAATATTCGAAATACTATTGACAGGATATCATGCTCAATAAACAGTTACACCCCTATCGAAAAGCATGCGAATCCTGCTAGTACGAACCTCTTCGCTCGGCGACCTTGTTCATATGTTGCCGGCCGTATCTGATATCGCCAAGTATTTGCCGGGCGCGCAGATCGACTGGCTTGCCGAAGAGTCGTTTGCACAAATCCCGGCCTGGCATCCTGCCGTACACAAGGTGATTCCTGTGGCGCACCGGCGCTGGCGTCGCGCGTGGTTTTCGGCTGAGGTGCGCGCTGCGCGGCGTGCGTTACAACAAAAGCTGCGAGACCGTCGCTATGACATCGTGCTGGACATGCAGGCTCTACTCAAATCAGCATGGTTAGTGCGGATGGCGCAAGGCGTGAAACACGGCTTGGATTTCCGGTCGGCACGCGAGCCCTTGGCATCGCTTTTTTATGACGTGCGGCATCGTGTCGAGTTCTGGCAACCAGCGGTTACGCGGCAGCGTGAACTGGCGGCTGCAACGTTTGGTTACACCTACGAGGGTGCGCCGGATTTTGGTTTGCAGGCGTTTGAGGAAATGGCTGCCGTGATGCGAGAGACGCAATCACCCTACGCGGTGATCATGCCGTCTGCTAGCCGTGACGATAAGCTGTGGCCCGCCGAAGATTGGCAGGCTGTGTTTAATGCGCTGACGCAGCGTGGCTTGGAATTAAAACTGCTCGCAGGGAATCCCGCTGAAACAGAGCGTGCGCAGGCTTTGATTGCAGGCCGCCGTAACGCATCGGTATTGCCACGCCTAGGGTTGCAGGATATTGCTCCGGTATTGGCGGCCGCACAGGTGATGGTTGGATTGGATAGTGGATTGACACATCTATCCGCCGCGCTCGGGCGCCCGACCATCGGAATTTACAAAGCATCGACACCTGTGCGCACGCCGCTCGTGGGCTCGGGTTACACCGCGAGTTTAGGTGATCGGGGTAAATCCCCCGATCGGCATGCCGTTTTGGATGCACTGAAACAGGCTCTAGGCTAGTATTCGCACTATGGCACAACAAGCGTACACACTTCTGCTGAGAATCTTCTCGCCCTTGATTTGGGCGTGGATGGCATGGCGCGGCCATAAGGCAGGTGGTGTGTGGCAGATATTTTGCGCGGAACGCTTTGGTTCCTATCCTTTGCGCTGGGATGGTGAGCCACCCATCTGGATCCACGCAGTCAGTCTTGGTGAAACGCGTGCGGCGCAAAGCCTGATTACGTTGCTGCTGTCACAAGGCAATCGGATTCTCTTAACGCACACGACACCAACTGGTCGTGCCGAGGGTGCGCGTCTGTTTGCCGCAGAAATCGCCTCCGGGCAGTTGCGCCAGCAGTGGTTGCCGTATGACTTTCCGGGTGCGACCCGTAAGTTTTTTGCGCATTACCGCCCACGCCTAGCTATTCTGATTGAGCGCGAAGTCTGGCCGAATTTAATTGAGCAAGCACGCTTGGCGGACGTTCCGGTCGTGTTGGCGAGCGCTCGTTTTTCAGAGCGCGCGCAAGGGCATGTGCGCCGTATCGATCAGTTTTTCATTAACTTGATGCGAGACACTTACGCCAGTATTGATTTGGCACTGGCGCAAACGGAAGACGATGCGCGTCGACTATACGAGATCGGTGCACCGAATGTACAGGTTGTCGGCAATTTAAAGTTTGATGTGCAACTACCCGTTGTTGCCGTTGAAGCAGGCCGCGGTTGGCGCGAGCGCTTAGGCCGCCCAATTATTGCAATCGCCAGCACCCGCGAAGGCGAGGACGCAATGTTCGTGCCGGCCATCAAGCAGCGACTGTTGCACAAAGACTCGGTGATCACGGATTATCACGTGCAGCTCGATCCGGTCGAGATGCCGTCGACGGCGCCATTGTTTTTATTGATTCCGCGTCATCCTCAGCGCTTTGATGAGGCGGCGAACTTGTTGGACGCGGCGAACGTCAAGTATGTGCGCTGGTCGACGATCCGCCATAACGTCGATGCACCCCACGAACTCGCACAAGTGGAAGTGGTGTTGTGTGACACGTTAGGCGAGATGCCTTTCTTCTACGCAGCAAGCGATGTGGCCATTGTGGCGGGTAGTTTTGCGCCGCATGGTGGACAGAACTTGATCGAAGCGTGTGCGCTCGGCACACCCGTAATCGTGGGGCCCTTCACACGTAATTTCGCGGATGCGGTGGATGGCGCTGTCGCTGTGGGCGCTGCAATTCAAATCGTGAGCTCTGAGCTAGTAGACCCCGCACAACGCGCTGTCGCGACAGCTGTCAGCTGGTTGCAAGAGCCAGAGGCCCTGGCCAATCGCGGTCGCTTGGGGCGGGATTGGGTTGCACAACACACCGGTGCGACACAACGAATCGTGCAGCAGATTAACGAGTTTGAAGCTGCCCGGGACCGATCTTCACGGCGTCCGCGTTAAGCGGCCCGGCAATATTCGCCGCAGGCGTGCGACCCTTTTGCGCACGCGGCGTACCGAACCAACCTTGCCCGACTGCAAACAAGCCAAGGTTGATTAACACCAAGATAATAAATAGCGTTCTCATGCGAGCAATGTAATGAGAATGAGTGAGTTTCGTCAATGGGACGTTGAGTGTACTAATCTACTCAATCGCGAGTAGTGCTTTAATGTTGTTCCGCACCTGACTAAGTTGATTAGCTGTTGCTTTGCCCTTGATTTTTGCTTTGCGCTCTCTCCAGTCGAGAGATTTCACTTGGTCCGATAAAACAACACCTGTTGTTTTTCCGATCGCGACACTAACTTCGAATGTGTAGCCTTTTGCTTTGTTAGACAAAGGGCAACAAACAGCTAAGCCGACTTTTTCGTTGTACGCAGCCGGGCTTAATATTAAAGCTGGTCGATGCCCGGCTTGTTCGTGGCCAGTTTGGGGATCAAAATCGAGCCAAACAATATCGCCAGCGTCTGGCACGTAAGTCTTGGACACTACAGTAGTTCCTTGCCTACAGGACGACCAAAACTTGTTTCGTCGTGGAGATTGTCTGGTGTGATTCCAGCTAACAAGGCTTCAAGTTGGGTATGCGTGTTTACTATAGGCTCAATGATAATTTTGCCTTTTAGTACGCTGACGTTTACTGCTTGATCAATTTTCAGATTGGCTAGTTCCATGATTGAACTGGATATCCGTAGTGCGGGGCTATTACCCCATTTTTTGATGGTCGCTCGCATAGTTAACCTCCAGCGTATCTACATTGTAGATACGTGTAATGATTCGGTCAATGCATACACAGGCAATGTGAGCGATTCGATTTCGTTTCGAATTCTATCGATTCATTGGCTAATGTCGACTGGATCTTTTTATCCGACTAAGCCTTTACCGGCACCAAATGTGCAAGCCCATCTAGCACTGGATTGGCCAGCACTTCGATACGAAGATGCCCGAGCATACGGCGCACTTCTTGCTCGACTTCAGGCCACCCGCCACCACTCACACATAAAACAGGCGCGACACCAAAGCGTTCTTGTGTGATTGAACATTGACGGTGTACCGCACCTGCTTGCGCGGCCAATACACCCGTTGAAATTGCCTGTAGGGTCTGCTGTGGATAGTCAGTGCCTGCGCCGCTTGCTAGTGGCAAGTTTGCCGTGCCTCGGGCGAGTGATTGCCGCATCAATGCGGGACCGGGCAGGATGAGGCCACCCTCAAAATGATTGTTTGGATTTAGGGTGTCGATTGTCGTGGCTGTGCCAAATGTTGCGAGCACGAGCGGTGGATGTTCTGTTTTAAACCGTGCGGCAAGTCCAAGCATCGAGGCCCAGCGATCAGCGCCGAGTTGTTCGGGTTGCGTGTAACCGTTTGTGACGCCCGCGAGCTGTGCGGAAGGTGTGATCCACCTTAGCGAGCAATGAATGTCTTGCAGTGTTTGCTGGATCTGATCCGCAACAGCGTGCCCCGCAACATTCACGCCGACCGCTTCGGTAGGCTGCACAGGTAACGCATCCAGCCATTCGCGCAGGCGCGTCGGTAGTTTCGACTCTGGCTCGAGGGTAATCGCGTGGGCCGCATTCTCGCGCCCAAGTCCTGGGTGCTGCCAGCCAAGCTTGATGCGTGTATTGCCGACGTCCATCAAAATAATCATGCGTCCCTCGCCGGGCTGGATTGAGGTTGGTTGCGGGGTTTGATCGAAACATCGCCAACCAAAATGGGCAAGATGCCAGAACTGGTTTCGATTCTTAAGCGTCCGATCGAATCGGTACCGCGGGCAATCCCAGTGTGTAACAGTTTGCCTTGATCGATCACATCCACCTGTTCGCCGAGTAAGCCGTCGACTTCTTGGTAGCGCGCAGCAAAACCAGCATACCCTGTCTTCGCATAGTCCTCGAGAGTCCGCTGCCAAGCTTGCGCGAGGCTGGCAACCAATTGAATCGGGTCAATAGCGTGATCGTCAAGAATCTGTGAAAGGTCCGAAACGGAGCGATTGAGTTCGGCGGATAGCTCTGGGGCTCCGTATAAATTGAGCCCCATACCGATCACCAGAATGGGTTGTTGTGGCTTGGGTGATGAGGCAGTCTCAACCAAAATACCGGCTAGCTTCGCGCCCCTCCACTGCAAATCGTTTGGCCACTTTAGTGTCAACTGTAGTGCAGCACGGCCACCGATATACGGTGTGAGTACGCCGCGCATCGCCAAACAGCTCGCAATCCCTAGCGCGGGGGCGATTCCTGGGAGTTCGCCCGCACCGATTTTGGGGGCGAATCCACAAGAAAACATCAAGCACTCACCAGCGTTATTCCGCCAAGGACGTGCCGCGCGGCCTTTCCCTGCCGTTTGCAAGTGAGCGCCCAACAATCGTGGCCAAGCTGTGTTGAGGGCCATGTCGCGCGCTGAGTCAACCAGATTCGTATTGGTTGATCCCGTTTGATCCATCCAATCGGCGGCAGCAAATTGTGACAGCAACGCACTCAACTTCTCACGAAAAGAATCGGGAGATGGGAAGGAACGTGTGGCGGGCGAGGCGATTGTCATAACCTGATTTTACGTGGTGAATTATGATAGTGTTCATTCACCCATTTTGTAATGTGCGCATGACCTTAGGTTTGACATCTTCATTGGCGGGCAGATTAGTCGTCTTAGACGACTCGACATGCCGTCTGACTGGTGATTGGACCGTGCAGGCGCTGGCTTCCAACGGTGAAGTGGAACGGAGATTATCTTTGCTTGCACGCGTTCAGCGCGGCATGCGTTGGGATCTAACCGGCATCACGAAACTCGACGCTGTTGGGGCTCAGCTGCTTTGGAAGCGCTGGGATGGCGCCTTGCCCGAAAGTGCGCAGATGACCGATGGTCAACGCGCCTTGTTTGAGGTGCTTGCGCAATATCCTGTTGAACAATCTCCTGCGGCGGCTCCGACGGATTGGTTGCGTTGGATTCAAGCAATTGGGCGTGGCCTGTTCATTGGCTTGGAGCATGGCTCGGGTCTGCTGCGCATGCTCGGTGGTTTTGTTGGAGATTTGGGTCGTTTCATTGCGAGACCATCGCGGGGTCCCTGGCGCGAAATCTCTGCCCAAGTGTATCGGGTGGGCGCCCAAGCGCTTGGAATCACGGCGCTGGTTGGATTCTTGATCGGTATCGTCTTGTCCTACCTATCGGCGCAACAGCTCGCGGTGTTTGGAGTTGGACAGTTCATCGTGAAGCTCTTGGGCGTTGCAACGGTTCGGGAGCTTGGTCCAATTCTGGCGGCCATTCTTGTTGCGGGACGGTCAGGCTCGTCGATCACGGCGCAGATTGGTGTGATGCGCGTCACGCAAGAGCTCGATGCGATGGAAGTCATGGGGATCTCGCACGGACAAAGACTCGTTTTGCCGCGAGTGATTGCCTTGTCGATTGCCATGCCGCTACTCGTTCTTTGGACCGACGCGATTGCCTTGATCGGCGGAATGATTGCAGCGAAGTTCCAGCTAGGGCTCACCATTGAATGGTTTTTTGGTCAATTGCCCGACGCGATCGGCATAAAAAACTATTGGATCAGTTTGATTAAAGGCGTGACCTTTGGTGCGTGGATTGCGTTGGTTGCGTGTCACTTCGGTTTACGCATCAAGCCCAACACCGAGAGCTTGGGGCAGGGCACAACAGCTTCGGTCGTGACGGCGATTACTGGCGTCATCCTGATCGATGCGTTATATGCCATTCTTTTTAACGAGATGGACATATGACCGCGGCACCCATCATCTCGGTCAAAGATTTGACTACTGCGTTTGGTACACACGTGGTGCATCAAGATTTGAATCTGGATGTGTATCCCAAAGAGATTCTCGCTTTAGTCGGTGGCTCGGGCTCGGGCAAGACCACCTTGTTGCGACAGATTTTGGGGTTGGATCTTCCACGTAGCGGTGTCGTGGAGGTATTTGGGCGACCCGTGCATGACTACACTGGCGATGATCGCATTGCATTAACGCATCGTTGGGGAATGTTGTTTCAGGCCGGCGCGCTATTTTCGGCGCTGCCGGTATTCGATAACATTGCCTTGCCATTGCGCGAATTACACCACCTGCCAGAGTCTTTGATTCGCGATGTCGTGTTGATGCGCTTGAGCTGGATGGGATTGACCGCGCGTGATGCGGCGTTGATGCCTTCCGATCTATCCGGCGGCATGATTAAGCGCGTTGCGTTGGCTAGAGCCCTGGCACTCGACCCTGAGCTATTGTTTTTGGATGAGCCGACAGCTGGGCTTGATCCGCAGCGTGCCGATGAATTTGTAGAGTTGATCCGTGTATTACACAGAGAACTGGGTTTTACCGTTGTGATGGTGACACACGATTTGGATACGATTGGTGCCTTGGCGTCGCGTGTTGCGGTGTTGGCTGAAAAGAAAGTCTTGGTTGAAGGTACGTTAGAAAAAGTAATGGAAACGAAACACCCGTTTATCGATGCATTTTTTCATAGTGAGCGCGGCGTGCGTGCGCTCGGGGCAACTGCCGCCAAGGATATGAATCATGGAAAACCGTAGTCACGCGTTACTCGCGGGATTGTTTACCTTGCTGCTTGTGATCGCCGGCGCGATCGCAGCGGTGTGGGTCAGCAAAAAAAATATTCCACTCATACCGTACGAGCTCGTGGCAAGCTCGCCTGTGACAGGTCTGTCTGTGCAATCGGCCGTGCGCTATCAAGGTGTGCCGGTGGGGCGCGTGCAGTCGCTGCGTTTTATGCCCGATAAGCCGGGGCAAGTTCGTATTTTGATTGGCGTGGATCCAAATACGCCACTGACCGAGTCAAGCTGGGCCGAGATCGTAACAGCGGGTGTGACAGGAATCTCTAACGTTGAGTTGCGTGACGACGGCAAATCAAACAAGCGTCTGGTATCTTCCGCCGAGAAAATTCAGGACATTCCTATTCGACCGAGTTTTCTTGAGCGGCTGCAGAGCCAAAGCGAAGAGGTGTTGCCCGCACTTGAGCGCATCATGGATCAAATAGAAAAAATCACCAGTGACCAAAACGTTGAGTCGTTGCAAACAACCATGAAGAACGTGTCTGAGCTGTCGACGCAGTTGAACAAGTCGGCAAAGCTACTTGAACCTGGTCTTAAAAAAATTCCTGCACTTGTGGATGGCGTTACCGCCATGACACGACGTATGGATGATGGAATTGTTTTGCTGACCCGCCGCCTCGATGGCGCCATGTCTGACATCAGTATCCTGACACGGTCGGCGCAAGACGCGATCGCACAAATCAATGCCTCGACACTCCCTGAAGTATCTGTGCTGTCGTCGAGCGTGGTGGATGCTTCACGCACGCTGACGCGTACGGTGCGTCAGCTTGGGCAGTCACCGCAATCGTTTATTTTTGGACCACCGCGCGTGGCACCGGGTCCGGGTGAGCCAGGATTTGCAGGTTTTGGCTCGACGGCGCCTTAAAGGGAAACTATGAACACATCTTGGATACGTTGCGTCGCGATTGTCACGGTATTGGTTGGCTTGACGGGTTGCTCGCTCGGGGGCGGCGAGGCGCGCGCGCCACGACAACTTGATTTGGGCGCCGCTCTTGCCACGCCTGTGGGCACCTTACCAGCACATCGGCCGTTATTGATTCCTCCGGTCACGGCCTCGGCCTTGTTAAACGATACGACGGTCATTTGGCGTGTGGGCGAGACCGGACAACCGCAAGGCTTCACGACCTATCGCTGGGTCGCACCACCCGCGCAGTTGGTCACGCAGCGATTGATGGCCCGTTTGGCACTGCAAGGGGCAGTGCTCGAGCAGGGCGTCGGGGGCGACGCGCCACAGTTACGCTTGAATTTGCAGAGTTTTGAGCAAATATTTACGCCAGACGGTAAGTCGAGCCAGGGTGTGTTGAGCATGCAAGCCGTTTTATTACGCGCAAACCGCGTCGTTGCGCAAAAGTTGATCGACATTAAGATTCCTGCCGCCACACAGGATGCGGCTGGCGGTGCCCAAGCACTGCGTCTTGCGACGGACCAAGCGGCCGAACAAGTGGCACAATGGCTGACCCCGTTTCTGAAACCCTAGTAGATTTATGCCCGCACATACTGAAACAACAACGTTTGATGGCTTAGCTGGTGTCATTGACTGCGCGTTGGACTGGCCCGATGGTGCTCCAACCGGCTGGGCCCTGATCCTGCATCCGAATCCCTCGCAAGGCGGCACGCGTGACAATAAAGTGGTCACCACGCTTGCGCGTGCGTGCGTGCAACAGGGCTTGCTGGCGATACGGCCTAATTTCCGTGGGATCGGCACATCAGGTGGGACGTTTGATCACGGCAAGGGCGAGTTGCAGGACATGGCGGCACTGGTGGAGCAGTTTCGTGTGCGTTATCCCGAGATTGCTGCGAAACCTTGGGTGCTGGGCGGGTTTTCTTTTGGCACCTCAATCGGTGTGCAGCTGTATGCGCAATGGGAACGATTACAGAAAAATCTGCCGAACATCGTCATATTGACTGGTTCTGCTGCATTGCGTTTTCGTCATAGCGACGCTAAAGCGCCAGAAGATGCGCTAGTCATTCATGGTGAAAACGATGAGGTCGTACCATTATCGGAAGTGATGGAGTGGGCGCGCCCGATTGGGATGCCTGTCGTAGTCATTCCCGAGGCGGGTCATTTCTTTCATGGCAAGCTGCTCGTACTAAGGCAATTAGTTCAGACAAGATTAAAGGCATTACCCTAGCGCGCAGAGTTGGAATGCCTATAATGGGGTTGTTATGTTGTTTGAAGACCTCAGCCATGTCCGAGCCCCTATTTTTTGCAGTCCGTGGCGCATTGCGCGTAAGTGTGTTGACGCTTGCGGGTGTCGTTACGGCCTTATCGATCGCGACCGTCTCGCTGCCCGTTCAGGCGCAAAAGCCCGCAGCGACTCCTGCCGCGACACCCGCTGCCACTCCCGCCACCACTCCCGCTAAGCCAGCGCCATCCGAAGCGGCGGTGTCTGCGAAAGCACCATCACCCCTTGTCCCTGTGCAAGTGGGTGAAATGTCCAGCGTGCCTGTGCCCACGATTGCGGCACGCGCTTGGATCACGGTAGATGTCACAAGCGGCCAGGTGATTGCCTCATCGAACGCCGATCAGAAAATCGAACCCGCCTCGCTGACCAAGATCATGACGGCGTACATTGCCTTCACGGCGATCAAAGAAAAGCGTCTGACACTCGAGCAGCAGGCCAACGTGTCGACTGTTGCCTGGAAAACTCGCGGCTCGCGCATGTTTATTGAGCCACGTAAACCAGTCACGGTGGATGAACTTCTCAAAGGCGTGATTATCCAGTCCGGTAACGATGCCTCAGTGGCGTTAGCCGAAGCCGTATCTGGCAGTGAGTCTGCATTTGTGGACAGCATGAACAAAGAAGCGGCGCGCATGGGCATGGTTAATACCGTATTCAAGAATGCGACAGGCCTGCCTGACCCAGAACATGTGACGACTGTTCGCGACCTAGCCATCATCGCGCGTCGGATGATCACCGATCATCCTGACTATTTTCCGTACTACTCGATGCGCGAGTTCACGTATAACAAGATCAAGCAGTCCAACCGAAATCGCTTGTTGTGGGCGGATCCCTCGGTCGATGGTATGAAAACCGGCCATACCGATGCCGCTGGTTATTGCTTGGTGGCAACGGCTAAACGCGGTGATCGCCGCGTGATCACAGTGCTCGTTGGTTCGGACAGTATGGCCACGCGTGCCGAAGAAAGCCTCAAGATCTTGAATTGGACCTTCCAAAACTTTGAAACGATCAAGATCTTTGATAAGTCACAGCCTGCAGTTGAGGCGCGTGTTTGGCAGGGTAAAACAGACGAAGCCAAGCTCGGCGTATCGACACCGTTATGGGTGACGGTGCCGCGCGGTCGTGCGGGTGATGTCAAGCCAATTGCGAAGCGCCCCGATCCTTTGCTGGCGCCGCTCGGCGCGGGTGAGAAAGTGGGTACGCTAACACTGATGCTCGACAATAAATTATTACGCTCCGAACCGCTGGAAGTGTTGGACGCCGTGGAGCGCGCAGGTTTTGTAGGTCGCACCGTCGACACCGTGAAGTTGTGGTTCCGTAAATCAGAGAAGTCTGAGTAAGTTTTTATTAATCGATCGAACGCAGAGAGCAGAACAAATGGTACAGAACATGTTGATTCAAGGTGTTTCGGGAAATCCAACCGTATATCTCAACGGCGTCTTTGGCCCGTTATCCGAGGCAAAGATTTCGGTGCTCGATCGTGGCTTTATCTTTGGTGATGGCATTTACGAGGTTGTGCCAATCTACAAGGGCAAGACCTTCCGCATGGCACAGCACTTGGCGCGATTAGAGCGCAGTCTCGCGAAGTTGCAGATTCAGAATCCGATGACCAAGCCACAGTGGGAAGCCCTAGTCAAAGAGTTGACCGATCGCAATACTGAGCCAACCAGCATGGTTTATATCCAAGTCACGCGCGGTGTGGCGAAGCGTGACCACGCATTCCCTGTGCCGCCTGTGCAGCCAACCGTCTTTGCGATGGTGGCCCCGATGACCCCCCCTTCAGCTGCCGTCCGTGAAAAAGGTCTCACCGCCGTCAGCATCCCCGACGAGCGCTGGCTGCACTGTGACATCAAATCAGTGTCGTTGCTGGGTAACGTGTTGGCTAAGCAAGCGGCCGTCAGTGCAGGTGTGGATGAAGTGATTCAGTTCCGCAACGGTAATCTCACCGAGGGTGCCTCCTGCAATATCTGGGTGATCAAGCAGGGCAAACTTGTGGCGCCGTTAAAAGATAATCTCGTGCTCGAAGGTATTCGCTACGGCCTACTCGAAGAATTGTGCAAAGAAGCGGGCATCCCGTTTGAGTTGCGTGTGGTCAAGCAAGAAGAGGTACAGCACGCAGACGAGATCCTCATGTCCTCTGCTACGCGTGAGGTCTTGGCGATTGTTCAGCTCGACGGCAAAGCAGTCGGTGCGGGTAAGCCAGGCCCTGTCTTCCAGAAACTGCGTGCGGCCTACGATGCACGCATTGCCGCGTTGTAATAATGACTGCACCGACTGAAGAATCGCTGATTAAGTACCCGTGTGCCTTTCCCATCAAAGTGATGGGAAAGCAAACGCCGGAATTGGCGCAAGTCTTATCAGACCTCGTGCGCGAACACGATCCGTCGTTTGATCCAGCAACGGTTGAGATGCGCCCAAGCAAAGGTGGTAATTACATGGGGCTCACCTTCACGATCTACGCGACCTCACGCGAGCAACTCGATAATCTCTACCGTGCATTGCACGGACATCCGCTGGTCTCGGTGGTGTTGTAGTGTCGCGGTTTTGGCCGCGCCCGTCGGAGTACGAGCCTGTTTGGCGTGCCATGCAGGACTTCACCCAAGCGCGTACTCCTGACACCCTCGATGAATTGTGGCTGGTTGAGCACACCCCGGTATACACCTTAGGGCAAGCGAGTAAGCCAGAGCATCTATTGAACCCGGGCAATATCCCTGTCATCCAGACGGATCGTGGCGGACAAGTGACTTATCACGGCCCCGGGCAGGTCATGGTGTACATCCTGGCCGACCTCAAGCGCTCGGGACGTTACATCAAGCAAATGGTCAATGAGATTGAAGAATCAGTGATTCTGACCTTGGCTGGTTTTGGGGTGCAGAATGCTTGTCGTAAAGAGGGAGCACCTGGCGTGTACGTGCCGCGAGACGATACGCTCGCCAAGATCGCAGCCTTAGGCATCAAGGTGCGCAACGGTTGCACCTATCATGGAGTCGCGTTAAATGTTGCGATGGATTTAGCGCCTTTTGATGGCATTAACCCCTGCGGATATGCGGGATTGCAGACGATCAATATGGTCGATGTCGGGGCAACAGCCGGTTGGGATGATGTGGCGCAAGCTTTAGCCACACAAATCGAGCGGCAATGTGGCTTGCGGCTCACCAGCGGGTAGAATAGAACTATCCCTCTACTCTAGGTGACGCAACGTTTAGCGGCGAAGCGTCCAGGTAATGTATGTCGACACCCTCTGCACCTTCGGCTCCTACTGATAAGACTGTTGCGCCTTACGACGCAACGCAAAAGCAAAAGTCGCAAGCGAAGACCTCGCGCATTCCGATCAAGGTGGTTGCGGCCGAGCGCCTAAAGAAACCAGAGTGGATTCGTGTCAAGGCAGCGCCAGCGGGCTCACGCTTCTACGACATCAAGCGTATTTTGCGCGAGCATAATTTGCACACGGTTTGCGAAGAAGCGTCTTGCCCGAACATCGGCGAATGCTTCGGTAAGGGCACGGCGACCTTCATGATCATGGGCGATAAGTGCACACGCCGCTGCCCATTTTGCGATGTAGGCCACGGCCGTCCTGATCCGCTCGATGTCAACGAGCCTGAGAATCTTGCGCGCACAATTGCAGCGCTTAAGCTCACCTATGTTGTGATTACCTCGGTAGACCGTGACGACTTGCGTGACGGGGGGGCGGGTCACTTTGTCGAATGCATTCGGAAAGTGCGTGAGCTGTCGCCTGCGACAAAGATTGAAGTCTTAGTGCCTGATTTCCGTGGTCGCTTGGATCGTGCGCTCGAGATCCTTGATGGCGGACCACCTGATGTGATGAACCACAATCTCGAGACTGTCCCGCGTTTGTACAAACAAGCACGTCCAGGTTCTGATTACATGCACTCGCTCAAACTATTGCAAGAATTCAAAAAGCGTCATCCTGGTACGCCGACGAAGTCTGGCTTGATGCTGGGCTTAGGCGAGACCGACGAAGAAATTCTGCAAGTGATGCGCGATATGCGTGCCCACGATGTCGAGATGCTGACAATTGGACAGTATCTGCAGCCTTCGGAGCATCACCTGCCTGTGTTGCGTTACGTCCATCCAGACACGTTCAAGATGTTTGAGCGTGAGGCGTATGCCATGGGCTTTCAGCATGCGGCGGTGGGCGCGATGGTGCGCTCGTCGTATCACGCGGATGAACAGGCGCATGCTGCAGGTGTGGCACAGGTCCTCTAGCTTAAACAGGTTTCACCCTCGCCATGCAGCTTCAAGGAATTCGCGTCGTCGATCTGACTCGTATTTTGTCTGGCCCGTTTTGTACGATGTTTTTGGCGGATATGGGTGCCGAGGTCATCAAGATCGAAGATCCCGATGAGGGTGACCCTGTGCGCAAACAGGGCGAGGCGCCGAACGGTTACTCCTATTACTTCGCCTCATTCAATCGCAATAAGCGCTCGATCACTCTGGATTTGCGCTCAAGTGAAGGCAAAGATATTTTGCGTAAGTTGCTCGCTACAGCAGACGTTGTAGTGAACAACTATCGCCCCGGGATCATGGACAAGATGGGTTTCGGGCGTGAAGCACTTTCGCAGATCAAACCGGATTTAATCAGCTGTAATGTGACAGGCTTTGGTCTTGACGGCCCGTATGCCGATCGCCCTTCTTTTGATTTTGTTGCACAGGCCATGAGTGGCTTTATGAGCGTGAACGGTGCTGCAGACCAGCCACCGATGCGCGCGGCACCCCCGATTTCGGACTTGGTCGCGGGCTCTTATGCTGCGATGGGCATCCTCGCTGCGTTGGTGCGACGCGCGCGTACAGGGCAGGGCGAAGAAGTCACCACCGCATTAACAGACAGCATGACAAGCATGTTGGCATTTTTGGCTGCGAATTATTTTGCGACGGGTAAGCTGCCGCTGCGCACAGGGAATGACCATGCCTTGGCCTCACCCTACGGTTTGTTTGAGGCGGCGGATGGACAAGTGGCCATCGCTCCTAGTAATGACACGTTTTATTTCAAACTGATCGATGCCCTTGAACTGGGCCATCTGCGTGATCGCCCGGAATTTCAGACAAACGCATTACGTTTTGAAAATCGCGCGCGCATTAATGCGGAACTGAATGCCAAGATTAAGCAAAAGCCGATTGCCCACTGGATTACGCGGTTGAATGAGGCGGGTGTCCCTTGCGGTCGTGTATTGAATCTTGGCGAGGTGTTCGAAGATCCGCAGACGCGCCATCAACAGATGCGCCTGACGATCGAGCACCCTACCCACGGTGCGATGGATGTGTTGGGCTTCCCGATCAAGTTTACCGATGAGCCTTGTGTGATTCATCGGCCGCCACCGGACTTGGGTGCGGACAACTCTGCCATTCTTCAAGAAATTGGTCTGACGCCCCAGGCAATCGCCGAGTTATCTAAGCGTAAAATTATCTGAAAAAAGTAATCCCAAACAACAATTTGAGAGACGAGCCATGAGCAAGACATTTGTAAAAATTACTGAGGTAGGCACCCGAGACGGTTTTCAGGCTGAGCGCGAGTTCATCCCGACCGCAGACAAGGTTGCTGTCATCGACGCACTGATCGACGCTGGGGTATCAAGCGTTGAGGCCACATCATTCGTGTCACCGCGCGCCTTGCCACAGCTGGCCGACGCAGCCGATGTGCTGGCTCAGGTCCATCGCAAGCCTGGCACAGAGATCGCCGTGTTGGTGCCTAACGCCCGCGGTGCGGAGCGTGCAGCCGCGGCCAAGGCTGACGTCATGGTCGGTTTCATTTCCGCAAGCGAAAGCCATTGCAAGACCAATTTGAACAAGACGATTGACGAGGCCATCGCAGACTTTGCGCAAGTCGTGCCGATTGCTAATCAATGGGGCATCAAAATGCATGGCGGCATTGCGACGGCTTTTGGCTGCCCGTTCGAAGGTGATGTGCCAATCGAAAACATTTTGAAGATCGTTGGTGCTTACCATTCTTATGGTGTGCGCCGCATCGGTTTTGGTGACACGACGGGGATGGCGACGCCGCCTGTTGTGACACGTACGGTCGAGGCTGTCCGCAATAAGTTTCCTGATATGCAGCTCGCGCTGCACTTCCACAATACGCGTGGCGTGGGCTTGGCCAACGTGATGAATGGTTTGAAGCTTGGCGTGACCGAATACGAATCATCGATCGCGGGCTTAGGTGGCTGTCCGTTCGCACCAGGTGCAACGGGCAACATTTGTACCGAAGACTTGGTGTACTTGTTGCATGAATGCGGTTACGAAACAGGAATCGACCTCGAGAAGTTGATTGCTGTTGCCCAGATGGTTGAAAAAATGATGGGCCGTCAGTTGCCAGGCCAGATGATGAAAGCAGGCCCTCGCCTGAAATTAATGTCTATCGATTCTGTGCGCCGTGCAGTAGGCTAGTCAAACATACAGGGGCACAAGAGCAACGCATTGCCGGCCCCGACATTGAACAAATTTAAGGAGACAACATGTTGTTAAAGAAATGCCTGCCCGCATGGGCACTCGCGTTAGGGCTTGTGGCGCCGGGGCCTGCAGCCGCACAAAGCGTGACTTTTCCGACGCAGCCGATTCGATTGATCGTTGGGTTTCCTGCGGGTGGTGCGTCCGACGTCGCGGCACGTGCGATCGCCAGCCAAATGACCACGCAGCTTGGACAGCAAGTGGTGGTAGAGAACAAGCCTGGTGCCGCGAGCAACATCGGTGCAGAGTTTGTCGCAAAGTCAAAGCCGGATGGCTACACCTTGCTACTCGGCACGATTTCGACATCGATCAACGGCAGTTTGTACAAAAATCTAAACTACAACCCGAGCACCGATTTTGTCGCGGTCTCGCAAATTGCGTCAACGGCATTCTTGCTCGTTTCAAATCCGAATTCGCCGTATAAGACGGTGGCGGATATTATTAGCGCGGCGAAGAAAGCACAGGGCAGTGCGCAATTGCCTGACTATGCCACCGCAGGAAATGGCAGCGGTTCGCATTTGTTTACCGAGCTGTTCGCCTCGATGGCAGGGATCAAGCTGAACCACATTCCTTATCGCGGTGCTGCGCCTGCCGTGGCCGATGTGATGGGCGGGCAAGTGCCAATCACCTTTGACAATATATTGACGACCTTGGCACAGACAAAGTCAGGGAAGTTGCACGCCATTGCAGTGAGCACCAAAGCTCGCTCAAAGGTTGCACCGGAGATTCCAACTATCGCAGAGTCGGGCGTGCCTGGTTACGATGCTACAGCGTGGTTTGGTATTTTTGCCCCGAAAGGGACGCCTACGCCGATTGTGAATAAGTTGGCGGAATCCATCCAGGCGGCTGTGCGTACCCAAGCAGTGACCGACGTGTTACTAAAGTCTGGTGCTGAACCTGTGGGGTCCACACCCGCTGAGTTTGACGCGTTTTACAAATCCGAAGTGGCGAAGTGGGCGCAGGTCGTTAAAAACGCGAACGTCAAAATCGACTAGGCACATCATGAAAATCTGGCATCAAAGTTTCACGGTGTTGGGTGACCTGGGTCCTTATCAGCAAGCGTTGAAGGCCCATTTCGCTCGCGTCGCGCGACCCGACACACAAATCGATATGCACGGCATGGCACCCGGTACGTATTCCTCGAACTACCCTGGCTCTGATATTCGCCATGCCGCACTGTTTCATTTGCATGGTATGCAGTTCATGCAAGCAGCGGTCTTGGCGCAAGAGCAAGGCTACGATGCCTACTCGATTAGCACCTTGCCCGATCCCGCGTTACGCGAGATTCGGGCGCTCGTCGATATTCCTGTTGTGGGTTACGGTGAGTCGGCGATGTTCACCGCCTGCTTACTTGGCCGTAAGTTCGGTGTGTTGGTCTTTATTGAAGACTTCAACGAGCTTCTGGCACAGAACGCAGAGAGTTATGGCTTGTCATCGCGGTTTGCAGGTGCGGCACCCGTCGGCTTCACTTTCAATGACGTCTTGAAGGGGTTTGAAGATCCCACGGAGATGATTGAAAAATTCAAAGTCGCTGCGCGCAAGCTCATCGCCCAAGGTGCGGATGTCATTATTCCAGGTGAAGCGCCGATGAACGTCTTGCTCGCCCGTAATGGCGTGACCGAAGTCGACGGCGTGACCATCATGGATTCGCTGGGCACTTGGGTTAAGCATGCGGAGATGATGGTTGATCTGCGTCGTCTGTGTGGCACCAAGCCAAGCCGCAAGGGCTACTACCACCGTCTGCCTGAGCTCGAGCGTGTAAAAGAGATTTTCACGTTCTATGGCATTGATAAGCGCACACCAGGCGTTTAAGTCGCTGCATAGTCAACACGTGTTTGGCGAGTAGGTAGGAGAGGACATGGAACAAAAGTTTGACGTCGTCGTCGCGGGTTGTGGCGTAGCCGGATTGTCGGCCGCTGTGACGGCAGCCGAGCGCGGCCTGAAGGTTGCTGTGCTGGAGCGCGCCTCGCGAGAAGATCGAGGCGGCCAAAGCCGCTACACCGAAGCGTATTTGCGGATGAAGGCCATTGACCAGGTAACCGATGATTTTGAGGATTTTCTTGCCTCAAACGTTGGCCTGTATGTTGAGCCTGATCTTATGGCGGAAATGGCAACGGGTCGTGAGAACTGGTCGCACGCCACGCGTACGCTTGCGCTACCGGATACCGAGGTGATTGGGAATTTCGCTGACAAGGTGCCGCCCACGATTAAGTGGTTGCAGGGGCTTGGTGTGAAGTTTGATTTTTTGCCAACACAGTTCCTGACAAAGACACAGCCGCGTTTGTTGCCTGTAGGCGGAGGTGCAGCGCTGGTGGATGCGCTTGCCGCGCAGGCAGAGAAGCTGGGCGTGACATTTTTTTATCATACGACGGCGCGTCGCCTGATCTTGGATGATGACGCACGTGTGGCGGGTCTTGTCGCACATCAGCAAGGCGCGCGTACGATCCGGTTTAAGGGAAGTGTCGTCTTGGCCTGTGGTGGCTTTGAAGGTAACCCCGCCTTGCAGTCCAAATATATTGGTCCTCGTTCAGTGTATCTGCGACCGATTTGCAAAGGCGCGTATTTCAATCGCGGTGAGGGCATTGAGATGGCGCTTGAGATCGGTGCCGCACCCTCGGGGGACTTCGGTAGCTACCATGCTGAGCCTATTGATCCACGGTCTGGCGTCTCAGAGCCTTCAGTATTTATTTTTCCGTATGGGATTCTGGTGAACAAGTCCGGCAAGCGCTTCGTAAATGAAGCGCCTGGTACGGTGGATGCCTGGTATGAGCGGATCACACGCAAGATCTATGAGCAAGATGAAGGGATCGCCTATGTGATCCTCGATCAGCGCGTGAAAGATATCCCCAATTATCGCCTAGCGATCCGCAGTGATCAGCCCGCGATTGAGGCTGACTCGATCGAGGGCCTTGCCACCAAACTCGGGGTTGACCCAAGCGCCTTATCGCAGACCGTACGCGGCTACAACGCCGCGTGTCCGAGCGGTCAGGGCAGTGCCAACTACGATCCACTGAAGATCGATGGTGTTGCGACGACTGGCTTGCAGCCACCTAAAAGTAATTGGTCTTTGCCAATTGATCGCGGTCCATACATGGCCTACCCAATCATCTCGGCGAACGTATTCACCTTTGGTGGGCTCAAGGTGAACGCAACGGGACAAGTGCTCGATACCGATGGCTATCCCATGCCAAAATTGTACGCAGCCGGTGAGGTCATCGGCATGTATTACACAAACTATGCGGGTGCCACATCAGTCTTGAAAGGATTGGTATTCGGACGGCTCGCTGCGCAAGCGATTGCTGAACAAGGCACCTAGGAGCCCACATCGTGTACGCAGCGCAATTTCTCTCAGGCCGGGTTGCATTGGTAACAGGCGGTGCCGGTGGAATCGGTCGTGCCGTCTCCGAGGCATTCGCTTCCTACGGCTGTCAGGTCGTTGCGGCAGATTTGCCGACGCGACTTGGTGCGATGGATACCGGTGGCGGCAACGAGCACGTGGCGCTTGACGTCACGGACGCACGGGACGTGCAGCAATGTGTAGATGGCGTGGTCCAGCGACACGGAC
>JACCDX010423909.1_pt1 | contig 24943 bp, 23 predicted proteins | sample 7449681 | NCBI WGS metagenome assembly JACCDX01 (sample SAMN15323450, study PRJNA562643) | freshwater metagenome | isolation source: river surface water | place: USA:Blue River Watershed | collected 2017-08-18
ATCACGGGCCATAGGCCCCGAGGAACCTACCAATTTCTCTTAGGGTTGCATCGGTGACGAAGTCGCCTCCGAGGGCCTTTGGCCCGAAAGCTCGTAGAGCTTGCATAACCCAAGAAAGTTAGTAGGTTTTAGTCGGATCTGGAGTGTAGTACCAAGAAAGTGATTTTTTAGAAGGGAGGGGTGGTAGGGGAACCGTACGGTTCCCTACTATGAACATTTCAGAATTTTTCCAAGAAGCAATTGCACATTCTCGCAGAGAATCAGTAATGAAAGAATTTCTTAATACTCTTTCAGTTGACAGTTTCACAAATAAATCATTCGATGACATCTTCTGGTACATTTGGAGACGTCGCCCTGACGAAGTTGGCAAACTTGGTGTTTACGACATTACCTCTAGAATATTTAGACATCATGGAGGTACAGTTCCTGTAGTTTATCTCGTTGGAAATGGTCCGAAACATGCCGTTAATCAACTTGGCCTTCAGAATAAGATTAAAACTAGATATGTAAAACGCGTTGGGCTAAATTACATAGAAATTAACGATGTTCTCGAACACGCTACAGTCCAAGAGAAGTATACTGGATCGCGTGTTGATGGAGACGCGTTAGAAACATTCTTATGTGTCATGCATAAAGTGTAACTTACCAAGAAAATAATACTATAAATATTATTTTACCTACAGATTATTGTACAGATTGTATTTTGTTATAGATATCAGTATCATTTTGAGTTTGCTCTCTCTTTTTAATTAAAGATTCGTATTCTAATTTACGTGGTCTGTTTTGTTCTATTAATTTGATAAACTTATCATAGTCTATGTTATCTTTTGTATTATCGATTAATTCTTCATTATGGTTTATATTGCCAATTAATTGTTTTATTTCATCATAATATTCTAAAAATCTTTTTGATCTTTCTTTAATATCAAACATTATACCTTCAGGATTTTTAATAATAAACTTACCAAAATTTATGTTTTCAATCACATTTATAGTGGATCTATTTTTATTAAGTTCTATTATTTTTTTACAAGTATCGATAGTTATATTATTAAGTTTAAGTTTCTTTAACATTTCTTTAAAAGTATTAATTTCTGATATAAGATTATTTTCTGATATATTATCACTTGATATATTTATATATGCAAAAAATAATCTATCATGTATCCAATTAATAAATAAAGATATTGTCTTTTGAGTAGGGCTTTCAATAGTTCCTATATCTTCAAAATATAATAATTTATATTCATTAATGTCAATTTTATCATCAAAATAATAATTAGCAATATTAGATTGGTGTGTAGAAATACACCATATTTTGTCGTCAATATCTTTATTGTCATAATATAAAGGCAAACTTTTTATTAATGTATTTGGCCAACGAGTATTTCTTGATTCTTTAAACATATTCTCAATCTCAGTATTATTCCAACTTCCATTGAATACTCTTGCTCTACCAAAATCTATAAATTTTAAAGTATTTATATCTTTAGAATTAAACATTATATTGTTAGTATGAAGATCTCTGTGAATTATTCCTATAGATAATAGAGTATCAACATGTGATTTAACAATCTTTGTATATTCGTAAAAAAAATTATTTACATGTTCTTTATATATATTAAACACTTCCGAATTAAAATCAAGATACTTTCTAAAACTATCTAAATTTGCAAATCCATCACTTTCTTCAATATTATTATATTTGTCAATGACATCTATTAACAATTGTTTTGTATTATTTTTTATTACTGTTAAATATTTATCAACTGTTGTATCCATTTTTTCACTAATAATATATTCTTGATTATTACATTTAAACGCGCTAATAATCTTTGGAGCAATTCCAAAATATGCTGCAAGTTGTTGTATATTAATTTCAGTTTGTGTTCCTGCTGTATCAGATTTATAAATAACTTTAACTATATATTCACACTTTGACGGTTCTCCTTCTTTATTACAACATAATTGATAAGCTCTTCCATAATGTCCTTCTCCTAAAAGTTTTGACTCGTCATATTCAAGAGAATCGCATGTAGGATTTCCGCCTATATCAGCAAGAATATAAGTCTCTTTTGATGATTCGCAAGATTTTAAAATATCTACTGTGCTCATTTTTACCGTATGTTAGAGAAAATATTTTTAGTTCCAATAATATATCTTTATATTAATCCCATGTTGATTTAAATATCTCAAGGCAATTGACAGGTCTCCTTGTTGGAGTCCTTGGAGTGCTATCTCGTCATATTCTTCTGGGGTAAACTCCCGATCGGGACCTTGTCCCTCTGAGAGAACTTTTGGTTCCCGATCGGCGCTTCGCTCATCAACCCAATAACAAGCCAATCCTACACTACTAACAACAAAACTCCATGCCGATCCTAACGCACGTGCTACGTTTAACACTGAGTTAATATCTGTACCTGTAGGTAGTTCATTAGTTTCTACTTCCATAATATCAAGAGCGCACATAGGATGATTATGACCTATACAATACATTCTTGACATTGTAATAGGTAAAACTCGTCCTACTCCATGTGGTTCACAAGTGTCCTGGACATTGTGTTGTTCCAAGTTCCAGAATTCATCTGGTACGTGGACTTTTATTCTAGGGATGTTGTCGGTGATTTCAAATTCTATATCAAATTCATGTCCCATAGGAACATTTGCACCTTGTACATGTCCCCAGTGTTTAGGAGTGATAAACATTTTGTACCAATCATGGCGTTTTGTGTTAAAATAGTTAAACATTATATCAAAAAACTCACTTGGTTCCATTTTATTATCTTTGTTTAGAAAAAATAGTTTTAATACGATGATTTATTACTGGCTCAAATATATTTTTTTGATCTGTTACAGTCATCGGGTCTTCATGGTCGTGTTTTAAAGATTGTATAAGATTAACTGTAACGGCAGATTTAATAGAATTAACACTCTGCGAATCAAGATACTTATGAAATCCGTTTGTTATGCTTTGTGATACATTAGATACTAATCCATTAAATGAATGTAAACTTGAACTACTTGTAGAGTGTTTAGAGTTTGTTTCTGGAAGACCATATTTCTTCTTAAGTGCAAAAAAGTCAAAATTTACATTAGTTGTAGTTAAACATCTATTATTCGTAGAATGACTACTTGATAACATGTACCATCCAGTGATATCTGTTAAAAATTTAACTAAGTTTTCACAGTGAAAATCTCCAAAGTATCCAATACTTAAAAATGGATTTACGTCGTTTTTTGGTGTTTTTAAACTTCTTGCAACATAATAAATATCTAAAAATGCTGTAGTTAATGTTTTAAGATAATCATCCCATACAGTATGCTGACGTTTTGATCCTACAGAATTTATTTTTTTACTGTCGCTATGTTTACCAAGAAGTAATGTTTTAATATAACTATACATATTAGATCCTAGCATTTTTTTATTCATATATATGCTAATTTCTTTTGCATTTAATACAACTGCAGTATAATACTGATATATCCATTTTTTCCACATCTCAATGTTATTATATCCTTGCGGTAATTTGTTAATTTGTTTAAAAACTAAACTTCTATGTAGTAATTTAGAGTCTAAAAAACGTTTAATAAATTTATCAGGAGTGTTAAACATCTCACAAGCAATTTCTAAAAATTCTCTCTTGTGTTCTTCGTCTATAAAATCTTCAAGAATGTTGTCAACGTTTATTTCTAATACTCCACCTTGAATCCAGTCATTGATAGAATCAGTCAACAAGTAACACATTTCGTGTAGTTTAGCTTCAAGATCATAATTTGATTTATATGTTATAATTCTAACATCAGAATAATGCCATCTCATTTTATCAAATTTACATTGTTTAGCAAAGTCTGAATATCTACGATAATCTTTAATAAAACATGGCAAATTGTCTATTAATACTTTTCCAAGAGAACCTACTTTGCCTGACTTGTACACATCTTGAAAGTCTCTACGAGTTTGATTAACGAGTGCATATTTATCATGATGATTTTCAAATTCTTGAACCTCCTCTTTTCTAATAAAATGTTCAATGTAAAAATCAATAGGATTTGTTTTAGTGCTTAAACTATTAAGAATTTCAAACATTTCATGTGAATACAACTCAAGGCAACATTTACCTTTGCAATTACTACCATTACAAGTCTCGCAATCGCACTTCTTACATACACCAGAAAAACTATGATGTTCATCTCCAAAAAGCATCATAACAGGTGCACGACCTGATGAATATTCTTTTCTAAACTTATCAGTAGGTTCTAAAATATAAATACTAATAGGACCACTTATAGAATTAACAATATGATCTCCTAATTTAAACATATTTTATTATACTAGTTAGATTTTATTAAAACATGTTTAATTTATTTTTTGAGAAATTTCTGATAAAGCAGATTCTTTATCACGAAAACATACTGGACGATATTTAACAAACTTTTGAATATCTTTCCATACACTCTTTGAAATTCCACATTCTGTTCTACCCAATGTATTTTCTTCACAAGTTTGCATACTAATTATAACAGTACCTGTAATCTCATGATTAAATTCTTCATAAGCACTTCGCAATTTGTTAAATAATTTAGAGCCTAATTCGTTAACCTGGGATGAATCTGGCGCACAGCGCCCTCCGGAGGGATCTTCGACCCCGACTGCTTCCTGATCGTCACTGCCTGTAAAATAAATCCAAAAATTATATTTTGGATGCATAGCTGATAAACTTACACGTTCATTGTTTTCAGGAAAACAATTTGCAATCCATTTTTTAAGACGACCTCTTGTCAATTTTGGAGGTTGATTAGGTTCTAAAATTACAAATAATTCTTCTTTTGCAATTTTGTTTTTGTATGCTATACGCCTTAAATCTAGATATCTCTTAATACTTTTTTCATCAGCAATAAAATTATCTTGGTCTGGAGTATCCACGCTGTCGCTATTGTCCATTTTATTACTAAACTACAGTTTTTTAAATCATACAAGAATAATTAAAAAGATAAATTTTATCCTAAATAAAATTTAAAGAAAATGCCTTCGAGAAAGAAATCTAAAACAAAGTCTCACATAAAGTCTCAAGTAAAGTCTCGTGTAAAGTCTCACGTAAAGTCTCGCGTAAAGTCTCGCGTGGAGTCTCACGTAAAGTCTCACGTAAAGTCTCAAGTAAAGTCTCACGCAAAGTCTCACGCAAAGTCTCGCACAAAGTCTCGTGTGGACTCACGTAGAAAGTTTTTTGGTATATTAAAAAATGTAATTAATACAAAAAATAAATTTGTTAAATCTCAAGTTGTTAATCTTATACAAATGTTAGAATCTAGTTTTGGATTATCAAGTTTTAGAGTATTATCTTTATTAGCAAATGCTATGCCGGAAAATTTATATGCCATATTTATAAACTCATTAATGTCGTTTTTATTATACAATGTAGAAACAGTTTCAGGAGTTACTGAAAGTGTACAGAGTATATTATTTGATTTAATAACATTTTATAAATTTCAATATAAATCAAATATAAAAACAGCGCTAAAAAGAATTTCAGGAATTTTTACAGTTATGTATATGATAATAGGATTTTTTATGAAACATAATATTAAACCAAATCTTCTTCAAAATGTATTAGAGTATATTTTCTCAATTGTATTATCAATTGTAAAAAGAGTAGTTTTTGCAGGAGTAGAAATTCCTAATAGTTTTTTACGAAACATTTTATTAGCTCCATTTGAAGATATGTTATTTACTAAAAGTTTAGACATAATTCAAAAAGTATTTAATCTTAAAAAAGATCAAGACCAGATTAAGGATCCTGATACTGTTGAAAAGATATCAACATATTTAAATAGTATTAAATTATCAGTTGAAAATACAGTAGATAAATATCTTCCATTAGGTGTTAAAACCGCCGGAAAAATGTTAATTAGTACTATTGTTTGAGTGTAAAATGCTATAAATAAACTCTTTGCATTTCTGAACAGTATCATAAAATATATCTTTAAAATTAGGAAATTCTATAGAATATTCTTGAAGTGTTTCTTGTACCGTTTCTGTAGGATCTAAACATATATAATGTAACATATAAGAATCCATAGCGTACCATTTTATATTAATCCAATCTATTATCATATCTATACTAGTTCTCTGTAATTCATGTTGAATTGTTTGCAAAATAAGTAATAAATCTTCTTTTATTTGAATAATGCAACATCTCGATGCGTTGTCTCTTAAATTTCTATATATAATTTTTGCAACTCGCTTACTAAGTGTATTTACAATAAATTCAGAATTTCTTTGATTTAACCAATGGTAAATAGTAAATCCTATAACACTTGATTTTGGTAACTTTTCAAATCTAGTAGGAACTTTAATTTGAACATGGCATATATCACTGAAAATTCCTTCAGGATCTGTTTTGCTAGTACGTTGTAGTTTTTCATCAAATAATATTAAACATGGCTCAATCATATCTCTTATCTTCTGTGGTGTATATTTATAGTATGAAATTAGAGTATTATTTATAAATCTATCTTTAAAGTCTTTATCAGTATCTAAGAGTTCTTTAATTTTAAATGTTGATGGAAATGTCATCATAGGATGTGTAACATGCTTACCATATATATACTGTATTTGTTCTGGAGTAGCACATGCAGCTAATCCATCAGCTGGTTTACCACAAATAATTTTATATGTTAAATATAAACTTAACTTTTCTGGTGTCTCGTTATATTTATTTCTAAGTTCTACTCCATGAACTTTTTGAGTCTCAACTATAAGTTCTCCTCTAATATATTTTACACGATTTTCCCATATACTAGGATCTATAACACTTATTCTATTACGATTTTGTTCCCATTTTAAGTAGGATGTTTTAAGTTTTGATATTCCTGTATTATACATTAATGTATCAAGTTTATTACAAGGTGTTATTAATTGTAAAAAATCGGTATCTCCGCTAAGTATAATAACACGATTTTGACAACTTTTTTGAAGAATATATTCTGTAAACATAAAAATTTGTTCATCAGCTTCCGCATCTAACCTTTGATTTAATATACAATAGTTGTCACCTAAATAAAACATTAACAGGGTAATTATATCAAAAAAATCATGAATAAATGCAAGATTACGTTTATTTTTACGTTCAAAAAGATAAATATGATCCTCGGTAGCATCCTTCCGATGTTGATCATTTTGTATATCTTTAAATAATTCGTTAAGTTGTTCTTCACTTGGATTAGTTTCCAGTTCAGGAGATGCAAAAGCACTTTTACCTTCTTTAAAGACTTTATTATATTCACGTTTCCAACATTTTGAATGATTTCCATCTCTAAACATAACAACATTTTTAATAGGAATATTATGAACACTAGTATAGTGTTCGATATAACTCATAAACAGTTCAACAGTTCTTGATATAACGATAGAATCAGAATACAAATTGTAAGAATGGTCTCGTTTTTCAAAATTAGCCTTAATATGTGGAAATTCGTAACATATTTGCGTTTTTACAGTATTATACAAATATGATACATCTATCAATAAATATACAGACATTAGATTCACTACTTTAGCACATTTTAGTGTTTATACTCATAAAAAATAAACTTAAAAAAATATTTATCAAGTTTAAATACATGCAGAGTTCGAGTTTGGAAGCTCAAATATCTAAAGATATTCCACGTACAAAATTTTATGGTAAAAAATCTTCAAGAAATGCTAAAATCCTTAATTTTGTACTTAACACCTATGCCTTAAATACAGGACTGTATACACAAGGTATGAACTATACCTGCGCATTAATTATTATGTGTTATCCAAGACTACATGCTGGACAGATACTTAAAAAATTTAATACATTAATGAATATTGAAATTGGATCTGGATTGATTGTAAAAGATATATACATTGATGATTTTCCAGGATTAAAATATATATTTTCTGAAATTATGTCAAGATTACACGTAGATCTTGTTAATGTACTACAGAATTCAGGAGTACACCTTGAACATTTTGCAGTAGGATGGGTAATAACACTTCTTAGCTGTCAGTTTAACCCAAGATTATGTAAACAAATGCTCAAGAATTTATTTAAATTTAGAAATTTTGGAATTTATATAGAATATATAGTCGAAGTTATAATAGATTGCATAAAGCAAACTGACTTTCTAGAGTGGGAACTCCTAGGTGAAACATTTTATCCCCTGTTATTGAAATTTAAAGAAAAATCTTGATCCTGTAACAAATCATATGATTACCCCAACGCAAGAACAAGAACTCATAATTTTAAGCATAAAAACTAACAATATTTGTGTCAATGCAGTAGCCGGAGCAGGTAAAACAACATGTATATTAATGATTGCTCAAAGATATCCTAATTACAAAATACTATGTATAACTTATAATAAAAAACTTAAAATTGAGACAAGAGAACGCGCAACAAGTATGGGTATAACTAACATCGAAGTTCATTCTTATCACTCATGTTGTAGAAAATACTACGATCAAACTACAAGTACAGACTACGAAATGATTAAAGTTGTAAATTCTGAACTGTTGCCACTACACACTTTAAATTTTAATATCATTGTTTTAGATGAATGTCAGGATATGACTGGTTTGTATTATAAATTTTCAAAAAAACTTATTTCTCATAATATGATAGAAACTCCGCTAGAATTTGATTCGGAATTTAAACTACTTATGTTAGGAGACTTTAGACAGGCCATTTATAACTATAAAGGAAGTGATCCTAGATATTTAACTCTTGCGTCAAAGCTATTTGAAAAAGAATTTCTTGAATTAAAACTAACTCAAACTAATAGATGTCACTCTAGAATAACAGATTTTGTAAATAACGCAATGTTAGATTCACAAGTTCTTATACCAGCTAACACATGTCCTACAGATTATCAAAAAGTATTTTATTATACAATTAATGTATATAATTCTCACGTATATCCTTTACATTTCATTAAAAAATATATCTCAAGATATAGTATAAATGATATAGCAGTTCTAGGATATTCTTTAAAAGATGAACGTAGTCCTATTAAAACTCTTGCAACTTCTTTGAGTAATTCAGGTTATCCTGTATTTATATCTCTCGGAGGAGAACGAGATGAAATGGATGAAGAAATGTGTAAAAATAAAGTACTCTTTTTAACTTTTCATCAAAGTAAAGGTATTACTCGTAAGGTTATTTTCTTATATGATTTTTATAATATAAGTTATGATTTTAGATATAAAGGAACAATTGGATGTCCAAATTTATTATATGTTGCTGCAACACGCGCTAGTGAAGTAGTTGTAATTTTTCAACATTTTACATCTAGTATTCTTCCTTTTATAAATCCAGACAAACTAAAACAATATACACAATACTATGAATACATAAAACCTAAAGAATCTGGGATTCAAAAAAAACAAATTGAATTAGAATATGATGTTACAAGTTTAATTTCACATATTGACTCTGTAATTATAGATGATTTGGTTAACATCCTTACGATTTCAAAAATAGTAAAACCTAGCGCAAAAATAAATATAACTTCTAGAATACGCTCTGAAAAAACAGTTGACGACGTTAGCGATATTAACGGAATCCTTATCCCAACATATTATGAGTATAAAATAAAACAAATACAACAAATAGATAACGAACTTGGTCCTGAACCTATAAGTATAATAAGACAACTTGAACAGAATATAGCATCTGAAAATATTCCCGATTCTTCAGAAGATTATGTTAAACTAGTTATTCCTGTAAACATAAGACCAAAACTTCTTGAAATAATTCATGAATATTATTCTACGGGAGATATTTCAGTTCAAGATCTTATACAATTATGTATTGTATGGAGTGCAAGTGTCAATAAATGTAGTTATAAAATCAATCAAATCAAAACATACGATTGGATTGATTCTGATGTATTGAATACACTGTATCGTAGAATGAAATTTAGAATTAAAGATCCTGTTGATTTTGAATACGGTTTTTGTCAGCTTATATCCAATACCAAAATAACAGGTATTGCTGATATTATAGATTCAAAAAATCGCATATGGGAGATTAAATGTACAAAATCTGAAGATCCTATACACTTTATTCAATTAGCAGTTTATATGTATATGAATTTACAGTTAACTGACCGCAGCACACCAGAGTGTACAGGATATTTATATTATGTTTTAACAGATACAGTTTACTCTGTTACTTGTACCAAAGATCAGTTGCTAAAACTTGTAGAAAAATTAATACAATTAAAAACAAAGGGAGTTCCAAGTTTATCAGATGAAGAATTTTTACAAAGTGCAATTGGATCTGAAATGTGGTGTACAGACCGCGACAGCGTCGAGCTGGAGTGTACAGACCGCGACAGCGTCGAGCTGGAGTGTAAAAAAGTTTAAAAATAGTATTTTATAGTATATAAAAGATATAAAATGGCAAGTGTATTTGTAAATATTTTAAAAGAAGAATTAGAATCTCTTAATAAGTCTCAACAAGATAAAGTTATTAAATATTTAAATAAAATTAGTGACATCTGCAAAAATATATACAGAAAATTTAGCGGATTGTTAATTGACTTATCCGTTGAAGGTGAAAATTCCTCAACAGGTGTTGAAGAATATACTAGTATCATACAAAAGTTTGCAAAAGAACATATTTCATCTTTAATAGATTTTTCTGAACATTTTAGAGAAATATCAGGAGCTACTAATAAAGTAGTATTACAATTTTGTGTTCATTACTTATGGGAATTTTATCACGTACAAAATACTGTTAATGTGTTTCCTTTAACAATTGAAGATATTATAGAAGAGTGGAATATTCAAGCAAGTCAACGTCTTCCTGTATTTACATCTAATATGATTTTAGGAATATCAAGCATGATAGATTCATGTAAAAACTCAGATCCTCTTGTATTAATAATAGAAAAGGAATGGAATTCTTATATTATTTTATAAAAGTTTATCTGTCATTATATTTAATATAATGCCAAGTCGTGCTAAAAAACAATCACGTCGTACAGACCGCAACAAACCAAAGTCTCATAAAAAAAGATCATTACGAAAAACTAAGAAAACATCAAAACGCAAGCATGTTTCTATTACAGGCCGCGACAGGTCGCGTCGGGCGAAGCCCTCTGAGGCGCGTAGCGCCGATCTGGAGCGTAATAAAAAATTATATAATCTTTTAAGGAAAAAAATTAAAAATGTCATAAATTCATAAATAAAAAAATTATATTAATAATAAAGTAAAATGCCAAGTAGAAAAACTTCTCGCGTTAGCAAATCTCAACGTAAATCTCAACGCAAATCCCAACGCAAATCCCAACGCAAATCCCAACGCAAATCCCAACGCAAATCCCAACGCAAATCCCAAAAAAGGGCTATACTTAATAAACAATTAAATATAGCTGCTTCTAGGAAAAAACGTTCTGTAGTTTGTGTTGGTGGTGTATGTCGTATAACAGCTTAAAAGTATATTTTTAAAATATAGCCATGAAACGTAGATTAGAAACAGAAGAAGAAGACAAAAAGCCAAATCTTAAAGTTGTTGTTATACAACCACAGCAATTTTTAGGAATGGCTGATGAATGTATTTCAGAAGTTTCTTTTAAACCTGAAACATTATCAGATAAATTTAAACGTATTGTAAGAATTAACTCTAATACTAGTGTTCCAAAAATAGTTCCTAGTTATATAAATTAATTTTACATTTTTTTCCTATTGTTACTATTAAAATGAAAACATATATAATTATATTTATAATAATCATTGCATGTGTATGGTTTTTAACACGTAAATCATCATCTCAAAAGTATGTCGATTTTACAATTCCAGAAGGTCGTTACAATTCCGGAATGCCTGTATATCAATTATCACAAGAAGATATTAAATCAATGAAACATAATGCTAATTTAGCATGGGCTCCAGCTACAATGTTTAAACCTCCTACTTTTAAACAATGTTATGATTACGCGTTATCTTTAGGAGGTGGTAAATGGTCTGATATTGGGTATACAAAACTTGCTGAGTGTATGCAAGGAAATTCCATGAGACCTTGGATTAAAAATATGCCTACAGAAGAATTCCATATTTAAGCTTTACACGCAGTTGTATATTTTAGTATACAGTTCATAACTATATTTTGTTAATACAGTTATACCTAGATTATTTATTATTTCTGAGATTTCTTTTGAACTTCTTCCATTTAAATCTAATTCATAAATAGGACTTGGAATATTATCAATTCTAGATAAAATCTCAAGATAGTCACGATTTCCTCCAAATTTTTTATTAAGTGCAACAAATGTTATAATTTCAGATAAATCGTGATTATCTTTAATTTGTTCAGGGTTAATTATTGCACTGATAATATCTCTAGTAGCACCATTAGGAATTTTTTCAATGTCTGTTTTAAAAAATCTAGTCATCATATACCATGGAAAATACTTTTCAGGTGTTTCTTTAATAATCCCTAATTCTTGACTCAATTTATCAATACGATATTCTTGAATCCTATCGTAAACACCAGAATTATCTTTCAAATTCCAGGAATCTAGTTCGTTGTCTTGAATAAGAATATTTATAGTTTCTTGTGATATCTCTGCATTTTTCTCTAATATATCAGTTAATCTTGGAATAGAATCTATTATATCTATTATCTTACTTTTAACCGGAATTGTTAACTTATTAATCTCAGGAGTAGTAATCACAGAATTATGTCTAGCCGCATCCATCTTAGCAACTAACATTATAATTTCATTTTGGTTTAAAAGTTGTCTTTCAGATTTAACAATAAAGTTATAAACTAGTGTTAAAAATACAGTCATTTGTTCACTTGGCTCAGTATTTAATTTTATAGAATATTCTGAGAATATGTTCTTTATATATTTATACCAAATATCTCTTCTTCTAATTTCTATAGAAATCTGAGATTTTGCATCTTGAAGAGTGTTAATAAACTCTATATAGTTTTTACAAAGTATATAATTTTTAACTTGTTGATTTTTATCAAGTTGTATAGCCAATTCTGAAATATCAATAGTGTATGGTAAAATCTTTTGAACCTTATGTAAATGTTCATGCATTATATTATAATATTCATTAACAGAATGACTTCGAGTATACCATAAACTTATAAGACTTTGAGGTACATTTTTAGCATCTCCTGCACCTGACAACCACTCAATTTCAGAAGAATCTAACTGTATACCACAATCTATAAGTTTATTACACAACTTACGATCTGGAGAATAGAATTCATGTAGTTCTATATTAGATTTAATCCACATCTCTATAATTGTGTTTAACACAGACTCTACTAAATTTTGAAACTTATTAAATACTGTATATGAGTATATATTATTTTTTTCAATATCTAATATATGTTGTTGTGTGTTAACATAGTCGGTATCTATAAGTCTACTTGTATATCGCGTTTCAGTATCATTGATCTGAGGTACTTCTTGTATTATTTGAGGATCAAATACTGAATCAGGTAGACCAATAAGTTGATCGCGATGTTTAGCTATCGCTACTTTTATTATATCTTTATTTTTGCCTAAGTTAGTATTCCATTTAGGAAAGTTAAGAATAAATTCTTTGTGAACTGACTGAAGTTTTTTAGAGTTAAGTGTGTTATGCAGTACTATTTCTATTTTTTGTTCAATAGTTTTTGAATAACTTTTCTTAAGTTTTTTAATACGCATCTTCAACATTTTTATATATTTATTTATATTTTAAGAGAATATTTATTAAATATAAAATGTCTTTATATGACGATTTAGGAATAACTAGTTCAGCAACTACTGATGAAATCAAAGCTGCCTTTAAAAAACTTGCTCTAAAACATCATCCAGACAGAGGAGGAAACGAAGAAGATTTTAAAAGAATTCAAAAAGCATATGAAACTCTTAGCGATGAACAAAAACGTAGAATTTACGATCATGGTGGAGAACCAGAACAAAATTTTGGATTTGGTGGAAACTTTTCTAACATGTTCGAACAAATGTTTGGTTTTAGACAAAATTTTTCTCAACATTCAAATATAGCCCCAGAAACAGCTCCAGTAATTACAATTAACCTAGATTTATCTCTTGAAGATATGTACTTCTTAAAAACAAGAGAACTCGAGTTTACATGTAGAGAAAGATGCGCATGTGTACAAAAATGTCCAGTATGTAACGGCAGGGGAGTTAAAGTTCAAATGATGAGAATGGGTCCCGTAATTCAACAATTACAATCACAATGTTCTAGATGTAGCGGTTTAGGTGCGTCTGGTTCTTGTAACAATTGTCAAGCTAAAGGTTGGAAAAATGTTAAAAGAATTGTAAAACTTAATATAACAAGAAATGTGAGTCATAATGGCACAATGACTATTAAAGGTATAGGTCATCATGATTTACATTCTCAAAATCATATAGGAGACATATCTATTGTTTTCAAAATTAAAAAACATAGTATTTTTACAAAAGAAGAAAACAATCTTAAAATGGAAACAAGTATCACATGGGAAGACTCAGTATGTGGTACAAGCATAGAAATAGAACATTTTGGCGGTAATTTTACAATTGATACTAAAGAATTTGGAGTAATACAACCTGATTCTGAACACAGAGTTCCAGGTAAAGGATTTGACTCTGGAGACCTTATTATTAAATTTAAAGTCCATAAGTATCCAAAATTATCAAATGAACAACTTGAAAAAATAAAAGAAATATTATCTAATAAATAAATATGACCGCGAGTGTATCACAACTCGTACAAATCATTATAGGATTTGTCGTTCTTAGTATTACTATTAGAATTTTAAAGCATGAGGTTAAACAACCAAGACCTAGTACTGAATGTAAAAACTATAATCCATTTCATGGATGGCCTAGTGGACACACTGCATTAGCTGCATATTTTGCAACTGTTGTAAGTATATTTGCATTTTCAGTATGCACGAACCCCGTTCGTGAGCATAAACAGTTGAATTGTAAAATTTTAGCCACGTTAATATTTATACTAAGTATTATACTCGTAGTTTCTGTTGCAAAAACTAGAATAATTCAAAAATGTCATACAAAAAATCAAACAAAATATGGTGCTATGTTTGGAATATTAATTGGTGTTCTTGCAATGAATACTTCAATAAGCTCATAGATATTCTTCAAAAAAATTACTTAAGTAATTTTTTCATTTGTTATATTAATAATGGAAATCCCAATACACTCCAGATCGGCCCTTTGGGCCTCAGAGGGCTCCGCCCGACGCGACCTATGGTCGCTCCTGTCGCGATCTGTAATATTCTTAATAATTATACTATTTATACTTTTATGTATAGCTCATTACAAACTTAGTAAACAAAAAAAGAGTAAAATAAGACATGTTCTTATTAGATCTTTTGGAGATGATATGATTGTAAATACTCCTGTAAAATCTATTCTTAAACACGAACTTTATATGTAGATTTTGGAGTTATGAATGAAAATCTAAAATTGTTTTATAAGTCACACCTGTTAACACTTTTATAAAATCCCAATTTAAGCTATCAGGAGTGTCTAATTCTGTATGATGACTTGCATAAAATGGTAATGGTATAAGTTCTACAACAGTATATCCTCTCTTTTTAAAAGGATAACTATCATCCTGGACTCGAGTATTAATTACTTGGGAAGAAAATACAGGTTCATCAAAATATAATAATTTATTATTTCTTTGAAGTCTTTGATAATATTTAGCAGCGAGGTCACTTTCAGTTGCATACTCATTATTTTTAATTTTTTGTTTTCCTATGTTTCCATTCCATAGACTAAATAAATAGACAGCAGAGTAATCATCAGGAGAATGAGTATAAGCCCAATATAAACTTCCTGACAAGTTATTTAAGTTTTTTTGCGAATCCCATGGACCACCAATAGCTTCCTCGCCATCAAAGAATACAATATCAAAGTCAACTGTATTTGGTAAAACTCTTGCAAATTCGCAAATTACAGCAATACAAACAGCTGAATCCATTGCACAAGCTCCAGATTTATGACCATCATAATGGGCACATAAGAGTATTTTTTTGTTAACGGAGAATGTCTTTTGATTAGGTCTTCTTGCAAATATATTTGTAAAATTAATTCTTTCGGAACCTATTGTTCTTGAAAAGTTATTAAGACTTACATTCAATCCTACGGAACCAAGTTTTCTAATAATCATCTGTTTGACGGTTTCATGTCCTTGAGAACCTACTTGTCTTGGAATACTTATCTTATATGTAAAATTTAAAATATCATCAAAGTTTACGCTCATATTTACATTAGTGTAAATATTTTTTTGATTTTTTTCTAGATGTTATTACAAAATGGCTTGCGTTGGATGGTGTAAAAACACATGTATTATCGCTTATATTATAACTTCATTAGCAGTATTCTGGTTTCTTGCGAAAGACCAAAAGAAAGCAACTTGGTTTACAAAACTCGTATTCATAATTGCCAGCTTAGTTACACTATCTTGTGCTTTAAGATGGGCTAGCAACCTGGAATAATCAGTCACACAAAAGTACGCTAGTCGCTTCCAATTTCGTTGTCACTTTGTTCTCTTGAACTAGGATCTGTTTCTTCATCTGTTAAATAGGGTAATCCTGAACTTCTAATACGTATTTTTCTTATAATTTGTCCTTGAGCGTCAAGATGCAATTCAAAAATACGTCCATTAATAAGTGTTTGTTTTCTTGAAGCAACAGGATTAAGTTTTCCGTCAGTTTTACATTCAGATTCTAAACTCGAAGTATTTATCGTGGACTCTAATTCTTCAATTTGAGGTTTTTGATCTTCATGCATACTCTGTTCAAATTGTGCCTTAGATTTAGAAAATCTAACTATACTTTTTGACATTTTATTGCTAACTTTTTTCTTTGAAAATTCAGAGTTTGATTTAAGAGCCTTAACATACTCTTTATAATTCTCAAAATGATTATCATTAATTTCACGTTCAGTTTCAGTCATTTCTGTATCATTTAAAGCTTCATAGTATTTTTTAACTTCATCTTTAAATCTATCATAATTGTGCTCTGTGCTTGATATAATCTTATCTGTTATCATTTGTCCTCTAGCATCACGTTTTAGTTTTCCGTTATAGTTATACATTAAAGAGTTTCTTGTTGCATCAGTGCATATAATTTTATCTTTGAGTGCTGGTTGAAATTTACGAATAATACCAGGAGCACCGTCTTTGAGATCTAACATACCTACTTTTTTTCCAGTTTCTTCAATAAGTTCATCAGTTATAGGTTCAAGATTTTGAATAAAAAGATTATTATTAACAATACTCGAATTATTGTTATAGTTAGTAGTTATATGAGTTGGCTTATTTTGATTTTCCTTACATATCTTAAGCTGACCTCTCAAGTATTCTATCTTTTTATCTTTTGATATATTATCTTCTTTAAGAGACTCTATCATCTGTTTTGTTCCTGAACGAAAGTTCTCGTGATCTATACCTAACTTTGAGAGCTTTTGCTCATAACTTAGGGTTAATTCCTGAATTTTTTGTTCATAAAATGAGGTTAAACTCTCATTATTATTCTTAAGAGTTTCATTCTCTTTTAAAATATTAGAAAGATGTTGTTTAGCCTGATACTCAGCCTGTTTAGGACATACTTTCATATGTTTATCAAGTACTATTTTCCTTGTAAAATTAGTATTACAGTAAATACAGTTAAAAGTAACATTTTCATCTCTTAAACATATAGCAGTCTGATGATGTTTAAGGTTACCTTTAGTTGAAAAAGCCTTGTTACATACATTGCAAATGAAATTTTTACTCATTTTTATATATTAAGTATAGCTTTAAACTTTATATTAACCAATTTGGTGAATAAAATCGATTTTATTCACCGAAAAAATTAATCGTTAACCATGAAAGTTAATAAGCGATTTTTAAAAGTCGAAATCGACCTTACATTAAAGTTTAAAACCTCGTTAATATTTCCAATCTTAGCCTTTGGGTTAAAGGCTCTGATTTTCATGCATTTTTAACTAAAAAACACCCTAAAAAATGTCTAAATTTTAGCCTTTAGTATAAAGTTAAGAAAATATATTAATTTTTATCCTTTTTATAAACCTATTAATTTTAGGGGGTATTACACACAAATTTAAAATGTGTGTAGTTACTATAATTTCTAAAAATGGATATTTTAGAATGCTAATTATTCTTTAGATATAAGTCTATTTTGACTAGAAAATTCACCCTCGAAAACTCGTTAAGAATTATCAAAGAAAATAGATCTTTCGATATACTCTGAAATAGACTTTTAACCTATTAAAACATGTGTTTACAAAACCGTCTTAGTCAAGCTTTTGGTAAGTTTATATTTTTATTTAATAAAAATATTCTGTAGGGTTTATAAATACATTCCAAAAGGTGGTAAGTTAGACTCAGGAGTAGCTTTAATAAGATCACTTACTATCTCTGGAGTGATATCTACTTTTTCTTCAGAGTTCCAATTGATCTTTTTCAAGGTTTTATATAATTGATGAGCTCCTAAATATTTTGAAGTATTACATTTTAACATTATACTTTCAATACACTTTTTAATACCACGAACACCTTTCTCATCTTTACAATAGTGATTAATAATATATAAAATTGCATCTCTTGTAAAGTTTAACTTATTTGCCATAAGTCCTACTACAGGTTCAAGTTCACGTACAAGATATTTTTGTCCAATAACAACTTTAGCATCTCTTGAAGGATCTGGAACATGTATGTTAAATATACGATCTTTCAATATAGGATTAATTAATCCTGGATCGTTATAAGCAAAGATAAATATAACTTTACTAAGATCAATATCTATACCACTAAAGTATTTATCTTGAAAGTTTGCATTTTGCATTGGATCTGTCAAATGTATTAATAAGTTTTGAACTTCGATACCACTTTGTGTGTTACTAATTTTATCAAGTTCATCCATAAAAATGATAGGATTCATAACTTTTGCATCTATTAAAGCATTTACGATAGCTCCATATCTTGATCCTGAATATGTATAATCAAAACCAACAAAGTGAGAAGAATCAGTAATACCACCCATGCTAATACATCTCATGGGACGTTTTAAAGAATCAGCTAAGCCTCTACGAATAATACTTGTTTTACCAACTCCAGGAGAACCACTTAAACCTATAATTCTAGGACTACATTGACCACTTGTAGAAACAAATTGCGCGATGTAGTTAATAATTTCTTCCTTTACTGTGTCAAGACCATAAACAGCTTCATCTAAATGAGTTTTAACTTCAGAAAAATATTTTTCTATGTCATCTTGGCAACTAGAATCAACACTAAAAGGAATTTTTGCATGTTCCCCAAAAGGAATTCTAAGAAGAGCTTCAAACCATTCAATTTGTTTATTCTTCTCACTATCTAAGTTTTGAAGTCTACCGAGTATTTCTTCCATATATTTTTCTGGAATTTTACTCTTACGAATACGTTCTTCAATTTGCTGTTTCTTAGATTTAGGTCTTCCAGGTTGACGATTATCTTCTGAACAGTTTTCTCCAGGTGGACCAAATATTCCAGGAGGAGGAATTAAAAAAATACCTTGAAATTGATGTTCGTCATCTTGACGTTGCTTTTTATAAATTCTTCTATTTTTTTTAGGATCTTTCTGGGTTTTGTTGTCTTTAGGATCTTTTTGGGACTTATTATCCTTAGGATCTTTTTTATCTTCAGGTTTTCCTGATTTGTCGTCTTCATCATCAGAGTCGATGATGATTCTTTTTTTTCTTTGCGGAGGGACTGGTTGATCGTTAGGGTTTCTTTTGCGATTTGACATTTTTTTCTTTTACTTTAATTAAAATGAATAAAATTAACTATTTGATTTTATTTTTGATTCTTTTAACCTGTATTTTGTTTATTTATAAGTATTCTTTAAAACAACATTTAATGGCAGGTAATGTAAACTTAAATGTATGGTCTTTTTATAAGAAATTATTAAAATAAACGCTTCTAGAGTGTATATTTTTTTCTTTTTTTATTTTATATAAATATAAAATATGTCTGACACAGAAATTTACTCTAGTGAAGAATTCTACTTAGAAGCGTATGATGAAACAGAAAATTTTGACCTTGGAACAGAACCTGAAGAATATTTTCAAGAAGAATATTTAGAAGACTTTGATGATCAAGAGTTTGATGTCGAAGATTACGATACAGAAGATTATGACATCGAAGAATATTTAGCTGAGCAATATACAGATGAATCAGCTAAAGCATCTGGGTTAACTTTAGAACAAGTTGAAAACTTTTTTACAGAAGATTTTATCTCTGAAGATTTTGAACTTGAAGATTTTGAATTAGAAGAATTTGAAAATGAATCTGAAAAGGAAGGTTTTGATTTAGAAAACTTTTCTTCTACAACCAATGATGTAGACGGTATGACAGAAGAAGAATTTCACGAATATTCAGAAAACTTCTCTGAAGCTTTTAATGAAGCTTTAAATTCCACATTAGCTACAGCTAGTTTATATGATGAAGGTTTTGATGAGACTTTTATGGAAAACTTTGAAGTTAAACTTAACGAACCTGCTTTAGCAAAACCTTTAGCTAAAATGTCTACTGAAATTAAAAAAGCTGGTAAATCAGTAGGTGTTGAAATTAAAGGTACAAATGCAATTGCATATAATACAGCAAAAACACAAGCTAATAATATTTTAAATGCTGCAAAAGCCGTTAGTACTGGTGTTGTCAAACCTTCGGTAGTTTATCCTGAAGGTAAAAAAGTTGCTGAAAATACAGTTAATACAGCAAATAAAATGATACAAGCTATTAAATCTGGTAATACTCAAGAGATATTAAAAGCTACTGTTACTATAGCTCAAGCAACTAAAACTCCTGAAAAACCAGTAACACAAAAACCAGTAAGCCCTCCAACTAAGAAAGAACAACAACATAAGGAAATTCTTGTTTCAAAAGGTATTGTTCCAGCAGGGGCAACTAAAGCCCAAGTTAAAAAGATTCAAGTTGACTTAGTTAAAAAAGGTGTAGCACCAATTGGAATGAAACCTCAAGAAATTAAAAAGGTTCAACAAATTGTAAAACAAGAACAAGTAAAAACAGCTACTGTTGCAAAAGGTGCTGTACCTTTAGGTATATCTCGTCCAGAACTTAAAAAGATTCAAACAGAATTAATTGTTAAAGGTGTAATTCCAAAAGGCATGCCAGCAAAACAAGTTCAAGCTATTAGAGTTGAACAAGTTATTAAAGGTGTAATTCCAAAAAATGTTCCAGCTAAAGAAATGAATAAGATCGTCGAACAAGCAAAACAAACACAAGATATTAAACGCGCTGTTGCTTTAGGTCAACTTAACGTTGATTCAAAAGGTAAAATAGTTGTAGCTACCGCTGCACCTATTGCCGTATTTGATCCTAAAACTAAAAAACCTATTGATATAAAACCTGTAGCTCCAGCTGTTTCTAAAATTGCTATTACTAAATCTGATAAAGCTGTTATAGTATCTCCTAAGTCTCAAGTGTCAGCGGTTAAAATTACTCAACAACCACCTAAAAAACCAGTAACTATGGTTGCAGCTTCAGCATTAAAACCTGTGGCTGTTCCAGTTGGTGTAAAACCTCAAGTTACTCAAGTTGGTACTGTAGTAAGTCAACCTGTTAAACGTGTTGTTGTAGTTTCAAAACCAGTAGTAGCTGTTGCTGTCGCTGGATCTAAGAAAGCTGTCACTGTTACAGCTGCACAAATAAAGAAGGTACAACAAGAATTAATTGCACAAGGTGTTGTTCCTAAAGGTGTTCCAAAAGCAACTGTTGAAAAAGTGCAAACTAGTTTAATAGCTAAAGGTGTTGTTCCAAAAGGTTTACCTCCAGCAAAAGTTAATAAGATTCAAACTAGTTTAGTAGCTAATGGTATCATACCAAAAAATATGACTCCAACAAAAGTTAATAATGCTCGTATTTCTATAATTGCTAAAGGAGTTGTACCAAAAGGTGTTTCTCAAGATTTTGTTAAAAAAGCCCAAACTGTTATTAAAAAACAACAAGCAGTTGAAAAAGCTGTTGCTGCTGGTAAACCTGTTAAAAATATGACTTTACAGCAAGTTAGAAAAGTTCAACAAACTGTTGCTGAAAAGACAGGTCGTATTCCAAAGGGTGTCCCTCCAACTGTAGCAAAGAAAATGGCTAAAGATATCGCTGTTAAAGCAGTAGCAGCTGGAAAACTTGCACCAGTTAATATTCAAAAAGCTGCAACTATCGCAAAAGCTGCAACTGCATCTGGAGTTAAACTTACTAAACAACAAGCTATAACAGTTCAAAGACAACTTGATACAGTTAAATTAATAGGTGACAATAAACAAAAATCAATAAAAGAAATTGCAAAGAATGTTCAATCTATAATTTCAACAGCTACTATGCCAAAGACTAGTATGGATGCAAAATTGAAGGAGGCTCAAGCATCAAAAGGTTTATTATTATCAGCTGCTGCTATGCAAGAATCTGGTTATAAGAAACTTCTTGCTGAAAAAGACTTAGAACTTAAACGTGCTCAAGAATCATGTCGTGCTCAAATCTCCAAACAAACCAGCGATACAGCTAAAGTTATCAGCGCAATGGATTTAGCTCATAAACGTACTTTAGCTGATGCTATGAAAGCGGGTTTACAACAATGTCCAAAATGTGACAACAAGGATAAAAAATGTCCAGTATGTGCAAATGCAATATTAAAAACAACATCAGATTTTAACAAAAAACTTGCTGAAAAAGATAATATTATAAAAGGCTTACAAGCACAAGTAAAAGTAGCACCAGTTAGACCTATTTCAGCTCCAGAACAAAAAACAATAATGCAAGCTATTAAATCTAATGATCTTAGCACACCAAGCGGTATTGCGGGAATGCGTTCTGAAATTGCTGCAAAGACCCAATCTCCTGTTTTTCAAGCTACATTACAAAGACCTGTATTTGCACAAGTTTTTGTTAATCAAGTTCAAGAACAACCAAAAATCGCATGCACTCGTCCAATGTTTTTTGGAGGAAATATGTATACAAGATGCTCTAGAATCTAATTTTTAGATTTTTATTAAGTAAAAATCTCGCTTGCTTGCGTGAAACGCCCCTGAGTTTATTCTTCAGCATTTTCTACTTGCTGGTTAATATCAGTAAATTCTCCTATGATATCATTAATACTTTTAACAATAGCTTCATGAGGAGATGTATTGTCACTAGTTTGTATTTTGAGTATCATTTTATTTTCAAGAGGATGTGGTATTTTATAACCAGCAAATTTAACCTCAGGATTTTTGCATAAATAATGTCTCACAGTGTTTCCAAGTGTATGATCTTCATCTTGAAACACAAATGTTCCAGCATTTACAATATTTTCATCTGAGATATATTCAACTTTTTGAGTATTCATTTTTAATAAATACTAATGTTTATATTTTTAATTCAGTTTTACATCATGCGAAAAGTCTACACTACGCGAGGCGTAAATACTTCATTACAGACCGCGACATGATCGCGGCTTTGCCGCGTCTGGAGTGTAAAATGAATCCTCGTATATTTTATACAATTTTTAGCTGTACATTCTGTAGCACTAGTACATACAATAGGTGTAGACAACATTGGATTCGACAAACACGCTTTAAAAAATGTGCTAAGTTCTCTTGCTAATAACACAGAACATCTACGCTTGAGCACAGGATTCCAAGTTAAACTCCTAAGTTTACATTGAACAGGATATACTACATCTAAATGTATCATTATTAAATCAATTCCAATATCCTTTGTTCCTAAATTAAGAGTAGTTTGGAGCTCTTCGCTAAGTTCCGAAATATGATAAATAACACAATTAGGATATTTTCTTTCAAGAAACAACGCACATATAAGTTCGAATGTCGTACCACATTGAGTTGTAGTAGGTTTAGCAAGCGTGTGGATATTTCCAGTTTTTTGTACTGTAACTGTACATTCACTAAGAAGTCTGTCAAAAGTTGATGTTTGCACAAGAGTTCTCAGAGATTTAAGTTTGCTTGCATATTTTACACTCTGAATCCCTGTCGTGGACTGTATTGTTTGCATTTTACACTCTAGAGTGTTCCGTTTAGTTTATATATAAATTATAACATAATATAATTTTGTTTCAGTTTTTATTTTCGAGTATTATGAATAATATGGATTCAACACTGCAAAAACTAGCATCTCAGAAATTAACACTCAATGGACTTAATCATGTAGATGTAGAAAATGCTTTTCGTTTAGCAGTAAGCCAACATTTAATAATAGATGCTTTGTATTTTATTACAGAACTAGGTCTTTGCACATATCTATGGAATTATAATATAGTAGAGTTTTTGAAATCAATACATGATTCTATTTATTTAAATGAAATTTCTAAATATACGTGGCATCAAAATCAACATATGTTATATACTTTATTGCAATTGCTTTTTAGACATTGTTTTGATAATTTTAATTTAATAGTTTCTAATAGAGAATTTGATGGTATTTCAGAACAGATTTTTTCTGTAGTAATAAATCACAGTATTATAGCACCTAGAAATACTTCAGATATAAAATATAAATGGATATACGATAGTAATTCTCAATATTATCGTATTTTAACTGATAAAACACCAAGACTTGATTATTCAAAAATTGCAAAAACTAATTTATTAAATTGTCACTGGCCTATCCGTAAACTTGTTTTTACATATTTGGAATTATTTACGGAGTTATCTAAAATAGAAAACTTGCAAAATGTTGTAGTTATTTACATCCATCCTTCAAACGGAGCACATATTCCTTTAGTTGCTAAATATTTTAGATGTTCAAAATGGATTATTGTTAAAGAAAAACAACTAGATAGTTATTTAGTAAAAAATGCATCTAAATTAAATTGTGAAATTGTTAATCAGCTTAATTTTTCAAGTATAAACCGCGAACATAAAATATTACTTG